>Ga0157380_10000124_pt1 | contig 42926 bp, 39 predicted proteins | sample S35metaG_FD_119757 | JGI IMG/M metagenome (GOLD analysis project Ga0157380, IMG submission 119757) | Switchgrass rhizosphere microbial communities from Kellogg Biological Station, Michigan, USA - S3-5 metaG | ecosystem: Host-associated > Plants > Roots > Rhizosphere > Soil | place: USA...
CGTGATGATCGGATCGCTGCTCGCTGGCACCGAGGAAGCGCCAGGCGAGACGTTCCTCTACCAGGGGCGCGCCTATAAGAGCTATCGCGGCATGGGTTCGGTCGGCGCCATGGCGCGGGGGTCGGCGGATCGCTACTTCCAGCAGGACATCAAGGACCAGATGAAGCTGGTCCCCGAAGGCATTGAGGGCCAAGTGCCCTATAAGGGTCCTGCCCGCGACGTGATCCATCAGCTGGTCGGCGGCGTGAAGGCGGCGATGGGCTATACCGGCGCGGGGACGATCCAGGATCTTCAGCAGCGCGCGAGCTTTGTCCGCATCACCAATGCGGGCCTTAAGGAAAGCCATGTCCACGACGTGTCGATCACCCGTGAGGCGCCCAATTACCCGACGCGGTAAGGCATGACGCCGGGCGCGCGCGCGCAGGCGGCGATCGAGCTGCTCGACGAAATCATCGCCGCCGCCCGTGATCGCGGCGCGGCGGCGGACACGTTGATCGCCCGTTATTTCAACAACCGTCGCTATGCGGGATCGAAGGACCGTCGCGCGATCCGCGACCTGGTCTATCGTGCCATCCGGCGGACCGGCGACCTTCCGGCTAGCGGGCGGGCGGCGCTGATAGGGCTGGCGCGCGAAGATGCCGACCTGGCGAACGCCTTTGACGGTTCTCCGCATGCGCCGCGTCCGATCGCGCCGGCAGAGCCCGCCAGCGAGACCGGCTTTCTGCCCGCCTGGCTTGCCGAGCGGATCGACCCGGCGGAGCATTTGGCGCTGCTCGAACGCGCCCCGCTCGACGTTCGGGTCAATAGCCGTAAGATCGACCGCGCCGGCGCTGTGGCGATGTTGGCTGATGCCGTCCCGACCCCCTTTGCACCGCACGGCCTGCGCCTGCCCGAGGGAAGCGCTGTCGAGGCGAGTCGGGCCTGGGCCGAGGGGCTGATCGAGATTCAGGACGAGGGCAGCCAGCTGATCGCGCTGGCCACGCAGGCGCGAGCCGGGATGACCATACTCGATCTATGCGCAGGGGCGGGCGGGAAAACCCTGGCTCTTGCCGACGCGATGGCGGGCGAGGGGCGGCTGATCGCAAGCGACACGAATCGGGCGCGGCTTTCGCGGCTCGCGCCCCGCGCCGCACGCGCGGACGCCGCCTTCATCGAATCCAGGTTGCTCGACCCCGGCCGCGAAGCCGAGTCGCTGGCCGACCTCGCCGGCGCTTGCGATGTCGTGTTGGTCGACGCGCCCTGCTCGGGGACCGGCACCTGGCGCCGCAATCCCGAGGCGCGCTGGCGGCTGACCCCCGATCGGCTGCGCGAACTGGTCGATATCCAGCGTCGCTTGCTCGGCATCGCGGCACAGCTGGTCGCGCCCGGCGGAGCGCTGGTCTATGCCGTCTGCTCGCTGCTCGAGGAGGAGGGCGCTTTGCAGGCGGGCCACTTTCTTACGGATTCCCCCGCTTTCGAAGCCGAAAAGGATCTGTTCACACCCGGCTGCTATCGTGGCTCAGGCAAGCTGCTGAGTCCGGCGCGCGATGGCACCGACGGCTTTTTCGTCGCCAGGTTCCGCCGCTCATGATAGAAGGCCGCTTTGCCCATGTGGTGGAGATGTTGATGCGCGTTTCGCCTGTTGCGATTGCCTTGTCGCTTACTTTGTTGGCGGTTTCGAGCGGGGTGAATGGCCAGAAGGCCGACGATCAGATCAATCCAAGGTCGATGGCGCTGCTTGCCGAGGGGCAGTCGGCGTTGAAAGCCGGCAACCTGGCTGCGGCGAACGACGTGCTTGAAACTGCGCTGGCAATCGATCCGCGCAACCGCGCCGCGTTCGTGGCGCTGGGCCGGGTCGCGCAGGCACAGCAGCTTCCCGGCAAGGCGATCCGCATGTATTTCGAGGCGCTGTCGCTCGAACCAAACGACGTCAACGCCCTGTCGGCGCAGGGCGAAGCGATGGTTCAGAAGGGAGCGGTGGAGCGCGCGCGCGCCAATCTCGCCCGTGTGAAAACGCTCTGCAAGGCCGATTGCGCGCCGGCCATCCAACTCGCCGCCGCGATCGCCAAAGGGCCGCCGGCAGCGATTGTCGCCGCGCAGAATAGCGACAAGGCCCCGCCCAAGGGCGAAGAGAAGAGTAGCGCGGGGCAGAAATAACCGCGATCGCACCGGCGGTGCCCGGCCTTCAACCAGCTTCCAGCACGCGCCCGAGTGCGACGAACTCCTCGACGGAAAGCGTTTCCGCGCGCCGTTCCGGGTCGATATCGACCGCCACGAGCGCCGCGACGGCGCCGCGAACACCTTTGAGACTCTGACGCAGCATCTTGCGCCGCTGACCAAACGCCGCGGCGGTCAACGCCTCGATGGTGCCGACCGAAACTCCAGCCGGCTGGTCTGCCGGTACGACGTGCACCACGGCTGACATCACCTTGGGCGGGGGCACAAACGCCGACCGGTGGACGTTCATCGCGATCGACGCACGCGCGCGCCACTGCGCGAGCACGGCGAGCCGCCCGTAAGCCGCGGAGCCCGGCTTCGCGACGATCCGTTCGGCCACCTCCTTCTGGAACATCAGCGTCAAGGTTCGCCACCAGGGCGGCCACGAATCGAGCGTCATCCAGCGTACGAACAGCGCGGTGCCGACATTATAAGGGAGGTTCGACGCTATATGCGCCCCGTCGCCCGCTTCGAGCCGCTCGTCGATCCGCATCGCATCGGCGCATATCACCCGCAGTTGTCCCTCGAAGGCCGCGTTGAGCTCATCGAGAGCGGCGAGGCAGCGCTGGTCGCGCTCGACTGCGACGACCGAGGCGCCTGCGCCGAGCAGCGCGCGGGTCAGCCCGCCAGGGCCAGGGCCCACTTCATAGACCGTCGCGCCCTCCAGCGGCCCCGGAATGCGCGCGATCCGGTCGAGTAGCTGCCCGTCGAGCAGGAAGTTCTGGCCGAGCGCCTTGTTCGCGCTGAGGCCGTGCCGTGCGATCACATCGCGCAGCGGCGGCAAATCCGGCATGACGCGGCTCATGCGTAGATAAGGCGGTTCCGCGCGGCGTCGGCGGCGAGTGCGATTGCCGCGATCATGGCACCCGGATTGGCCTTGTTCTGGCCGGCAATTCCGAACGCTGTGCCATGATCCGGCGCGGTGCGGACGATCGGCAGTCCGAGCGTCATATTGACGCCCTCGTCGAAATGGAGCGTCTTCAGCGGAATTAGCGCCTGATCGTGATAGAGGCAGAGCGCGCAATCATATTGCGCCCGTGCGCGAGCGTGAAACATCGTGTCGGCGGCGAGCGGGCCGATAATATCGATGCCCTCGGCCCGCAAGATCTCGATTGCGGGGAGGATGAGGTCGATCTCCTCGCGCCCGATCGCGCCCTGTTCGCCCGCATGCGGGTTGAAACCCGCGATCGCGAGGCGCGGTCGCTCTATCCCGAAGTTTCGCGCGAGACCCCGATCGGTCGCCCGGGCCTTGGCGACGATCAGATCAACCGTGACATAATCGGCCACCTCGCGCAGCGGGATATGGGTCGTTATTGGAACCGCGCGCAAGGTCGGGCCTGCCAGCAGCATCACCGCGTTGGCCGAGGCGATGCCGCAACGCTCCGCGATGAACTCGGTCTGCCCCGGATGGGTGAAGCCGATCGCATAGAGCTGCTTCTTGGCGATCGGGGCGGTGACCAGCCCGCCGACCATCGGCGAGCGGGCGAGCCCGGCAGCCAGCTCGAGCGAGTCGAGCGCGCAGCGTGCACCGGCCAGATCGGGCTCGCCGGGGACGATCGGGCCGGTGTCCTCGATTTGGATCAGCGGCAGCGCTTCGGAGAAGCAGGCAATGGTCTCGTCTGGACTGGTGATCCGTCCGATCGGTCCCGACCAGACCGCTTCGATCGAACGCCGGTCCCCGATCGCGAAGAAAGGGGCAAGACCATATTGCTCGCGCGCGTCCCAGGCCTTCGCCACGATCTCCGGGCCGATCCCCGCAGGATCGCCGAGCGCAACGGCGAGAGGGCTTACTCCCATCGCTTCATCGATATTCGATCACGGCGTCGCGACGAAGATCGCGCAGATAGCGCTGCGCGCGCCGATTGACGCGTTCCTGCTCGATCTGCGACTGGATCTGCTCGAACGAAGGTCCCGAGGCCGGCTGGGGATCGTCGCGCCCGCACAGCACCAGCGAACGGACGCCGTCGGCGAGCGAGCCGAACGGCGGAGTGGCCTGGCCGACTTGCAGGTTGAGCATCAGATCCTGCAATTGCGGCGGAAGATCGCGGATCTTCATCTGGTCGTTGTTGACCACGTCGGCGCCCACCGACGCCGCGACTTCGTTGGCCTTGCCGCAGCCCTGGAGCGACTGCAACGCCTTGGCGAAAGCCTCGACCTTGGGGGTCGCCTGCGCTTGAGTCATGCCCGGCGGAAAGCTCACGGTAAGCTGCTTCAACGAAAGTGTAGCGTCGCGCGGATCGGTGCCGAGCACTTGGCGCTTATCAAGCAGCAGAAGAATCGAATAGCCGCCAGGCACGGCGATCGGCTCGCTGATCTGCCGGGTTCCGAGGGTGGTGACGGCGGCAGCAAGCTGGTCGGGCAACTGCTCGGCGCGGACCCATCCGAGATCGCCGCCTACCGCCGCGGTCGAGGCCTCGGAGAATTGACGGGCATAGGCCTGGAAGGATGCGCCCTTGCGGATCTGATCGATGATGCGTTGCGCGTTGGCCTGGGCCTCGGGCATGTTTTCCGGCGTCGACGAAAGGAAAATCTCGCCAACGTGATATTCGTTCGCGCCCTTTGCGGCGTTGAGCCGCTGGATGATCGCATTCACCTCTTCGTCGCTCACGGCAACGAACGGCTCGACCCGGCGGCTCAGCACCCGCCGCCACGCATTCTCGCCCTCGATCTGGCGCTTGATCGAAGCCTCCGATGAGCCCTGCTCACGTAGGAACTTGGCGAACTCCGGCGGGGATTTTCTGAAGTTGGCGGCGACCCGCTGGTAGGTCTGCTCGACCTCTTCCTTCGAAACCTCGATCTTCTGTGCCGCGGCCTCCTGGATCTGGAGCGTCTCGTCGATCAGGTTGCGCAGAACCTGCAGCCGCAGCCTTTCCCGCTCCTCGTCGGGAATACGGCCGCCGTTGGCCGCGATTACGAGCGCGAGCCGCTGGTCGATATCGGTCTGGGTGATGATCGTGCCGTTCACGATCGCGGTCGCGGTTCGGACGTTGGGATCGCGGTTGCCGAAGACGGTCATATCCTTGGGAAGGTTCAGCTCGCCGGAAACCTCTTCCTCACCGGCCACGTTCTGGCCGGACAGCGGTGCCGACAGCGCCACAGCCCCAGCCAGCGCCATCGTGAGATACCTGCCCCTCCTCAATGTCATTCCGCGCACCTAGTCACATCCTCGAACCAAGAGATCGGGCGCTTGCTGACAGCCGCCCGCTGAATGAACGCTTAGCGGCCCAAATTCTTGAGCGCCAGCCGCAACAGGAAGGTATTGCCGCGCCGGGCGTCGCCGATCGCGTCATATTCGCGGCGCCAGGTCACGCCGAGTTCGATGCAGTCGTCGTCATACAGGACGCCGAGCCGGTGGCGGACCGGCTGATAGCCGTCCGCCAGGGTGAGTGGATCTTCGTGGCGGCTCGTCAGATCGACCACGGTCGATCCGAAGATCGACCAGTATCGGGCGATTTGAATGCGCCCGCCGAGGCGGATCTCCTCGCGGTCGCGCAGGTCTTCGATGCTCGCGGCGATATCGCGATTGAGCTTGAGATACCCCACTGTCGCATAGGTCCTGCGGGTGCCGATCGTCGCGTCGACTTCGTTGCGACGGATTGCGAAATTATCCTTGTCGAGCCGGAACCGGTGGGTGATCTCGAGGAAGCGGCCATATTTCAGCGTGGTTCGGCCCACGATATCCGAAAGCCGGTCGGACAGGCCGGTGCCGACGGGAAGCAACGACGGCTTGTTGGACAGGCGATAGCTCTGCCCGATCACGGTAGTGAACGATATGCCCGGCACGTCGACCGACCATTCGGCGCCATAGGTGATCCGGCTGCCGTCTTCCCATCGATCGTAACCCGAGAAGCGGTTGAGCGCGAAAAGATTGGAATCTTCGAGGTCGATCGAGCGAGCGTCCTCATTCGGAAGGCTCATGTTGCGCGTCTTCGGACTCGCGACGATCTGCACCCTTGGGGTGATTCGCTGCGAGCCGTTGAGGAAATTGCCGACGAACGGCCAGCGCATGTCCGCGGCCAGCGCCGCGATCCCGCGGCCGCTCCAACCCGGATCGCCGCGATAGACCACAGTGGCGGTTTGGCTGACCTGATCCGTGTGGTAGACGTCGCCGCGGCCATAGGCGGTGAGAGTGATTTCCTGGCCCAGCGGAGTGTAGCGGCGCAGATTCCACTCGACCGCGGCAAAGGCGCGCTGGGTGTCCTGTCCGCCGGTGCGGATCAGCGCCAGCGAATTTGCCTGAAGCTGGAGGGTGCCGCCGACCCAGGGATCGGTCAGCCGCAGCCGATAATCGATCGCGGGCAGCGCGATCGGCTGCTGGCCCTGGCTGTCGCCGGTCCGCAGCGTCTGCACCGCCCATCCCTTGATCGACAGATAGCTGTTCGCGCTGATGCGCTCCGCGGCGATCTGATTGCGGAGCCGATCGTCGCGCGAGATGTCGTATCGCCGGAGGAAGGTGCGGTCGGTCGTTGCGCGGATCGATCCCGAGACTGTCCAATAAGGGCCGTACTGGAATTGGCCGTTCGCATCGACATATCCGCGAATGTCGCGATTGGCGCTGGGCGCCGGCGCGCGGCCGGTGGTGGCCGAGAAACGCGAGCTGTAGGTCAGCATGCCCGTCGCCTGCCAGGCGCCGTGGCTGGTCAGCGCACGATACTGCGCCTCGATCGCGGGGAGCACTTCGGTGTAGATATGCGGTGTGACCGTGAGGTCGCGGTTCGGCGCAAGCTGGATATAATAAGGCAGCGCGAATTCGCCGCCGTTCACCCGCGAATATTGGATATTGGGGAGCAACAGGCCCGACTCGCCGCCGCCGCTGCCGTCGGGATGCGAAAGCCCCGGCAGCCACAGAATCGGCGCGCCGAGAAAGCTGATCCGCGCGCCGTCATAGCTGATGCGGTGCTTGGTCGGATCATGCACGACGCGCAGCGCGCTGATCTTCCAAATCGGCTCCTTGGGACAGCCGTGGCTGTCGAGGACCGCGCAGGGAGTGTAGACCGCTTTATCGAGCGTCGACACGCCGTTCACGCGCGCGCCGTGGATCGCGGCGAGCCGGCCGCCATCGTTAAGGACAAGCAGCAGATTTTCGATCACGCCGTCGCGCAGAGTGTCGGTCAGCTCGGCCGAGTCGGCATAGACGGTGTCGTTGCCCGAATTGACCACCGCGACATCGCCCTGCGCGGACACCTTGCCGGTCTTCTGATTCCATTCGACCTTGTCGGCGCGCAGACGGTCGCCGCGCCGCATCATCCGGACATTACCCGTCGCGGTGACGATCTCCCCCTCGCTGTCGTAGGATAGCGTGTCGGCGGCGAACGTCACCTCGGTTTCATTGGAAGGCGTGGGCGCGTCGCCCTGCAGCGTCGCGCCGCCGACGGGCGCCGTGCCCTGCGCAAGAAGCGGCGTACCCGCGCACAGCAAGGGGAGGGTGGTCGCCAGCAGGAAATGGTTCGGCTTCTTCACACAACCCCACATGATGGGCGCGAACCGGTTGCCCGGTCGATCGCGTCCGCGCCGCCTATCGCACCCGGGGCTTAGCTGCAATCCTCTGCCACGCCAACGCCATCAGACCGTTGCGGCGCGGTAATCGTCACCCTAGATGGATGGAGACACCAATTAAGGAACTTCCATCGATGCGCATCCTCTTTGCCGATCAACGGCCGGCCACGGCTCACGCGCTTGCGGTGGTGGTCGCGCCGGCGACCTTGAGCGGCGCGGGCTTGGCCAACTTGCCGGAGGCTGCCCAGGCGCTCGCCCGTGCGGCGGCGACGGGCCATCGCTTCGATGGCGAAAACGGCGCCGTGGTCGAGTTTTTCGGCGAGATCGATGCGGCGTACCGGCGCGTGTTGCTGGCGGGGATCGGCAGCAAGAACGACTATGAGCGCGCGGGAGCGGCGTTGGCCGCCCGGCTGCTGACGTCGGGAGAGAAGACCCTGGTGGTCGATATTTCGGCCGTGGCCGGTGGCAAGCCCGCCGAAGCGGCCGTGTCGCTTGCGCTCGGAGCGGTGCTGCGCAGCTGGCGTCATGACATCTACCGGACCAAGCTCGAGGCGAAGCAGCGCCCGTCGCTTGAGGAGATCGTGATCGTGGGCGGCGGCGCCGAGGCCGCTACCTTGTGGGTCGCACGCGAGGCGGTGGCCGAGGGGGTGATGTTCACCCGAACGCTGATCACCGAACCGGCCAATATCCTCTATCCCGAAAGCTTTGTCGAACGCTGCCGCCCGCTCGCTGAGCTGGGGGTGACGATCGAGGTGCTGGATCGCGATGCGATGGCCGCCCTCGGCATGGGGGCGTTGCTCGGCGTCGCCCAGGGCTCTGCCCGCGAACCCCGCCTGCTGGTGATGCGCTGGAACGGCGCCGACGGCGGCGAGCCGCCGGTCGCGCTGGTCGGAAAAGGGGTGACCTTCGACACCGGCGGCGTCTCGCTCAAGCCGGCGGCCGGCATGGAGGACATGAAGTGGGATATGGGCGGCGCGGGGGCGGTCGCAGGCACGATGAAAGCGCTCGCCCTGCGCAAGGCGAAGGCCAATGTGATCGGCGTGTGCGGCTTGGTCGAGAACATGCCCGACGGCAACGCCCAGCGGCCCGGCGACGTCGTGACTTCGATGTCGGGCCAGACGATCGAGGTGATCAACACCGACGCCGAGGGTCGGCTCGTCCTCTGTGATATGCTCACCTGGGTGCAGAAAACCCACGGATGCAAGACGATTGTCGATCTTGCTACCCTCACCGGGGCGATGATCGTGTCGCTGGGTTACGAATATGGCGGGATGTTCGCCAATGACGATGAGCTGGCGGGCCAGCTCGAGGCAGCCGGCAAGGCCGTGGGCGACAAGCTGTGGCGGATGCCGCTGGGCGACGCTTATGACAAGCTGATCGACTCGCCGATCGCCGACATGAAGAATGTCGGACCCCGCGAGGGCGGATCGATCACCGCCGCGCAGTTCATAAAGCGCTTCATCGACGACGGCGTCCGCTGGGCGCACCTCGACATCGCCGGCATGGTCTGGGCCTCGAAGCCCGGGGCGACCTGGGACAAGGGCGCGACCGGCTACGGGGTGCGCCTGCTCGATCGCTTCATCGCCGACACGGCCGAGAAATAGGACGACTACCAGGTCCGGGCAATGCTCAAACCGGTGTCCACGGCCGCCGGCTCGCCACATTGCCTGCCGAATGGTTGCAAAATCGGCGATCGCGGTTGTGGCGATGGCGCTTGGATCGCCCCCCTCTGCCGACTATAGTCCGGGCATCAGGAGATGTGGCGGTCGGCCGATCGCGTCTCATGCGGAGTGAACCTCCATGCCCGACAGCTTGGATCCTCTGATATTGGCGCGGATCCAGTTCGCCTTCACCGTCAGCTTTCATTTCATATTCCCGTCCTTTTCGATCGGGCTGGCCAGCTATCTGATGGTGCTCGAAGGCCTGTGGCTGCGGACGGGGAGGGCGGTTTACCTCGCGCTGTACCGCTATTGGCTCAAGATATTCGCCATCGCCTTCGCGATGGGCGTGGTTTCGGGCATCGTGATGTCCTACCAGTTCGGCACCAACTGGTCGGTGTTCAGCGACCGGGCCGGCCCGATCGTCGGTCCGCTGATGGCCTATGAGGTGCTGACGGCCTTCTTCCTTGAGGCCGGATTCCTCGGCGTGATGCTGTTCGGAATGAACAAGGTCGGCAAGGAGCTCCACTTCGCCGCCACCTGTGCGGTTGCGGTCGGCACGTTCATCTCCGCCTTCTGGATCCTGTCGGTCAACAGCTGGATGCAAACGCCGACCGGCTATGAGATCGGCGCCAACGGCCAGTTCGTGCCGGGCCCGAGCTGGATCGCGATCATCTTCAATCCCAGTTTCCCTTATCGCCTGGTCCATACCGTGATCGCAGCCTATCTGACGACGGCGCTGGTGGTGGGCGCGGTCGGCGCCTGGCATCTGCTCCGCGACCGGCACGATGCGGGCGCGCGGACGATGTTCTCCATGGCGATGTGGATGGCGGCGCTGGTCGCCCCGGTCCAAATTGTGGCAGGCGACATGCACGGACTGAACACGCTCGAGCACCAGCCAGCAAAGATCATGGCGATGGAAGGCCATTACCGGAGCCATCCGGCGGGAGCGCCGCTGATTTTGTTCGGCGTTCCGAACCCGGCTGAAAAACGCGTCGACTATGCGGTCGAGATTCCGAAGCTTTCCTCGCTGATCCTCAAACATGATCTCGACGCGCCGCTGGCGGGGCTCGACACCGTGCCCGACGATCGCGAACCTCCTGTCGCAATAGTCTTCTGGTCGTTCCGGTTGATGGTGGGCATCGGCCTTGCGATCCTGGCGCTCGGCCTGTTCAGCCTGGCCGCACGCTTGCGCGGCCGCCTCTACGACTGGAGGCTGCTGCATCGGCTGGCGCTGCTGCTCGGGCCCATGGGATTCGTCGCGGTGATCGCCGGCTGGGTCACCACCGAGGTCGGGCGCCAGCCCTTCACCATATACGGATTGCTTAGGACGGCCGATTCCGTTTCGCCGCTGGCGGCGCCGGCGGTCGGCGCCTCGCTGGTGGCGTTCGTCATCGTCTATTTCGCGGTTTTCGGTGCAGGCGTCTGGTATATCCTGCGGCTGATGGCGAAGCCCCCGCGTGACGTGACAGAGGAGGAACCGGCCGCCGATGGCCCGATCCGCACCGCGGGCATCACGCCGGCGCCGGGGATGGAGGGAGGCGGGTCATGATCGCCATCGATCTTCCCGTCGTCTGGGCGGGGATCATTGCTTTCGCCGTCGGCGCCTATGTGGTGATGGACGGCTTCGATCTGGGGATCGGCATGCTGTTCCCGCTGTTCAAGGTCGGCGGCGAACGCGATCGGGCGATGAACAGCATCGCGCCGGTGTGGGACGGCAACGAGACATGGCTCGTTCTCGGCGGCGGCGGGCTGATGGCGGCCTTTCCGCTGGCCTATGCGATCGTCCTGCCCGCGCTCTATGCGCCGCTCATCGCGATGCTGCTCGGCCTGGTCTTCCGTGGTGTCGCGTTCGAATTCCGATGGCGCGATCCTGCGCACCGCGCATTCTGGGACATGGCTTTCTGCGGCGGATCGCTTGTCGCGACGATCGCCCAGGGCGTGACGCTCGGTGCGTTGCTGCAAGGGATCGACGTCGAGGGGCGCGCCTATGCCGGCGGCTGGTGGGACTGGCTGACGCCCTTCTCGCTGCTCACCGGGGCAAGCCTTGTTGTCGGCTACGCGCTGCTCGGCTCGGGCTGGCTGATCTGGAAGACCACGGGCGCGCTGCAAGCCGACGCGCGCAGGGTTGCGCGGCCGCTCACCGTGGCGCTGCTGGTCGCGCTGGCGGCGGTGAGCATCTACACGCCTTTCCTCGAAGGTCGCTATTATCAGCGCTGGTTCGATTATCCCGGCTGGCTGCTGACGGCACCGGTTCCGCTCCTGGTCGCGGGGGCCGGCTTCTGGTTGTGGCGTTCGATCGGCGGGTCGCGCGACGGCATGCCTTTTCTGCTGACGCTGGCCTTGTTCGGCTTATCGATGATGGGCTTGGCGATCTCGATCTGGCCCGACGCAGTCCCGGGCCGCGTGAGCATATGGGCCGCGGCCGCGCCCGAGCGCAGCCAGATGTTCATGCTGGCCGGCGCTGCGGTGCTGGTGCCGGTGATCCTAGCTTATACCGTCTGGGCCTATTGGGTGTTCCGCGGCAAGGTCGATGAAACCGGCTATCACTGAACCCGGCCCCTGGTGGAAAAGGCTCGCCTGGTTCGCCGCAATCTGGGCGGCTAGCGTGGCCGCGTTGGGCGTGGTCGCCGCAGCGTTGCGCTGGTGGGTCGGCGGCTGAAGTCAGAAGGTCTGCCGCGCACCGACGAGCACGCTGCGCCCGATCCTGGTGCCAACAGGGCCGACCTGAAGCCTGCTGCTTACCGTACCTAATTCGGCATGATGACGGTGCAGCAGGTTCGCACCGGTCAGCGACAGCTCGAGCCTGTCTGTCACCGACCAGCCGAGCCGGGCCCCCAGCTCGGTATAGGCCGGCGAGGCCGGCGCCGGCAGCGCGCCGATCCGGCGAAGATCGAGATTCAATGCGACATTCGAGCTGATGTTCATCGCGGAGCGCAGCGAGAGCTGGTACTTGGGATCGTTGCCCGCGATCTGGAGACCGCCGAAGCGGCTGCTGCCCTGCTTGAAACGCAGATCCTTATGAAGCCAGTTGGCGCCGAACGTCAGACGCCACCACTCAAGCATGTGATAGTTCGCCCAGAATTCGACGCCGTAGGTCTCGCCCTCCATCCGGTTTGCGAACATGAGCGGCAGGCGCCCGTTGGTGAACTCCGCGCTCCGCAGGTTGGGGTAAACATTGTAGAAGGCCGACAGCGACAACGAGAGATCCGCGAGCGGCTGCCCGCGATAGCCGATCTCATAGGCGTCGACCTTCACGGGCTGCATCGTTCCGCCGAGCAGGGTGACCGTCGACCCGACCCCTTGTTTGATGTCGCGATCGAGCCGGGAGGGCACGCGGATCGCGCGCGACGCAGCCGCCCAGAGCAGCGCGCTGTCGCTGATGGTCCAGGCCAGGCGAATACTCGGCATCGGTTCGAGCCCGGTATAGGGCTCGCGCTCGAGCTTCAGACCCGCGATCAGCTTGAGCTTGCCGGTAAGCGCGATGCTGTCCTGGACAAAGACATTCCACAGCGTCAGCGTGCGGCTCGGGGGCACGAACGACACGATCTGCGTCGCGGAGATGATCGTTGGAAAATCATCCTTCATGGCGCGATAGCCGCCGCCCGTCACGATCTCATGGCGGCCGAGCGTGACGTTATATTGACCTTGCAGATCATAGGTATTGAGATTGTTGGAGAAGCGGCCGGGCACCGCGAACTGGACATGATCATAATAGGCCTGCGCCTGGACACTCGATCCATAGCCCAGAGGATGCGTCCATCGCGCCAGCACGTTGTGCCCCGATATCGACTGGTCAGCGTTGGTCAACTGCTGCTCGGAGCCGTCGTAGATATCGCCCTGGACCGTTACCAGATCCTGCGCTGCGTCCCAATCGAGGCGGAAGCCCCCCTGCACCTTGTGCCAGCTGTCGCGCGCCTTCGCTCCGGTGCCGGTGAGATCGTCGTCGTCGACGTCGAAAGCCGTGACATAGGCGCGATAATGAACATTGTCGGCCAGCTTGCCGCCATATTGGATCGTGCCCCGCCGTTCACGATTGCCCGCGGCGCCGCTTAGCACCAGCCCCTGCGTCTCGCCCGAAGCACGGGTGATGATGTTGATCACGCCATTGACCGCGTTGGCGCCCCACAGGGTTCCAGCCGGGCCGCTGATCACCTCGATCCGGTCGATCGTTTCCCCCGGCACTTCCTGGAGATTCCAGTTCACCGTCGATGAGAAGGGGGTGTAAACGCTGCGTCCGTCGACCAGAACCAGCAGCTTGTCGGCGGCTGATCCGTTGAACCCGCGGGCCGAGATCGCATAGCGGCTCGCGGTGATCTGCGCGACCTGAAGGTTCGGTGCGAGGCGCAGCATTTCGGGCAGGCTCACCGCGCCCGAGCGGACAATATCGTCATGGGTGATGACGTAGATCGCTGCGGCCGCCCCGCTCAGCGGTTCATCGCGTTTCGAAACCGAGGAGACGTTGATGTCGCTCAGTTCCTCGATCGACAGCGAGGCGAGGTCGCGTGCGGCCAACGGCTGCCGGGTCTGGGCTGCATGCGCGGCGCCGGCGAGCAGCGGCAGGCCGATCGAAACGGCAAAGAGCGGCGAGCGCCTGCGGGCCGACACCGCCCACCGTTTTCCAGCCGCACCCGCCATATATTCCCCTCACTGCGAGCCGCGCCCTGACGCGGCAGCGGATATATATCTGGAAATCCTTATCCTTAAAAGACTTAGGATTACGCCGACAGAACAATGCTGCGTCTTACGCGTTCGCGCTGGGGAACCCTATCCGGTAGAAATGCGGGGTAGTCGGGCGGGTATCTCGATCGTCGATCGCCTTCTCCGGGTTGTCGATCGGCGTCGTGCCCCCTCGGCACGATCGGGCGAAGCTGTCATTGCTTTTCCTCTGACGCGAGCGAAAACGAAGGAGGTCGATTTGCGGCCAATATGTCTGGACCATCTGTCGTTGAGCGACCTCACCGCGCTGGAGCTGATCGAGGTGGCGGCCGAGCTTGGCTGCGCGGCGGTCAGTCTGTTCGTCACGCCGTTGCCGCTCGGGCCTTATCGCGATCTCGTAAACGACGCCGCGGCTAAGGTGGAGGTCATGCATGCGCTGCGCAGCTCCGGGCTGGCGGTCGGCATCGTCGAGCCTTTCATGCTGGATCAGGCGATCGACTGGAACCTTTTGCAGCGGACGGCCGCGCTGACCGCCGAGCTCGGCGGTACCATCAACACCCTTTGCTTCGATAAGGATCGCGGACGGCTCGAGGCATCGCTGTCCCGGCTCGCCGAAATATCGCGGGCCGAAGGCGCCAGGATGGTGATCGAAGGATTCACCCTCTCGACGGCGCGGACCGTCGCCGACGCGCTGCAGTTAGCCGCGATCGCCGGCGATGACGTCGGGCTCACCATCGATACCCTGCACCTGAAACGCACCGGCGGCAGTTGGGCCGATTTCGCGGCGGTCCCGCCCGAACGCATCGTCCATGTGCAGCTCGACGACGGACCGCTCGTCGCACCGGCCGACCTGTATCTGGAGGCGACGCGAGAACGGCTTCCTCCCGGCCAGGGAGAGTTCGATCTCGCCAGCCTGATCCCGCTGATCCCGGCGACCGCCCGTATCGCGATTGAAGCGCCGTTCCGTGCGCCGAGCGGCGCGACGCCGCTCGACCGCGGCCGGGTTATCGTGGAAGCGACCCGCAAATTGCTCGGCTGATCGGCGTCGGCCAGAGTGCCGTCGCCAGCGCGGCATAAATTCCCTGGATTTGCATTCCCGAACCCCATCCCAAGTCGGGTTCACCTGTAACGAGCCGCTCCAATGAAGGAAGGCGTAGTTCGTTTTCCAAAGGCGGTCGGCCCGGGGCCGGAGCCCCGGGCCCTGCCGTCACGCAGCCTTGCCGTTGACGGGAATGCGGCGAACATTCTCATTCGCCGCCTCCGTCTTGGGCAAGGTGACAGTCAGCACGCCGTTCTTGAAGGTCGCATCCGCCCTGTCGCGGTCGATGCCCCTGGGTAGGCCGATCCGCCGCTCGAACCGGCCATAGCTGCGTTCCGAATAACCGCGATCCCGGTCTTCGACCTCGGATCGCTTCTCGCCGCGCAGCGTCATCACCCCGTCCTCGACGGTGATCTCGACATCCTTCTGGTCGAGACCCGGCAGTTCTACGGTGACACGGATTTGCTTGTCGTCCTCTCCGAGCTCGAGATGCGGCCAGCCGACGCTGCGATCGAACCCGGCCATCGCCGGCGCGCCGAAGCCGCGGAAGACATCGTCGAACAGCCGGTTCACTTCGCGATGAAGCGAAAGCAGCGGATGGGAAGCAGCGTTGCGGTCGCGCTCGGCACTGACCGGATACGGGAGCCGGTTTTCCTGCCGGCTCCAGGGTATGAGATCACGAAAAGCCATGACTATCATCTCCTTGCTTGGCTGGAAGTGGGACTCGCCGGCCCTCGGCAGCGGGAGGCACCGGCAGGCAGGCCGGTCAGGCCGCTTCGTGAGTCTCCTTTTTCGGCGCCTCTATCTGATCATTGGCAGCGCCGCTGCCCTTGATCTCGATACGGCGTGGCCTCATCGTCTCGGGGACGACCCGCTTGAGCGCAATGCTCAAGAGACCGTTTTCGAAGTGCGCATCGCCCGTTTCGATGAAGTCGGCAAGTTGGAAGCGCCGCTCGAACGCGCGTGCCGCGATGCCGCGGTGGAGATACTCCCGCTGGCCGTCGTCCCCGGGGCTCGTGCCGGTGACGGTGAGCTGATTCTCCTGCGCCACGACCTCGATATCCTCGGGTCGGAAGCCGGCCACAGCGAGCGTGATCCGATAGCTATCGTCGCCGTCCTTCACGATATCGAAGGGCGGATAAGCATCGTCGCCCCGCATGCCGGTCTCGAGCAGATCGAACAGACGATCGAAGCCGACCGTGGAACGCCGATACGGTGCAAAATCAAAGTTGGTTCTCATTGCCAAATCCTCCTTGCGAGCAATCTGGGCATGAGATGCGCCGGTATGGGAGAGCCGGCGCCCTCTATGTCCAACCGGACCCGGAATTGGCGTCCGGCGATGAAAATTTAGGAAGCGTCTCCCGCGCTTCAAGGGGGATTTGTCCTGCTCGTTCTGCGCTTTTTTAACGCGCGCCGACCGTCCGCTTTTCAGCTTCTTGACTGAGAAGCAGGCAGTCGGCGGATGTTCTGCTCAGGCTGCCGCTGGCAGGCTATCGACATATTCTGCCAGTTGCTCCTTGAGCGATCTCTGAAATGCGGGTCGCGCTTCGCAGCGCTTGAGGTAGGCATCGACGGCAGGATGCAGCGCGACCAGATCCGTGTGGCGGATCAGCCTCAACACTGTCGCCATGAGGATGTCAGCCGCTGTGAAACGGCCAATAAGGAACTCCCGTCCTTCGAGCTGACCATTCAGTACGGCAAGCCGGTCGCGCACCGACTCCACCACCGCCGGCCGACGGAGCTTCGCCCACTCTTCCTCGCGATGCTGAAAGTCGAGTGAGAGAAGGGTGTCGATCGGCGGCTCGACAGTGTTTAACGCCGCATACATCCAGACAATGGTCCTTGCACGGTCGGCCTCATCGGCCGGCAACAGCGCTTCGCTCCCCTCCGCGATCAGCTGGACGATCGCTCCGGACTCGAACAGCTCGAGCCCGCCAGCCGCGAACGCCGGCACCATCCCGAATGGTTGCTTCCGACGATAGGTTGCGGCCTTTCGGACTGCAGGGTCGATCAATTCGACAGTATAGGGCAGGCCCGCCTCGTCTAGCGCCCAGCGCACCCGCAAATCGCGAACAAGGCCCTGGGCAAAGGGCGGGATCGAGCTGAACCCAGTAACGGTATAGTCATTCATCGTATATCTCCTCTTCTCGAAAGCTCGTGGGAAGCGTCGCGCGCCTCAATATTCGTCATGCAGCCGCACCCAGCTCATCGTGCCGCCGGTCTCGTTACGCCCCTGGGGTGTGAGGTCGAGCCAGTTGAATGCCCCGATCAGCAGCTCGGCGCCGCGGTGATAGGTCGAGTAGGTGTGGAAGATGTTGTCTTCGCCGTCCCGGACGAACACGCTCGCGCCGAACATGTCCGGACTGTTCTTGATCTCGGCGGCGCCGTAGTTGTAGAGCGCGCGGCCGGCTGCACGGTCCTCGGATTTAAACGACACACCGAAATCATAGTTGAAGTCGCTGGCCTCTGCGGAGACCCAAGGGAAAGTCCAGCCCAACCGCTGCCTGACCCGCTCAATGTGCTCGATGGGCGCTCGCGCAACGGCGGCGAACGACAGATCGGCCTGTTCGAAATGCTGCCTGGCCGCGTCCACATGATCGGCGATCAGCGAACAGCCGCTGCAGACATGATCGGAGCCCGGCGTCAGCATGAAATGATAGATCGCAAGCTGGCTGCGACCATCGAACAGGTTGCCGAGCGACACCTCGCCGTCGGGCCCTTCGAACACATAGGACTTCTCGAGCCGAACCCACGGAAGCTGCCGTCGCTGTGCGCGTAGGGCGTCGAGCTCGTGTGTCATTGCGCGCTCCCTGGCGAGAAGCGCCTTGCGGGCTTCAAGCCACTCATCGCGCGAGACGACGGGATGCTGGGCTATCATGGTCATCGTCATTGTCGGTCTCCTCTTTGTTGCCGTCAGGAGCGTGTGCTGAACCCGCAAAGCTTGAGCCAAGGGGGGAGATGAAACAGGCTCATCAGCAGGTACATCGCGGGCATGCCGCTGATCGGCGACATGCCCGAGCCGGCGGAACAGAGCGTCAGCGGGCTTGGATCGCTTGCCGTAATCCACGCCATTGCCGCAAATGTCGGGGAAGCCGCGAGGGCGAGCCGTCCGGTCGCGCCGCGCCTGCTGAACACTCTTGCGTTCCACCATCTCGCTACCGAGTTAATCATTCGCTTGCTCCGGATCGGTCAGTTCGATCTAGGCTGAAGAGGGAAGGGGTGAGAGTGACAACTGTGGCGGGATTTCGATGGACTCGCTGATCACGGCCGCGGCCCGTGCGCTCGCGGCTGGCGATCCGCTCGCGGCGCTGAAGCGGGTCGCGTTGCGCGACGATCCTCCAGCGCTGGCGCTGCGGGGCATCGCGATGGCCCAGCTTGGAGACCTAGCGCGGGCGAGAGAATTGCTGCGGAAAGCCGGGCGCGCCTTTGGTGGCAAGGAGGCGGCAGCGCGCGCACGCTGCGCGGTCGCAGAGGCCGAGATCGCCCTCGTCTCGCGGGACCTTGGCGGGTCGACGCAGCCGCTGAGCGTGGCGCGGGCGACGCTCGCGGCCCGCGGTGACCACGCGAACGCCGCACATGCTGGCACGCTCGTAGCGCGGCGGCTGCTCCTGATCGGGCGTCTCGACGAAGCCGAGCGCGTGCTGGAGGAACTCGACCTCACGGTGCTTCCGCCAGCGTCCCAGGCCAGCTACTGGCTGGTGGCCGCGGGCATCGCGATGCGCCGCATCCGCGCAGGCGCGGCCCGCGCGATGCTTGAGCGGGCCCAACACGCAGCGTCCGAAGCTGCGATCCCGGCCCTGACCGCCGAGGTCGAGCGAGTCTCGCGCACGCTTGCTGCGCCCGCCGCGCGCTTGATCGCTCGCGATGGCGAGCGGATGCTCGGGCTCGATGATATCGAGGCGCTGATCGGCTCGGATTCGCTCGTGATCGATGCCTACCGCAACCTCGTGCGTGCCGGAACGACAGTCGTTCCGCTCGCCGGCCGCCCGGTTCTGTTCGCGCTGGTTCGCGCGCTGGCTGAGGCGTGGCCTGCGGACGTATCGCGGGAAATGCTGCTCGCGCGCGCCTTTGGTGCGCGGCAGGCCGACGAGTCCCATCGCGCACGATTGCGGGTCGAGATCGGTCGCCTGCGCAAGGTGCTGGGCCTACTTGCCGACGTAAGAGCAACCACCCGCGGTTTCGTCCTGGAACCGCATGGTGGGCGAACGATCGCAGTGCTCGCGCCCCCGCATGAAGGAGATCACGCCGAGGTTCTCGCTCTGCTCGCCGACGGTGAAGCCTGGTCGAGCTCGGCGCTGGCGCTCGCGCTCGACGTCAGCGCACGCACCGCCCAGCGCGCGCTCCAAGCCTTGGCCGACGAGGGCAAGATCGAGTCGTTCGGCCGTGGCCGCGCATGCCGATGGTTGACGCGGCAGGTGCCGGGTTTCCCGACAAGCTTGTTACTCCCTGCGCCGCTGGCGATACGGTAAAGTCGTGCCATGAAACAGGCCCAAGCCGAAATTCTCCGCGAATATGGCCCCTTTCCGGAGGTCACCGACGTCGCGGGGGTCAGTTTCGACGGGCAACGAATATGGTTCGCCTCCGGCGACCGGCTGAACGCGCTCGACCCCGAGAGCGGGGAAATCGTCGGCATGCTCGACATCGCCGCTGACGCGGGAACAGCCTTCGATGGAACGCACCTGTTTCAGATCGCTGAAGCCGTGATCCGCAAGATCGATCCCAAGACTGGCCAGGTAGTCGGCGAGATTGCGACACCCGGCGAAGGCGGGGCTTCAGGGCTCGCCTGGTCCGAAGGGACGTTGTGGGTTGGCAAGCATCGCGGCCGGAAGATTCATCAGGTCGATCCCGATACCGGAATCATACTCCGCACGCTCGACTCCGACCGCTTTGTTACCGGCGTCACTTGGGTCGATGGCGAGCTCTGGCACGCGACCTGGCAGGACGAGACGAGCGATGTCAGGCGTATCGATGCCGAAACCGGCGAGGTGCTGGAACGCCTCGAAATGCCTCCGGGAGCCGGCGTATCCGGCCTCGAATCAGACGGCCGTGACCGCTTCTACTGCGGTGGTGGACCTAGTGGAATGGTGAGAGCCATCCGACGGCCACACAGCGACGACGACGCCTGATTGGCCGACGTCGGCACGCAGAAACCTACGCTCCTAGCGTCACGAGGCCCGAGGTTGTTACCCATGTCTTAGGTACAGTCTGCCACCCATGCAGGACTGGACAAACGCGCCTCAGCCCCGCGCCTCCGGTTTCGCACGCCCGCAGAACTTGCTAGTCAAAGGGCATGGCGCTTTACCACCCCTTGGCTGCGCTGGCCGCGCTCGTCCTTTCCTTTCCCGCTACGGCGCGGACCGCATCACCCGATCCCGCGCGCCTCAAGGCGACGGTCGAGAAGCTCGTCAGCTTCGGCACCCGGCACACGCTTTCATCGACCACCGACAAGAAGCGTGGCATCGGCGCCGCCCGAACTTGGGCGAGCCAGGAGTTCACGCGGATCGGCAAGGGGTGCGGCGGCTGCCTCGCAGTCGAAAGCGTCGCTGATCGCTTCGCTGGACCGCGCGCGCCCGACGGCGTCGAAGTCGTGGACGTATTGGCCATCCAGGAAGGCCGCAGCGCCCCTGCCGATGTCGTGATCGTCGCCGGCCATATCGATAGCCGTATTTCCGATGTCATGAACAGCACCGGCGACGCGCCCGGTGCCAACGACAACGGCTCGGGCAGCGCCGTGGTGATCGAGACCGCACGCATCCTCTCAAAGGAGAAATTCGGCGCCACCATCGTCTACGCGCTGCTGTCGGGCGAGGAGCAGGGCCTGTGGGGCGGCAAGCTGCTCGCCGCCATCGCCACCAAGCGTGGCTGGAAGGTGCGCGCGATGCTCAACAACGACATTGTCGGCAGCACGATCGGCCAGGACGGCAGCGTCATGGCCGATCGTGTCCGCGTCTTCTCCGAAGGGGCGCGCATCTCGGAAGAGGCCAAGGCCGCCCTCACCCGCCGCGCGAACGGCGGCGAAGACGACGGCCCCTCGCGCGCGCTGGCGAAGTATGTCGCCACCACCGCGAAGGCGCACAAGGATATCGGCCTCGACGTGCTCGCCGTGCGTCGCCCAGACCGCTTCGGACGCGGCGGCGACCATATGCCGATGCTGGAAGCCGGCTTCCCCGCCGTGCGCCTCTCGGTCGGCGTCGAGAATTATGACCGTCAGCACCAGGATCTGCGCACCGAGAATGGCCGCTTCTATGGCGACACCGTCGATGGGATGGATTTCCTCTATCTGGCGCGCGTGACCGCGCTCAATGTCGTCATGCTGTTCGATCTCGCCACCGCGCCCGCCGCGCCTGCGAGCGTCAGCCTCGACGGCGCGTTTTCCACCACGACTAGGGTGAGTTGGGATGCTGTTCCCGGCGCCACGGCCTATCGTGTCTACTGGCGGCGCGCCGACGCGCAGGACTGGGCTGGTAGTCGTGATGTGATCGGCGCGACCCAGACCACGCTCGACCTCATCGTCGATGACAATTTCATCGGCGTCGCCGCGCTCGGTCCCGATGACACCCCAAGCGTCGTAACCTTTGGCGGCATGGCTCCGAAGGATTAAGGCATATCGCTCCCCCCTCCGGAAAGGGTTGCGCAGACTTGGCAGCTTGTTGCCTGGTCGTCGCTGGGCGAGGGGTTGCGCTCGCCCCGCGAGAGCTCGGGCCGCCAACCGGCTTCCCCTCATCCAACTTTGCCTAGGTGTTTAGTCCCGTGGAGTGGTGATACGGGTCGATTTTGAATCGTTCAGGTTCTTCTGTCCAGCTGCGCGCGACATACTCGTATGAGCCCGATTGAAAGACGCGTTGCCTCGTTGGAAGCACACGCCGGGATGGCGGACGGCCATATGCCGGTGAACGAAATCCACATCATAGGGGTGGAGCCTGGCCCTGATGGTCCCCGATACACGGGCGACGTGCTCATCAGGCGTATCGGGCGCCCCGGCGAAGGCGAGAAGATATTCCGCGATGATCTGGCCGGCGCGGGTGCGCCGATGCGCAGTTCGCAGCCCGATTATCAGTAGCCGTCCAGCAAGAGGAGCAATCGATATGCGGAATGATTTTTGGTCGGCGCCTCGACGCGCTGGAAGTAGAGCGGACCAGAGCCCAGCGTTACTACGTGTTCCGTCCTCATGGGCAGACGTTCAAAGAGGCTTTGAGCCGCCGCAACGATGAGCGGATTCAGGACGAACTGCCTTCGCTGGCTCAATCGGAGGTCGATTTTCTCGCGTGGCAGGATTGCGCCTGGCCCATCAAATCCGCGAGCGTGCCCGAACTGATCCATCCATTACGGATAAAGGCCCAGCGAATCGATTGACCTTCAGATTTTGGTTCCGTCTAACCGCTCTGGGGTCCGGGGGGCGGGAACGAACGAATGTGCGCCTTCACATTTTCGCAGAGAGAATAGCCATGGCGCACATAGTGTATTCATCGGATAGCGGCATCGATACGTCTCCACCACCCCGGCCGTGGGCCATTACCTCGGATATGATCATAGACAGATCGCCGGCGGGATTCACGATTTTCGATGCGACGAATCATAGAAAAGATGTGTTCAGCGGATACGACTTCAAATTCGACGGGAATGGCTTTCCCATAGAAGGTATTATAACAGAACAGCACAGCTACAATGATTATGGCCTCGGAGAAAAATTACTTACTACCGTGACCGAATGGAATGGTGATGCTGCAAATTATTTCAAATCACTAACCTCTGGAGATCGATACTTCTTCCCAGGTGATACCATTATGGAACTTGGTGATGTTGGTAACAACAACGTAACGACCGGGAGCGGGAACGATACCATTCGCGGGGGAAGCGGTTTCGATATAATTCATGGGCAGAACGGTCACGACTATCTAATAGGAGGCCAAGGGCCAGACTTCTTGTACGGAGGTGCTGGGAACGACCACCTGTACGGGCTATCGGCCGACGGCGGATCGGATTTTGGCGATTATCTGTCCGGTGGTGCCGATGATGATTACCTGCAAGGGAACGCGGGGGATGATACGCTCTCCGGGGATGACGGCCAAGATCGGATCAACGGCGGCGCAGATAGCGACGACATATCCGGGGGAGCGGGAAACGATTCCATTAATGGCAATCGCGGCTATGACACCATCGAGGGGGGTGACGGAAACGATTCTATACGCGGTGGCCAGGATGATGATTTTATAAACGGGGGCTCTGGCGACGATCGACTGTCCGGGGATCTCGGAGTTGATACACTTTCTGGTGGGGCGGGCGCCGATCTCTTCGTATTTTCGGGCCGAGCATCGCCGCTCGCCGATACGCCTGACACGATCGCAGACTATGTCGAAGGTTTGGACCATCTCTCGCTCGGTTACACTCCGAAGGCCGTGCTGACCGGTTCTGTGCAGGCCAGCCTCGGCGTTGCCACGACGACGGCGCAGCAGTTGTTTAACGCCCACCAGGGTAGCGCCGAGGTGGCAGCTCTCATGGTGGGAGGCGATACCTACATCTTCTATTCCAGCGACGGCGGTGCGGTAGTCGATTCAGCTGTGCTTATATCTGGCGTCACACCGTCCGCCTTCTCAGTGCAGGACTTTGTCTGAACCGAAAACCCCGGCGGTGAGGCCTGGGCACAGCCGGCTCTGAGCAGCACAACCAGCCTGAAGGTAGGGCTGGCCTCCCTATTGTCGGCTCGCAAGCTCCGCCGCTGCCTTCTTTCGGACCGCCTCTCGCATCGCTTTATGCCTCATAGCCTCGGCGAAAAGCCAGCGGGGGGAGTTAATCGTACACGCGCGGCAAGCTAGCGATCGACCGTCGTACGATCACGGCCAAGGCCGCATAATCGTCGGCCGCTGTCAGATGCATATCACGTACCACCAGGCCGGGCGCGGCAGCGGCCAGCTGCCGGGCGTCGTTTTCCCGAATTAACAAATGCCTAAGTTGATTGAAGGGCATGGGTGTCTCCCGTTCTGCGGGAGCGCTCCACCGTCTCTCAGTTGCCGATATGCTAGTCGCGTCGGCAATGATCTTCGATAGGCTCTCGGGCTGTGCAACGAAACGCACAAGGCCGCTTTGGCTCTACGGAGTTCCCCTTACCGGCATGGGCGACCACACATCGCACTGCGCTCAATCTCACTAGGTCGTGAATTCATAAACTGAGCCGGCGGTGGTCGTTATCGCGTGCCGTCGACCTCACGCGACGTGAACAGGCGGTCCAGCAGCAGGCTGATCGAGAAGGTGATCGGCACGAGAACGGCGCTCATGGTCAGCAGCCCGAGCAGAACCATCCCTGGTGGTGGACCGTCCACGTCTTGATCATAGAAAACCCCCAGAGTCCCGACGATCGCGACGAAGAGAGGGGTGAATAGACTACCGGATACAATGGCGAGCTTGTTTCCGCCTTGAAGCTTCCGGACGAGCGAGAACACGGCGGCTGTGACTATCGCCACCACCGATGCAGCACCAAGAATGATACCTAAGCCGACGAGCATGCTTCGAAGCTAACGCCCTCTCGACGGGCCTGCAAATGGTCGTTCACCAACTGCTGACTTCCACATGGCGCGGGATTGTGATTCAGGCTTGTATGAGCCGAAATGATCTAACCGACTTCGAGTGGCGCGTGATCGAGCCGCTACCCATCAAGCCGAGAGGCGAGCAGCCGATATACCGTAGCACGCGAGATGCCGAGATTCTTCGCAATGAGGGTGGCGCCTTCACCGCTTGCAGCGAGTTGTTCGATCCGGTGGCGATCGATGGTCGCCGGTCGTCCGCGATAGATCCCGCGATCTTTCGCCTTCTCGATTCCATCCCTCTGTCGCTCCCGGCGTATGTCGTTCTCGAATTCCGCGACTGCCCCCAGGGATCGCGAGCATGAGTTTGCCGGTGCTGCTGGTGGTATCGACGCCGCCTTGCTGCAGACAGCGGAACCCCGCACCCGCAGCGCTGATCTGCTCGACTATCGCGTGAAGATCTCCCACCGAACGAGCCAAGCGATCGAGCCTCGTCACAATGAGCTGGTCGTGAGGCCGTAGCTGATCCAATGCGCGCGCCAGTTCGGGGCGATCCTTGGGTCGGCGGCGTGAAGCTGACGCCTGAGCAATATCGGTCCTATCAGCAGATGTCGGGGCAGCTCGGTTATGGCGCCATGGGCAATCTGGTCACCTCGCCCGAGTGGATGACGTTGCCCGACGATATGCGACAGGACGAGGTGTCGCGGGGCATGCGCAAGGCTCGCGCCGACGCGCGGGCGAGACTGGGGCTCGATTATAAGCGGCCAAAAGCCGCGCCGGTTTCCGATCTTCCGCCGGAATTCCAGCTCGACGAGCCGGTCGACGACCTTCCCCCGGGTTTCGTGTTGGAACCTCAACGCCGGAAAGGCCGTCAGTAATAATCCGCTCCCCAGTAACCCGGGCGCGTGCGGACGTCGACATCGCGCACGTTCTAGTCGATGGGGAAACCTCTGGCACGAGCCCGGATTGCCCGCATGCGGGCATCTCGGCGTGCCTCGACGCCTGGCATCAAGGTATCGGCCGCCTCCTGCGCCGCGCGCTGAATATGACGGAAAAGGTAGATCCTTTTTCCGCCATAGTTGAAAGCAACGTCATCGGGGTAGTCACACGCTATCCGCTTTCCATCGTGGACAATCCCAGCGCCGGGCGAGAGGACATTAAACGAGTATCGGATCTCGCCGACGCGGCGATCCCCGCTGCTCACGTGGCAGACCGCGTTCCGCATCTTGTTGACCAAATCCGTGATGTCGCGGCCCCAAGCTGGGTCAACATCGTCGCTGAATGCGATCCGCATTCCATCCTGGGCAGCCTTCTGTAGCAGATCATTGAGGAGAATCAGCACAAGAGTAAGGCCAGCCATGGCAACGGATGCTGGGCCGCGTTCCATAATCTGGCTTTTTAGTAACTCATCGATATGGCCGAAGGATTCTTTGATCTCACCGTCGTCGATATTCGGGGTGTTCGATGGCGTGCGCGCCATTTCTACCTCCATGGGATTTTTCAGGCTGGGGGCCATTGGCCCGCCAAATCGCCCCGGCGGATTACGTAGCGATTATTTTATCAAACAGATGCAACTTTTGACCGAGCGGAAACTCAGCTTAAGCAACTGAAAAACAATGGCGCGCCGTGCAGGATAAACCTGATGAATATGAATCGCCGTTCCTACTACTCTAGCACCGTTTTAAACCGCCACTCATCGTCGTGAACCGCCGCACATAGTCCTAAGTGCTATGTGATGGAAAAGCTATGCACCGGACCTGAGTCGAGCTAGCCAGGGCGATCTTGGTCCGAGCGTAGGTCCGATGGATCGTTTCGATGCGATACGAGTGCTGCTTGCCGTCGTCGACGCGGGCAGTCTGTCGGCGGGCAGCCGCAAGCTGAACGCGCCGCTGCCGAGCGTCAGCCGCAAGGTCGCCGATCTGGAACGGCATCTCGGCACCAATCTCATCATCCGCACGAGCCGCAATCTTCAGCTTACCGACGCCGGTCGCGACTTCGTGACTGCGGCGCGGACTATCCTGGCGGAGCTCGAGGAGGCCGAGCGTCGCGCATCGGGCGAGTATCAGACGCCGCGGGGAACGCTGACGGTCACGATGCCGATGGAGTTCGGCAACCGCTACGTTCTGCCGATCGCGCTCGATTTCCTGAACGAGCATCCGGAAGTTTCTTTGAACCTGCTCTCGGCGGATCGCTCGCTGCATCTGGTGAACGAGCAGATCGACGTCGCCGTCCGGCTCGGCGAATTGGCCGACAGCTCGCTTTATGCGGTCAAGGTCGGCGAATTCCGTTTACTGACCTGCGCGAGTCCCGCCTATCTGGAACGACATGGTATGCCCCGGCATCCCGGCGAACTGCGCGATCATTGGGGCATATTGTTCAACAACCCCTCCTTCTTCTGGGGATTCGACATCGACGGGCAGCGGGTCGAGGCCGTCCCGCAATGCCGGATCGAGGTCAACACGGCTGCCAATTGCGTGGCGGCCGCGTTGCGCGGCGTCGGTATTGCCCGCTTGTTCGATTATCAGATCGCCGATGAACTTGCCTCGGGCGCGCTGGTGCCGGTCCTCGAAACCTATGGCGGCGAGCCGCAGCCCATCCACATCATCTATGCACGTCAGGGGCTGCTGGCGCTGAAGGTTCGCGCCTTCATCGACTGGGCGCTACCGCGGCTGCGGATGAGCTGCAGGAGCTATTCCGCAGCCGGACCCGTCAGCGAGCAGCGTCCCTGATTTCCTCAACGGTCTGTTCCGGGCTCTGGAGGTGAGGATAGTGGCCGATGCCGGGCAGCAGCGTGAACGCGCTGGCCGTCCGCTGCGCAAATTCGGCGCCCATCGCGCTCTTGATATAGATGTCGCGTTCGCCCCAGATCAGCTTCACCGTCGTCCGGAGCCGCGCCAGGTTCGCCTCGAGATAGTCCTGATCGCGCGTGAAGTGGGAATAGTAATGGTAGAAGGCGGCCCCCGAGGTCATCTCGCCGTGCGCCCAGCCCCGGTACATGTCTTCCCGGAATTCCGGTGAAATTAGGAACCGGGCATCGCCTGCAAGTCCCCGGTGGAAGGCATGATCGATCACCTCCTCGCGGGTCTTGGTCAGATAGGCTCGCGCTCCGTCCGAAGTCGGCGCCGCCTTCAGGCCTTCGAGAGCCGGGAACATATATTGCGGCCGGTTGAACGGCGCGAAGTCGCCGACGATGACCCGCTTGGCGATGTCCGGTTCTTCGAGTGCCAGCAGGAGTGCCGGCAGTGCGCCGATGTCGGTGGCATAGATCGTGAGGGTTGAGCGATCGATGCGCGCCTTCCTGATATAAGCCTTCAGGATTCGCGCATAATCGCGCGGCGCATAGGCGAACCTGTCGACGGCCGGTCGCGACGACAGGCCGTATCCCGGCCAGTCGAAAGCGTGAACGTCATAGTCCTGCGCCAGTCCGGATGCGACGCCCTGCCAGGCACGGAGCGTTTCCGGAAAGCCGTGGAGAAGCAGCACGGTCCCCTTCGGACGGGGGCTGTGCACGACCATCCTGCGCAGCGTAATGTCCTTGTTGATCCTGAGAAAACCGATGGCCTCCTGTGATGCTGCCTCGGCCGCCGGCACCGACTGGGTTGCGAGCGGAGCAATCGGCGATCCGAGCGCCAGCGCGGCCGCCAGAAAGAGAGAGGTCGTCGACATGGCTGGGTTCCTTTCTGTCTCGCGCCCGTCAGACGATCAGGCGATCGATGCGCGCCTGCAGGCGCGGGCTGATCAACAGGATGGCAGGGATGACGATCGCATAGCTGACGGCCCACGCGCGCAGCCAGGCGAAGCCGAACCCGTCCGAAACGCCCCGATTGAGCGCGATCAGGGCGAGGGAAATGATACCGGTCGTGATGACGCCCATGGAGAGGGCAAATGCGACCTTGCGCTTGCTATGCGTGTTCATGGGTTTCTCCTGTGATCGGAAGCGAAGTGCGTGATTGACGGTTCGAACCTGCAGGATCGGCTCACCGCTCGGTAGAACCCGATTGCGAGAGGCAGCCTCTCGATTCCGCTGGCTGCCGACCTTTCCCTCCCCCGCCTAGATCGCCCTTTATCGCAGTCACGGAAGCCATCGAGCAGCCCGCGACCTGCGTTTCACGCCAGTCGAAGGGAATTTGTCATGCAACACTCATTGGGAACCGCGCTCGTCACCGGCGCTTCGAGCGGGATCGGCGCACTCTATGCGGACCGCCTCGCCCGGCAGGGCTATGACCTGATCCTGGTGGCGCGCAGCGCCGACCGGCTCGAGGGGGTCGCATCGGCGATCCGCGCCCAGACGGGCCGTTCAGTAGAGACCGTCGCGGCAGACCTTACTGTCGGCAGCGATATCGCCGTCGTCGCCGACGTCCTCGGTCAGGACCCGCGCATCGCCATGCTGGTCAACAATGCCGGCATCGGCGCAACCGCACCGCTGCTTGAATCCGACGCCCGGATGATGAGCGAGATGATCGCGCTCAACGTCGATGCGCTAATGCACCTGACTTATGCCGCGGTGCCCGCTTTCGTCGCGCGCAAGCGGGGAACGATCGTCAACATCGCGTCGATTGTCGCGATCACGCCCGAGACGCTCAACGGCGTCTACGGCGCGACCAAGGCTTTCGTGCTCGCCCTCAGCCAGAGCCTGCGCCACGAACTGGTCGGCACCGGCGTCCACGTACAAGTCGTCCTGCCAGGCGCAACCGCCACCGATTTCTGGGATGCAGCGGGCCTTCCCGTCCAGCATCTGCCGAGCGAGATCGTCATGCCGGCGGCAGCGCTGGTCGATGCCGCGCTCACCGGACTTTCGCGGAACGAGTTCGTCACCATCCCCGGGCTGCACGATGCCGGCCAGTGGGATGCCTACGAAGCGGCCCGGCAGGCCATGGCCGGCAACCTGTCCACCAACCGTCCCGCCGACCGCTACCTGGCCGGCTGAACTCATCGACAATCTACACCGGCAAGACCCACACCACCGGCGGGCGCGACGGCGCATCGCGCAGCTCCGACGGCAATCTCGACATCCGCCTGTCGTCGCCCGGATCGAACGGCCCCGGTGCCAATCCCGAGCAGCTTTTTGCCGCCGGCTGGTCAGCTTGCTTCCTCGGAGCGGTCGGGAAGGCCGCGTCCGAGCACAGGCTGAGCGTGCCCGCGGACGTCGCGGTCGACACCGAAGTCGACCTGGTCCTCGGCGACGACGGCTAATGCGCTGCGCGCTCGCCTGACCGTGCGTTTGCCGGGCATCGCTACCGGTCTGGCTCGGACGTTCGTCGCGCGGGCGCATCAGCTGTGCCCCTATTCGAAGGCCACTCGCGGCAACATCGAGGTCGAACTCGGCATCGCCTGACCACCTCCACCCCATGTCCGCCGGGCGCCGAGTATCGCTCGCGCCCGGCGGAGCATCCTAAAGGAATTCTGCATGACCCCCACCATCAAGACCTTTCGTGCCATGGCCGCGGTCCTGCTGATCGCGACCGGCTCGATCGCGCCGGCACAGGTCCAAGTCCAAGGCGACATAGCGACGCAATTTCTCCCGATCGAGAACGAGCCAGAACCCAAGCTCCACGTCGATCCACCGATCGCCGAGCCGCTCGCGAGAAGGGGAACCGCCATCATTCCCTATCGCACGGAGAACCTGCGCATCCTGCCGATCTTCGGCGCCGGCGCCACCCACGTGTCGCCGCGTGCCGGTCACCTCCACGTCACGGTCGACGACCTGCCGTGGCACTGGGCTGACGCCGGCAACACCGGGTCGATCGTCGTCGCCGGTCTCCCCGCCGGCCCGCACAAGGTGCTGATCGAAATCGCCACGCCCGAACATCTGGTGATCGCCGGTCGGGCCGTGTCGTTCACCGTGCCCGATGTCGGCGGCCATCATCACTGAAGCGCCTGAACCCGACGGAGAAGAACGACCGCCCAACGTATGGATCATGACCGCATCGCGCCGAGCGGCATGAGGGCGCGCGCAGGCAAACTACCAAGGTCGCTGCGCCCCGGGCGGCTCAGTAGGTCTTGAGCTCATCGTCAACGATCCGCACGACGTGGATGACGTTGGTCGAGCCGGGGGTCCGGAACGGAACCCCGGCGACCAGGATCACCTTGTCGCCGGCCGTGGCGAGGCCGTGGCGCAGGACCATGCGCTTGGCTTTGGCGACCATCTGCTCGAACGATTCGACGTCGCGCGTATGGACCGCGTGGACGCCCCACAGCAGGCCGAGCCGCCGGGCGGTGTCCTGCCGCGGGGTCAGCACCATGATCGGCACCGGGGGCCGCTCGCGCGCGACCCGCCGCGCGGTGGACCCCGACGAGGTGAAGCAGACGATCGCTTTGGCCGAGACGGTTGAGGCGATCGTCTTGGCGGCTTCCGCCAAGGCGTCCGCGGTGGTTGGATCGGGCCGGGTCACCGTGAAGTGGATGCGGTCGCCGTGCATCGGGTCGCCTTCCACCGAGGCCCCGATCGCGTTCATCATCGCGACCGCCTCGACCGGCCACCGGCCCGCCGCGCTTTCGGCGGAGAGCATGATCGCATCGGCCCCGTCGTAGATCGCGGTGGCGACGTCCGATACTTCGGCGCGGGTCGGCGAGGGCGAGTTGATCATCGATTCCAGCATTTGGGTGGCGACCACGACCGGCCGGCCCATCCGCCGCGCGACCTCGACGACCAGCTTTTGCAATGGCGGAACCATCTCGGGCGGCAGCTCGACGCCAAGGTCGCCGCGCGCTACCATCACGCCGTCGCACCGCTCGACGATCTCGTCCAGCCGCTCGATCGCCGACGGCTTCTCGATCTTGGCGAGAAGCGAGGCACGCCCGCCGATCAGCTTGCGGGCTTCGGCCAAGTCTTCGGGCCGCTGGACGAACGACAGCGCGATCCAATCCACGCCGTGATCGACCGCGAAGGCAAGGTCGGAGCGGTCCTTGTCGGTTAGGGCGGGCATCGGCAGGACCACGTCGGGGACGTTCAGCCCCTTGTTGTCGGACAGGGCGCCGCCAACCTCAACCGACGTGACGATCCGGTCGGCGTCGTGATCGGTCACCCGCAGGACCAGCTTGCCGTCATCGAGCAGTAACCGTGCGCCGGGCTCGATCGCGGCGAAGATCTCGCGGTGCGGCAGCTCGACACGGGTGGTGTCGCCGGGCGCCGGATTGCGATCGAGGATCAGGCTCTGCCCAACTTCCAGGACAACCCGCCCGCCGGTGAATCGGCCGACGCGCAGCTTGGGCCCCTGCAGGTCGGCAAGGATCGTGCTGGGGCGCCCGAACCTCTTTTCGAGCGCGCGGATCGCCTCGATCAGTGCGATCTTGGAGAACTGATCGCCGTGGCTCATGTTGATCCGGAATGCGTCGGCACCGGCCTGGAACAGGCGCGCGATCATCTCAGTGGTGTCGCTGGCGGGGCCAAGCGTGGCCAGCACACGCACCTTGCGCGCGCGAGGCATTGGATCGAACGTCATCGTGGGCCTTCTCTTGTCGGCTCAGGCGTGAACCGCTGGACGCGCCTGGCTTTGACTTCCGCGACATAAAGCCGGCCGCGGCGATCGACCGCGATCAGATGCGGGGTGGTGACCTGGCCGGGGGCCTCCCCCGGTGCGGCGATCCGGCCCAGCAACAACAGGCTGATCCGATCGTAGACCAACAGCTCCGAATTGCCCCAGTCCGCCACGTAGAGATAGCGTTGCGCGCGATCGGCCGACACCGCCAGCCCGGAGGCGGTCTGCGCCGACGGGCGGTTGCGGTTGACGAACACCTGCTTCAGGTAACGCCCGGCGCGGGTGAAGACCTGGACCCGCTGGTTGTTGCGGTCCGAGACATAGACCAGCCCATCGCGGGCGACCTCGACCCCGTGGACCCCGTTGAACCCGGCGGGCCCGGGACCATCCTCGGGCGCGAAAGGCGCGCCTTTGGGGCGGAACGCCGGCGCCGGATCAGCCGGAGGGACCGCGCCGAACGCGCTCCACATACGTTTGAACCGGCCGGTCCGGCTGTCATAGACGACCACCCGGCGGTTGCCGTATCCGTCGGCGATATAGACCTCGTGCCGGACGTCGTCGATCACCAGGTCCCCCGGGGCGTTGAGGTTGCGGGTGTCGCCGTCGCCGCGGCTGGCGCCCTTGCGACCGAGCTGGCGCACCAACCGGTGCCGCGCGTCGAACTCGAGCAGCATGTCGTCGCCCGCACCAGCGGGCGGGCGCGCATTGCCTGCGATCCAGACGTGACCGCGCGCGTCCACCGCCAGGCTGTGCTCGGTATCGGGCCACTCATAGCCCGTGCCGGGTCCGCCCCAGCCCGATAGAAATGTCCCGTCGGGCGCGAACACCAGCACTGGCGGGGCGGCCCGCGCGCGGTCTTCGCCAACCAGCGAACGCGGCCGATGGAGGACGTAGACCCGGCCCTGGCGATCGACGTCGACCGCACTGACGTCGCCCAGACGCCACTGCGCGGGCAGCTTCATCCACTGGTCATCCACCTGGAACCGCGGCAGCTTTCCGTCGCCGGCGATGGCGCCCGACGGCGCAGAGCCACATGCCATCAGCACCGCCAGCGCGATGCGCGCGAAACGCCGCCGGCACTCAGCTTGCCGGCCGGGGGGTGGTACGGCGAAAGGGGCGGTGTTCCTCACAGGGCATGTCTCGATCGAAGGCCGCCCTTCATCTCCGGTTTGGGTCCGATGATCCACCGTGCCCTCAACCATGTCCCGCGTGGCGGGATGCGGATCGGCCTGGCGGAGCGCGCGATCCGCCAGGCCTGCCATCTTCTTACAGGGCGGCCCTGACCCCGACGGTGAAGTAACGGCCGACGATGTCGTAAGTGTTGCGGTTGGTCGGATAGGACAATCCGGGCTGCTGGCTGTTCGACCAAGTCGGCCCCTGCTTGTTGAACAGGTTATTGATCGTGCCGTAAAGCTCGAACTTGTGACCGGCCGCGGTGGTGAGGCCTTGGGTGAGGTTGAGATCGACGTACCACACCGCGTCGACCTTGTTCTGGGCATAGACGAACTGCTTGGAGCGGGCGTAGGAGCCGATCATCCGCTCCTGAAAGCTGATAGTCGTCCCGCCGCTAGTGAAGGTCTGTTCGAACGTAGCCCGCCACTTCGGTTGGGGCAGGTTGTACTGCTCGAACACGAAGTCGTTGGTTCCGGCGAACTCGATGTTCGGCTGATCCGGGGCAAGTCGGCGCTCGAACGATAGCAGCCGCGTGGCGAGCGCCCGCAGGCTGAGATCGGCGCCCAGCACCTGCCGGCGATAGGCAGCCTCGAAGTCGATCCCTTCCGACTTGAAAGACGCGGCGTTGATGATCGGTGTTGCTACCGAGATCGGGGTGTTGTCAGGCGCGCGCGTGAAGTTGGCGCACAGGACATTGGCCGGGTTCTGGCGGCAGATGTCGTTGACCTGGGCCACGCCATAGGGGATGCCGATCGCGTTTCTGATCCTGATCCGGAAATAGTCCGCCGAGAAGCTCAGCCCCGGAATGAAGCTTGGGGTAAGCACGACGCCGCCCGTCAGGGTCTTGGCGATCTCGGGCGTCAGGTTCTTGTTGCCGGTAGTGATCTGGTAGACCTGCAGCGTGCGGTTGGTCAGATAATCGGTGATCGTCTGCAGCTGGGTCAAAGCCCCGGCGTTGAGCTCGAACAAGGTGGGCGCGCGGATATCGCGCGAGATCGTGCCGCGGAAGCGGATGTCGCTGATCGGCTGGTAAGTCAGCCCGACCTTCCAGGTGTTGACCGAGCCGCTGGTGCTGTAATGGGTGTGGCGACCCGCGGCGTTGAGGTCGAGCGACTGGCCGACCGGCGAATCCTTGAGCAGCGGCACGTCGAGCTCGCCGTAGATTTCCTTGACGGTGTAATCGCCCGACGCGGCCGCGACGTTGGTGCTGATGTACTTGAACACCGTCGGTCGGGTCACGCCGTTGACCGTGGTCGTCGGGATTCCGCGGATGCCGGTGAAATCGACCGGGACGGCGGGATCGCTGTTGCTGGTCTGGTCGAACGACTGCTTGCGGATTTCGGCGCCGATCGCGATCGACACCGGGCCCGCCCAGGTGTTGAAGATATCGCCCGAAACGTTGACATTGCCAAGGTCCATCCGGTTGACGTCGCGGAACCACGAGATGGTCTTCATGTAGCCGAGCGCGGCGGCGGTGGTGTTACCTGTCCCGAACATGTTGAGCGGCACGCACCCAGGGTAGAGACCGGGGTTGGTGATCGCCACGCGGCAGACGATATTGTTCGAAGCGTCGCGGACCGCATCGGTCGCGGCGAACAGACGCGCGGTCTCGTTCTCCTCGACGAAGCTGCGATAGTTCGATTTGCCGTGGATGTAGTTGGCGTTCCACTTGAACCGGCCGTCGGCGAATGCCCCGTACAGACCTGCGGTGATCGTCAGACCGCGCGCGGTCTCCCCACTCTCGTCACCCGGGACATCGGCCGGGTCCCAGGTCTTGCCCAGCTTGACGCTCGGGCTCGAGCCGAACAGCGCGGTGCGCTGGACCGGGGTCAGGTTGAGGTAGGCGTTCTCGGGATAGATCACCGAGATGTTGTTGTTGCGGTTGGGGATCTGCCGGTCGTCGGTCGCGCTGCGGTTGTACGACAGCTGGACGTAACCGTGGAAGTTGTCGGTGAAGTCATAGCCCGCGCGGCCGAAGTATTGCTGGATCTTGCTGGGCGGGACCAGGTAGCAGCAGCTGGGCTTGATGATGGTCCCGTCGCCGCCGATCGAGAGGTTGGCAACGCCGGTCGGGATGCCGGGATTGAACGCGACGAGCGAGCCGTCCGAGGCGAATTGCTGCGGGACGCCTGCGATCGTGACCTGCTTGTTGTTGTTCGGGCCGCCATTGTAGAACGGCAGGCCGGTGAACGACGAGGTGTTGAGCCGGGTGTCCTCCGCGAAGTTGAACGGGTTGGCCGCGGTTCCGGTGCCGGTGCGGATGATCAGGCGGTTGATCTTCGGCCGGTCGCTGCGCAGCATCCCATATGATTGGAAGTACTCCACGCTGCCGATCACATGAAGACGATCGTCCAGCAGGGACGCGCCGGCGGCCGCGCCGATGCGGTAGTTGCCGTCGTCGCCGTAAGTCGAAACCCCCCGTTGAGCGAATGCCTTTAGGCCGGTGTAGTTCTTGTTGAGGACGAAGTTGACGACACCCGACACCGCGTCAGAGCCGTAAGCCGCGGAGGCGCCGCCGGTCACGACATCGACTCGCTCGACGAGCTGCTGCGGAATCAGGTTGGCGTCGGTGCCGCCGGCATTGCCGGTCGGGACGAGGCGCTCCCCGTCGAACAGCGTCAGGACGCGCGCCTGGCCAAGGCTGCGGAGATTCAGGTAGTTGCCGGTTCGCACCCGGTTGGAGGCGGTGAACGCGGTGTTCTGAGCGCTGGTCGAATTCTGGAACACGGGAAGCTGATTGAGTCCGTCGGCGATGCTCGCCGGGGCCTTGCGCGCAAGCGTATCCGTGGAGATGACCGTTACCGGGGTGGGTGCCGAGAACCCTGCCCGCGAGATGCGCGAGCCGGTCACGACGATCTCTCCGACATCGGCCTGCTCGACCGTTGCAGCGTCGGCCGACGCTGCATGCGGGGCCGCCTGAGCGCTCCCTTCCGACGCGGTCGGCGCCCCGTCGGGCACGGTTTGCGCGATGGCCGCCTGGTACAGCGTCACCGCGCTGATCGTGCTTAGCAAGCGAGCGACTGTCGAAAGATGCATTCAGGCCTCCTTATACCCGACGATGATTGCTCTCGTCCCTTATGGTGGTGGCTCATACATGGCACCCGCCCGTGCGCGCAGCGATCTTGTCACGCTGTTCCGCATCGTGGGAACGTCCGTGCGCGATGCGCCGCGAGGCTACGCCCGAGGCCCGTCTACGCGTATGCGGTCGGCCGATGGGGTGCGCGCCGTGTCGTGGGCACGCTTCCGACGAATGTGAAAACCCTTGAGCCGGGGAGCCGTTGCTGTGATTTTTCGATGCGCCATCGCGATCCCGGCCGGCGGAACCCGTTCCGATTCGGCTGCGAACGGATAAGACGGCCGATGGGCATCTCGCGATACCAAACCCCGGTTCAGCCCGGCATAGGTCCGGCCCCTGCCGTGGCGTCGTGCGCCGCCGAAACCGAAGCCGGCGACGCCAAGGACGCCCGTGCGATCCTTCGCGACATTTTCGCTAGCGCGATCGAAGCGGTGCGCGGCGCCGACCTGATCCGCTCACGATCGTCGTTCGTGGGCAATGCCTGGACGTATGAGCATGGCGGAACCCGCATCGCGTGGCCCATTCCCACGGGCGGACGACTGCTGGTCGTCGGGGCGGGAAAAGCCGCCGCTTCGCTGGCACTCGGGCTCGAGCAAATCCTCGGCGAGCGCGTCGACGGCGGCGCGCTCGTGGTCAAGTACGGCCATGTCGAACCGCTAAAGCGCATCACCCAGTACGAGGGCGGCCATCCGGTGCCCGACGCGGCGGGCCTGGCCGGGACCGGCGCCGTCCTCCGGCTGCTCGAAGGACTGACGCCCGACGACAGGGTGTTCGTGGCCCTGACCGGCGGAGCATCGTCGCTGCTGCTCGCGCCAGCCGACGGCCTCAGCTTGGCGGACAAGGTGCAGGCCACCGAGGTGCTGCTCGCCTCCGGCGCCTCGATTTCGGAGATCAACACGATCCGCAAGCTGCTCTCCAAAGTGAAGGGCGGCGGCTTGTTGAGCGCGATCGGTCCGGCTCAGTCGATGACGCTGATGATTTCGGACGTGCCGATCAGCGATCCGGCGATGATCGGGTCCGGCCCGACCTGGGCCGACACGGTGGACGGCGAACAGGCGCTCGCGATTATCGACAAGTACCAGGTGGCGGGGCGGATGCCGGCCGCGATCGTCAAGCGGCTCGAGATGGCAACCGCCAATTGCGCCCGCGATAACGGGAGCGCGCGGCACCTGATCCTGGCGGAGAGCGCCGACGCCATCGACGCGGCCGCCGAGCGTGCCCGCGCGCTTGGCTTCGCGGTCTCGGTCGTCGACCGCCGGATGGAGGACGACACCCATTCTGCGGCCAGCCGCTTCGCCGTCGCGGTCCGAGCGGCGGCGCAGGCACGCGCGTGGGGCGGGCCTGCGACCATCCTGCTCGCCGGCGGCGAGACCACTCTTAAGGTGGTCGGCACCGGCAAGGGAGGTCGCAACCAGGAATTCGCCTTGGTGACGGCGCTCGCCCTTGAGGGGACCGGGGGCGTGGCAATCCTGGCGGCGGGAACCGACGGCACTGACGGCCCAACGAATGCGGCGGGCGCGTTCGCCGACGGCGAGACCTGCGCCCGGGTGGCGCGCGTAGGGCTCGACCCGCGCGCATATCTGGCCAACAACGATTCCTACGGTCTGTTTTCGTCCCTAGGCGATCTACTCGTTACGGGGCCGACCGGCACCAACGTCATGGACCTCGTCGTAGCCCTGGTCGCTTGACGCATCACTCCGAAGAAAGGAAGCGCGTGGACATCGCATTCATCGGCACCGGCATCATGGGACGTCCCATGGCGAACCACCTTCAAGCCGCAGGACACCAGCTGCGGCTGGTCAGTCACCGCTCTCCGGCACCCGAGGAACTGGTCGCGGGCGGCGCGCAGGTCGCCCAGTCCGTCAGTGAAGCGGTAAGTGATGCCGATGCCGTTATCCTGATGCTGCCCGACACGCCCGATGTCGAACGCGTCCTGTTTGGTGACGAGAGCGTTATCTCCGCGCTTCGGGCCGACACGCTGGTGATCGACATGAGCTCGATCGATCCGTTGGCCACGAAGGCGTTCGCTGGGAAGGTCGCCGCGGCGGGGGGGCGCTTTTTGGATGCACCGGTCTCGGGCGGGGAAGTCGGTGCGAAGGCCGCCAGCCTGACGATCATGGTCGGCGGGTCGGAAGAGGATTACGCCCGGGCGATGCCTCTGTTCGAGAAAATGGGGAAGAACATCACCCGGATCGGCGAGGTAGGCAGCGGGCAGATCGCGAAAGTGGCCAACCAGATCATCGTCGCGCTCAACATCGAGGCGGTCGGCGAGGCGCTTTTGTTCGCCGCGAGGGCCGGGGCCGATCCGGCCAAAGTGCGCGAAGCGCTGATGGGCGGTTTTGCTGCGTCCCGGATTCTGGAAGTCCACGGCGAGAGGATGATCAAGCGGACCTTCGATCCCGGTTTCCGAATCGCGCTTCACCAGAAGGATCTGGGCCTGGCGCTCGGTACGGCCAAATCGCTCGGCCTCGCACTTCCGAACACGGCCCAGACCGCGCAACTGATGTCCGCCTGCATCGCCCACGGCGGGGCAGGGTGGGACCATTCCGCGCTGGTGAAAGCGCTCGAGCAGATGGCCGCGCATGAAATCGCGTAAACCTGCCGCGTCGCTCGCCCCTGTGACGTGCCGCGGTCAGGTACTGCGTTGCCCGTACCAAGTGCGGGTTGACTTGGCTTACACAGCCTGAAGACGAATCCAGAGACTCGAACGGGGATATCAGATGCACGTCGGCTCCAGCACTGCTAACGGATCGGACCTGAGGACCACCGGTCAACAGGGCTACGACCTGCCCGATCTTCGCATGTTCGTGTTCGCGCTTTTCTTCGTCTTCGGCGGCATCACCAGCCTCAACGATGTCATCATCCCGAAGCTGAAGGAGCTGTTTTCGCTCAACTATACCCAGGCGTTGATGGTTCAGTCGGCGTTCTTCGCGGCCTACTTCTTCATCTCGCTGCCGGCCGCGGCGCTGGTCCGCCGGCTGGGCTATATGCGGACGGCGACGGTCGGGCTGATGACGATGATGGCGGGCTGCCTGCTGTTCATTCCCGCCTCGGCATCGGCTACATTCGGGGTCTTCCTCGCTGCGCTGTTCGTGCTGGCGAGCGGGATCACGATCGTTCAGGTGGTCGCCAATCCGCTGATTTCGCTGCTGGGGCCGCCACGCACCGCGCACGCGCGGCTGACCTTTGCCCAGGCCTTCAATTCGCTGGGGACGACGGTGTTCCCTTATGTCGGCTCGGTGATCATCCTGGGCGGCCTGGCGAACACCAATGCGTCCCAGCTTTCGGGCGCGGCGCTCGACGCCTACCGCGCCGCCGAGACCCAGATGGTGGTACGCACGTATCTCGGGCTGGCCGCGGTGCTGGCGATCGTCGCGGCGGTGGTGTGGGGCCGGCGCAACCGCCTGAAGGAAGCCAGCGAGCCGTCGAAGGGAATGTTCGAGGCCTTCACGCTGCTTTCGCGGCCGCGCTTCGCGCTCGGCGCGGGGTCGATCTTCCTTTACGTCGGTGCGGAGGTCGCGGTCGGGTCGTTGATCGTCAATTACCTGATGAAAGCGGATGTCCTGGGTCTGTCGGCCGAGGCTGCCGGCAAGCACGTGCCATTCTATTGGGCCGGCGCGCTCTTTGGCCGCTTCGTCGGGGCCTATCTGCTCACCCGCGTTTCACCGGGCAAGGTGCTCGCGGGCGCCGCTAGCGGGGCGATCGCGCTCATCATAATCTCGGCCACCGGGACGGGTTCTGTGGCGGCGTGGTCATTGCTCGCGATCGGTCTGATGAACTCGATCATGTTCCCGACCATCTTCTCGCTCGCCAGCGAAGGGCTGGGCGTGCGGGCGGCCGAGGGATCGGGGGTTATCGCGACCGCGATCGTGGGCGGGGCGATCATTCCGCCCCTGACCGGCGCGCTGGCGGACGTTGCCGGATTGCAGGCGGCACTGGCGCTCCCGGCGGCGTGCTATGCGGCGATCGCGCTTTACGGCGTCTACGCTCGATGATCGCGCGTATCTTGCGATACGGAAAATGCGGCGTCGCGGCCGTGGACCGAGCGCTTCGCCGATCGCTATAAAGCTTGCGCAACGCTGGAGTTCCCATGGTCAAACTTGCCGCCAACTTGTCGATGATGTTCACCGAAATCCCTTTTGCTGAACGGTTCGCCGCCGCGGGCAAGGCCGGTTTTGACGCCGTCGAGTTCCTGTTCCCATACGAACTGTCCGAACAGGAGGTGGCAGCCGCGGCGCGCGACGCCGGGGTGGAAACAGTGATCTTCAACTTTCCGGCCGGCGACTGGGCGGGCGGAGAGCGCGGTCTCGGTGCCCTGGCGGGCCGGACGGAAGAGTTTCGCGCAGGGGTTCCGCGGGCGTTATCCTATGCCCGGGCGCTTGGCTGTCCGCGCCTGCACCTGATGGCCGGCAAGCCGACCGGCGACCATGACACTGCCCGCCGGACCCTGGTGGAGAACATCCGCTATGCCGCGGATGTCGTGAGCGCCGACGGAATCGACATTCTGCTCGAGCCGATCAACACCCGGGTCGATATTCCCGGCTATTTCTATGACACCACGCAAGCGGCGATGGCGGTGATCGAGGAGGTCGGGCGCTCGAACGTCAAGCTGCAGTATGACATCTACCACATGCAGATCATGGAAGGCGACCTTGCCCGCTCGATCGAGCGGCTGCTTCCCGCCATCGGCCACGTTCAGCTCGCCGATAATCCCGGCCGCGGCGAGCCGGGCACGGGCGAGATCAATTACGGCTGGCTGCTCGCCCGGCTGGACGCGCTGGGTTACGAAGGATGGGTCGGGTGCGAATATAAGCCGACCAACGACACGCTCGCGGGTCTGGCCTGGGCGCGGCCGTACCTGGGTTGAGGGTGTCCCGCTAACGCCCGCGAATCTCATCCGTCGCGGATCGAGATCGCTTCGAACGCGCCGAGAGGAGGCAGGGCGAACCACGTGTACCCTTGTGCGTCGCGCTCGCCAGCCGTGACCGCGGTTCGCGCGACCAGCAGGTCGATCGAGCGGGCCGCGCGTTTCAGGCCGAGCCGCAAGCCGGTGCACGCGACGGGCGCCTCGTAACGGTTGTTCCGCTGCCCCGAATAATTCACCAAGTGGACGATCCGGCGTTGCCGATCGGGCTGGCCCTGGACCGTCAGCTCGATCGGCCCGGTCCCCGCCAGGCGGACATCGGGCGCCGGGATGTAGCGCGCCAGTAAGGCCTCGAACAGGCGACGGTGGTCGGGCAGGCCCTCCCGGCGATAGAGCATATCAGGAAGCCAGGGCAGATGGACCGCCTTGCCCTTGCCGAATGTGCCGGCGATCGCGCCGTAGCGCGCAGGCGCCACGTAGACAGCGTCCGCACTCTCCGGAAAACATAGCTCGGGCGGGCCGAACCGCTCGGGCGCGCGGAGCCGCAGGGCGGAGATCGCCCCGGCGCTCGGGTTCTGCGGGAAATAGGGACCGTCGTGCATCAGGAACACCGCGCCCGCCAGGTCGAGCTGCGAGCCCGCGGTGTCATACGACGCGCCGCGCAAGTGATCGAGCGGAGCGGCAGTTTGCGTGATCGGCATGGCGTGGATCGCGGGCGCCGGGCGGCGCTCGGCCCGCTCGTCGAACGCGGCGGTCTCGCCGGTAGTAATCAGCAGGCCGCCGCGCGTCACAAAGGCATCGAGCGCCTTCGCTTCGGCCGCGCTGACGATTGCGATGTTCGGCATGATGATGGCATCGAAGCCCGACAGATCGGCCGTGCCGTCCTGCACGCGGTCATCGGTCACGATTTCGAACGGGATGCGCGCGTCGATCAGCGCGAGATAGGCGCCTTTGAAGCAGGCGTCGCGCAGTTTCTCTGTTGCGGTGACACCGGCCATCAGCTCGCTCTTGTGCGACATGTACAGACCGACGCGCGAGGCCGGGCGCAAGTTCTCGTAGAATTCGGCGTTGGCGGCGTGCCATGCGAACAGGTTGCGGACCGCGGCTTGCGGTCGGCGGTCTTCCTGTTCGAGCGTGCCCAGCACATAGTAGTCGAGCGACCCACCGTTGGCGAGCAGCTGCGCCATGCGCAAAACCTGCGTGTCGCCGGTCTCCGGGATGCGGCGCCACATGAAATCGATGAAGTTGGCGCTGAGGCTGGTATAAGGCTTGCCACCACCATAGGAGCGCGAGAAACGCGCCTGCTCTCCGGCAAGATGGGGCCATTCTGGCTGCGGCCGCTTCATTTCGCGCGCGACTTCATAGCGGATCGCGTCGTGGCGGGGGCGTACCGCCATAACCACCGTTTCCGGGCGCGCGGTCTTGGCGGTCTCGTAGGTCAGGTCGCCGAGCTCAAGCACAGTCCGCTCCTGGAACAGGAGGTAATCCCGCCATGCCGGATCGGAGAAGTTTTGCTGCCTGGGCAGGTCGCGCCCGAACATGGCGTGAAAACGATCTCGGCAGTTGTTGCAGACGCAGATTCCGTGATCGCGGAACGCATAATCGAAGTTGATGTAGCCGAACATGTTCACGAACATGCCGTCTATCGGGTAGCGCCGAAGCGACTCGGTGACGATCCGCTGGGCATAGTCGCGGTACCAGCCGCCGTTCACGCAGGCCTGATACGTCTCATAGTTCACCAGCGGCCCGCCCTCTCGGTTGCGTCGGAA
>Ga0157380_10000125_pt1 | contig 42674 bp, 35 predicted proteins | sample S35metaG_FD_119757 | JGI IMG/M metagenome (GOLD analysis project Ga0157380, IMG submission 119757) | Switchgrass rhizosphere microbial communities from Kellogg Biological Station, Michigan, USA - S3-5 metaG | ecosystem: Host-associated > Plants > Roots > Rhizosphere > Soil | place: USA...
GAAGAGTTCTTGACGAAGAACGAAAAGATAAATTTTTTGGGATGTAGCGCAGCCCTGTAGCGCAGCCCGCCACGCTCTTGAGCGAGCGGCGGGAGGGTCCCAGGACTGAAGAGTTCTTGACGAAGAACGAAAAGATAAATTTTTCGGGATGTAGCGCAGCCCGGTAGCGCACCTGCTTTGGGAGCAGGGGGTCCCAGGTTCGAATCCTGGTATCCCGACACAAAAGGCCATCTGAAAAGATGGCCTTTTTTTATTGAACATGGATTTTTACACTTATATCCTTCAATCCGAAAAATCTGGAGGCTTGTATATCGGTTCTACCAATGATCTTGAGGATAGGTTGCTAAGACATAATGGTAATCGAAATCTTTATACCAAAGGCAGAGGGCCATGGAAGCTTCTATTCTGTGTAAAATTCGATTCACGGAAACACGCAATCCAACTAGAACTACGGCTTAAACGAATGAAGAGTAAGGATCGCGTTATCCAATGGATTGATGAGCAGTCCGGGTAGTGCAGCCCCGCCGCTCTGGATTTTCATCGAAAATCGCGCGTGGCGGGGAGGGTCCCAGGCTGAAGGTGGCGCTTTTTAGCGCCATTCGATCCCGATAGCTATCGGGAGGTATCCCGACACAAAAGGAGTCAGCAATGACTCCTTTTTTATTTAACCCCATCCCTTATATTTGGTAATGATCATCTACGGGACGATGATCATTATAGTATCAGGCTTCCCGTATTCAATCTTCAGCCTTTAAATTCTAATTCATGCCTTGCTTCCTAGCCCTCATCGCCCTCATATTCCCCCGCATCCTCATCGTCGTGCTGTGGTTCTTCACAAGTTGGTTCAGCGGAGTATTCCAAACGCTACTATGGCCTGTTTTGGGATTTCTTTTTTTGCCTGTCACTACGCTGTGGTATAGTGTGGTCGTCAATAATTTTGCCGGGCAGTGGAGCATACTCAATATTATTATAATGGTATTGGCTATCGCAATCGATATGGGATCATGGGGTGGAGGTTACAAGAGCAGGAGACGTTAAAAGAAAAAGGGAACTTGATAGTTCCCTTTTTCTTTTCCAGCATTCGTTTTTAAAGAAAACGAATCCTTTCAGATGAGGAATTTATTCTTCTTCCTCTTCACGCACAAATTCTATTTCACCGAATATGCCGTGGGTTTCATTTTCAGGACCTGCTGTAAAATAAAGATCTGGTTCTTCGGTACCATCAAAAGCTCCGGCCTCGAAGGTGAGTGCCCATAAGCCATCAATGGTAATCGGGTTGCCATCTTCATCGCCCAACTGTCCTTTAAAATGACCTAGTTTGTTGTAGATGTTAATCCGGCCATCTCCAAAATTACCTACGAGGATACCTTGACCCTGGCCAAAATCAGGTGGGATATTCGTGATGCCCCATGGGGCACTTAATGTACCACCAGTAGCAAATCGTTTAAGAAATACCCCACCCGTTGTAAATACATTGACAAGCCCACCTCCGGGCCCAACATAAGTGACGTAGAGCAAACCAGAAATAAGTCTGATATTAAACGGACTTGCTCCTCCTGGTAGGTTTGGATCGATGAATGGTTTGGTCGCTACATAATTCCATGCGGTATCAAATACATCGATTGTGCCTTGTTCTACATTAGCTGCGTAAAGAAAATTCTGTCCACCATCACTAGCTAGCTCAAGGCCTGTGTATCCTGCACCCATAGCCGAACGATCAATCATGGTCGTTGCCACATTGCCTGTACGCCATGCTGTAATAGTCCCATATTCAGTTGCAAAAATGAATCGCGCTGATCCCACTGTTGGAATCACAAATCCGGGTGCTCCATTAAACACCTGTCCTGTAGGTTCACCTTCCATCGTTACTGGAGGGCGAAGGGTAACTCCCTCATCACTATAAATTGTTGAGAGTTCAGTTTCTGCTGCTGATATCCAGAATGCCCCATTTGGACTGATGGCAATGCCCCATGCATTGACCAAGTTAGGATCAATAATGGCAGCATCATATCCATCGACGTCAGCAACAAGATTTGTCACTTCATATCCAAGTCTGATTTTTTCTAAAGAACTCCTTGTGTCCACTGCTGGATCCGTCGAAGGAGCTAACGCATCATCTTCTGTACAACCTGGGTTAAACAAAAGAAACATGAATAGCATCAAAAAGGCACTGAGGGAAGCCAGGCTTTTTGGGTAGATGGTTCGTATACGAACCTCGGAACGATTTGCTAAGGCTGTGTTTACCATTTCGTAAAAGATTTGTTCTATTTAGGAACGCTATCTTTTACTTCCTGGTTGTTTTTTCGACGCTCAATCAGGTATTGCAAATTCGATTTGAGACCATGAAAGTGCTGATTGAGCATTCACTTTAACATTCGTGTTTTTTAATGCAATCGGGAAAGCATTTTTTACGGCTTTCACATTAATCATTCACCTTAAGGGAAAAGCCTGAAAACTATTGAAGCCGGGCTGCTATATAATCCTTCAATGCATCACCGTAAAGATTTTTGGCAATGACTTTGCCATTTTCATCAAGTATAAAGTTTGCAGGAATGGTGCTGATCCGGATTGCATCCATGAATGGAGTAGCATCACCAGTTAGATGTGAAGCATGTTTCCATGTTGCGCCATCTTTTCGAATGGCTTCGCTCCATGACGATTGATCGTTATCAATGGAGTATGCGATGATTTGTAAGCCGTGATCTTTATATTTATTCCAGAGCGGAAGTAATACTTCACGGTTTTCTTTTCTACATGGGGCGCACCATGAAGCCCAAATATCTACAAGCGTTAATTTTTCACCGTTTAGTTGACTTAATAACACAGTGTCTTCATCAATTAGGGGTAATGCGAAATCAGGAAACTTGTCTCCCACTAAAACCGGAAGATTTGTTTTATCAGCAGCAGCAAACAATTGTCTAGCAAATGGATGTTCTGGATTTCGAGCATTCCATTTTTGGCATTGGCCGTAGAAAAACTCAGGCATACGCTCATAATCACCTGCAGGACTTACCCAACGAGTTGCCACCAGGGCAGCTTCAAAGCATGATGTGGTATCTGCAAAGTCCATCAGCTTGCCTACATAAGCTTTGTAGACATCTTCTTTTTCTAAAAGCAGGGTATCATTGTCGACATCTTCAATTTGATTGGATTGAAAAGTTGAAAAGGCTTTGATGCGAATGTCTCTGAGCGAAACCATCGACTGGTTTTCGATCGAAGGATTTTGGAAGGTGCATGTTTGTTGAAAATTTGCTGCATCAGCAGATAGCATGATAACTTCACCTTGCTTTAATACAAACGGAATGTAGTTTGCTTGCGCAGGGGAGTCATCCACCAGGTGATTCGGGAAGCGATTACCCAATTTCTGGATCGCAATCAGCAACAAAGTTTTCTCTGAGGGAATAGTTATAGGATTAAAAGCAAAATGGCCATCGCTTTTAATTTCAGCCGAGTCAATGACTGACCCACGAAAGTCTGATACGATCTCGTTGAATTGTCCAGGCTGGATAAGGTAAACCATAGGTTTCCATCCCTCATGCAAGTCAATCCTTCCAGTGATGGATGATTGTTGCTGAGCCTGGCAACTGGAAATCAGAAATGGAAAAGCAAGAAGTAGATAAATAATTACCCGGGGAAATTCAGTATTCCTGGGCTTATTCAAAGCATCTTGAGATAAGCTTAATAAACAATAAGCCATAACCGAAACAGATAAGTCTACGTATAAAATAGAATTAACTGTACGACTTTTTAGAACCTGATGATTCCTTTAGCCCTCAGGTAATCTGCAATCCTGGCTTCTTTACCGCCAACCCTGTCAACTGCAGTTTGAAGTTGCTCACGGGTGATGCCGAACTTACTAACCCAATAGGATACTTCAGTGGCATTCTTCATGTTAATCATTTTCCGGGCTACTCCTCCGGTTTGATCGATGTTTTCTGACATAGTCTTGAAATATAGGATAAGCCTCAATTTACGCAGATGTTCTGGTAGTCAGGCGTTTAGTTTTGTTGCGTCGTTGTTAATGGTCGATATCAACATTCTATTGACTTAACAGTGAGCCCTTTAAATCACAGCTTGGATTGAGTTTAAAAATTCAAATATCCAGTGTTAAATCAAATTTCAGACCTTTGGCCCACTGTGAAGAAATTCCTACTCATCACTTATTACTGGCCTCCGGCAGGTGGCGCCGGCGTTATGCGTTGGGCTAAGATGACTAAATACATCGATCAATATGGATGGGAACCTGTCATCTATACGCCGGAAGGTGGAGAAACAGGTGTGCATGATGAAAGTTTGCTTAAAGAGATTCCTGCGCATCTGACTATCGTCAAAACACCGATCTGGGAGCCTTATGATTTGTACAAAACCTTTTTAGGCCGAAAGAAAAAAGACAAGCTTTATTCTGGATTTATTAATGAAAAGAAGAAAGCTTCTTTAGCGCAGAAAATTTCTGTCTGGATACGAGGCAATTTTTTCATTCCTGATGCAAGAATGTTTTGGATCAACCCTTCAATTAGTTTTCTCAAAAAATATCTTGCTGAGCATCCTGTTGATGCCATTGTATCTACGGGCCCTCCCCATAGCATGCATCTCATCGCGGAAGGGGTACACCGTGCAACTGGTATACCGTGGATAGCAGATTTCAGAGATCCGTGGACAAATATAGATTTCTATAGAGACCTTCAACTATCAACTTGGGCTGATCAAAAACATCATAAGCTTGAAAAGCGCGTGTTAAAGACTGCAAGCAAAGTTGTGACAGTGACTTGGCGCTCTCGTGATGAGTTCAAGGAAATTTGCGGAAGAAATGATATCGAGGTTATTCCAAATGGTTTCGATGACGCTGACTTTCCAATAGCTTCACGCGGTCCATTGGATAAAGAATTTACGATCGTTCACATCGGTTCGATGAACAAGGACCGTAATCCAGAGGTTTTCTGGCAAGCTATCAAAGGTGCCATTGCAACCTCTGATGATCTGAAGGCCAATCTTAAGATTCAATTGATTGGTCCCGTAGATTTCTCAGTTCGTGCTTCAGTTGAAAATGCAGATCTTCAATCCTATACCGATTTCGTCGAGTTCATTCCGCACAATGAAGCAGTAAAACGCCAACAAGAAGCACAGATCAACTTGTTGGTCATCAATAATTCACCAAATTCCAGAACCATCATTCCAGGCAAGCTGTATGAATATCTTGGTTCGGGTAGACCCTTACTGGCTGTTGGTCCTAAGGACAGTGACTCCGCCAAAGTCATCGAACTCACGAAGGGTGGAGTAGTGCACGAATACGATGATGTCGAAGGCTTAAAGCAACGTATTCTCGACTATTTCAGACTTTACGAAGAAGGGAAGTTAAATGGCAATGCTGAAGGAACGCAACAATTTACCCGGAGACATCTTGCTAGTGAGTTTGCGAAGGTGCTTGATAGTATTGTAGGAGAAAAATAAGCTGTGTCCTTAGCTTCCAGCTACCAGCTTCCAGCTTCCAGAAAGGATTACCGAATACCGAATACTGATTACCGATTACCGAATACCGAATACCGAATACCGATTACCGCTCACCGATTACCGCTCACTCAGCTGACCGGTTGGCGAAGTTTCTTCTCTAGATCCTTCACTGTGCGCTTAAATTCCGCATCTGTGTCAATCATATCATTGACAGCGCGTACGCTATAGATCACTGTGCTGTGGTCACGACCACCAAAGCTGTCCCCAATTGCTTTCAGGGAATGATTGGTGATGTTTTTGGCAAAATACATGGATAACTGACGAGCTAGAACGATGTTACGTTTGCGGGTCTGTGATTTCAATTTGTCAATCGGAACTTCGTAATGATCAGCGACACATTTTTTGATGTGGTCCAGCGTGATAAAAGATCCGGTATTGACTACAACATTGTTAATCACCTTTTGAGCGAGTTCAATGTCAATTTCTTTGCGGGTAAGGGAGGCGTGAGCAATAAGGTTCACGATGACACCTTCAAGTTCGCGGATATTGTGACGAATGTTGTCGCAGATATAATGTTTGACTTCAGGGGAAAAGTTGATTCCGGCAACGCTTGACTTATGTTCAAGGATGGCCATCATGGTTTCATAATCGGGAGCCTGAAGGTCAGCAGATAAGCCCCATTTGAAGCGGCTGATCAATCTTTCTTCCATTCCTTGCAAATCTTTGGGTGCACGATCAGAAGTCAATACGATCTGATTGCCACTTTGGTGCAATTGATTGAAAATATGGAAGAATATTTCTTGTGTTTTTTGTTTTCCTGCTAAAAACTGGATGTCGTCTATAATCAGGACATTGACCAGTTGATAAAAATTAGTGAAATCACTGACTGCATTGTTTTTAATCGCTTCAATGATCTGGTTAGTGAACTTTTCTGAGCTCACATACAAGACAGTTTTGTCTTCACGTTGTTTTACAACAGCATTGCCGATAGCTTGTGCAAGGTGTGTTTTGCCAAGACCTACATCGCCGAAAATAAAAAGCGGGTTGAAGGCAGTGCCTCCTGGATTATTAGCGATTGCTTCTGCAGCGGAACATGCCAGGCGATTGCAATCTCCTACAATGAGATTTTCAAACGTATAGGTGGTGTTGAGCTGGGGGTCAATTTTAAGCCTTTTAATACCGGGTATGACAAAGGGGTTTCGAATGTCATTTTCAACTTCACCTGCAGGCGCTGAGGTAGGCTGTTTCCGTTTGCCGTTTTTTTGCCATGGATCATCTTTGACATAATTGTATTCCAGATTTGCTTTTGGACCTAATGTTTGACGAATAGATTTACGCAAGACCGGGAGATAATGTTCTTCCAGCCATTCAAAGAAAAATCGGTTTGGGACTTGTAAGGTTAGTGTATTGTCATGAAGGCGTATCGGACGGATGGGTTCAAACCATGTTCGGAAGCTTTGCTCACTGATCTCTTCACGTATTACGTTGAGACACCCATTCCATACGGCAAGGCAGTCTTGCACCATTATATCTGACAATCTATAAAGTTATTGAATGATCCCAAAAGCCTTACCGGCGAATTGCTCCGAGAGGAGTTCATGAGTCGGATGAGCTTTGCTTTTCACGCTTTTTCTGCTTTGCACTTATCTTAGGGATTCGACAAAGATCAAAAAAAAATCGGTTGCGATGGACTCCTCATCAGATTTTTAAACAATATCGCCAATTATATTCTAAGATACTGAATTACTGAACGATATACATTTTTTTTTCGTCGTTCAATAAACCACTGAGCATCAAATCCTCCTTTTGAAAATACCTGCTTTCATTGGGTGTTTTTAACTTTCTTTCACCCATATCCCTTCACAGGAAACACACTCGTGTGGCTTATTCTTTTCGAACGTAACGTCAATTCTCCCCAACCGGATACCTGCCCAGCCCACCTGGTGGATGATGACATTTTTTCCTTCTTTATTCCTGAAGTAGTCTGGCTTATCCATAAAGGTGTGTGTATGTCCCCCGATAATCAGATCTATGTTTCTGCTGTTTTGCGCTAAGGTGATGTCACTTACTTTTTCACGATCATATTTATAACCCAGGTGTGAAAGACAAATAACGTAGTCACATTTTTCATCGTGACGAAGTATATCAGCTTGCTCAGTTGCCTTGGCTATTGGATCAAGATAGCGCGTGTTGCCGTACAAAGTTTGTGGAACAAGTCCATCTAATTCAATACCAACCCCGGTGACGCCAATTTTGATATTTCCTTTTTGAAAAATCTTGCGCGGTACATGTCGATCATGCATGATGTTGTCAGCGAAATCATAATTCGAAATGATCACCGGAAACTGTGCATGTTCCCTGATTTGTTTTTCAAAATTTTCAAGTCCACCGTCGAAGTCATGATTACCCATAGTAGTGGCATCATACTTCATCGAAGTCATCAGTTTAATATCGAGTTCTCCTAGATAAAAATTGAAGTACGGTGTCCCTTGGAAAATATCTCCTGCATCAAGCAGTAATACATGTTCATTTTCACTCCTTATTTTTTCAATCAGTGCAGCTCTCGCAGCAGCTCCACCGAATCCCGCATTTTTCGATCCGTCTTGTGGAAAAGGATCGACCCGGCTATGAACATCATTAGTATGAAGGATAACTAGATTTGTTATTTCTTCCTTAAGAAATAGGGGAGCATTGATCCATCCGGGAAGTGAAAGCGCTGCTCCTGCACCTGCTGAACGATGTAAAAAATCTCTACGTGTCCACATGGCAATTCAGGTTTTACTGTTTGATAATTCTGCCTTCGATGATGGCACTTACATCCATATTGTGCTTTGTAGCTTCCTGTGCGTATTCGATCAAGGCATCTCTTTGGATGATTCCTGTCTGGACCCGTGACAAAGGAATGAGCATACTCATATCATCACCACCATTTGCTACATAATCAGGCATGGCGACTTTATAAGTTGTAGCCGAATCAATCATGCGTCCTCCAATAGTGCAATTGATCATTTTTCTGTCGTCAATGATCATCCGTATACCCTTGCTTACAGGCCATCCTTCAGATAATGCGACATGTTGCAAAAAGGTGTCAAGAATATTTCCAGGCACTTCAACGATAAGGATGCTATTGTCGAAAGGACACAACTCATACAATTCTCCTCTTGTCAATGGCCCCGCTGATAAGGATGGAATTCTCAATCCTCCATAATTCGCGATTGCAAAGTCAACTTCTGGATCAATTTTAAGAGCAGCAGCTAACATCGCATCCGTAAACCAATTCCCAAGTGTAGACTCAGGTTTCCCTTTGACCATTTCCTGCTTGATATTAGCCAGGACTTCATTCATCTGATCTTCCAGCTTTGCCCGGTATGGAACGATCATAGCTGCAACGTCAGCATCCGTTTCTGTTGTGGTAGTTGTGCTTATGGGTTCATAACCGACCTTGGTATTACTGATATGTTGGACAGTTGTGCATCCAACCTGCCATAAGGCAATACTCAGCAATATCCATATGCGGGTGATCAGAGCCATAATCCCGATTCTGTTTTGACGGCTTGTTTAGCAATTTGCGATGGAAGGGATGTTTCTTCAGAAGCCATCCTGATCAGGTTTTGTGCGTATTCATCCGCATTTGCATTTTCGTTTAAACCATGACCTGCAAGCATGATGAGATCCATGGTTTTGTTTTTTGCCACAATGAGGATATTCCAGAGTTCTTCGGACACATACAACTGCTGCGTAAGATTGTGTTCATATTCATGCTGGATAGCAATTAAAAGTGCAGCCTTTAAAGCTCCCGCAGAGGTTTCCGGGGTTTTTAACCTTAAAATAAGCTCTGTCAGATCAATCCGTTCACAAAGCATGATGAGTCTCTCGTAGGCTTGTAGTCTGAGCGGGAGGGTAGTCTGCGTTTTTTCTCTTCTGGAATTAAAGAGTTGAGACTGCAGCTGGTGCTGAAAGTATTGCTTAAACATCAGGTATACTGCTACTAAAACGACTACGGAAGGTATCGTCAATCCTAAAATAAGTTGCCAGGTCATAGGGCAAAAATAGCAAAGCATGAATGAACCGAGAGGTAGATTCCGGTGTTTTAATGGCTAAATCGCTGGGATATTTATCTTTACACCTCGATTTAATCAATATCAATGGTAGAAACCCAAACTTCTTCGCCCGTTTCTCTTACCTCAGGGGCTATTAATCAACTCCTTCGCATCCGTGATGAGCAGGGTATTCCTGAATATTACGGCCTTCGGGTCGGCGTCAAAGGAGGTGGTTGCTCAGGGTTCTCCTATTTACTTGGTTTTGATGAGCCCAAGGATCAAGACACCGTTTACGAGTTTGAAGGTATCCGCATCCTGATGGATAAAGCCCATGCATTATACTTATTAGGCATGGAGGTTGACTGGCTGGAAGGGCTCAATAATCGCGGGTTTGTATTCAATAATCCTAATGCTAAGGAAACCTGTGGTTGTGGCACATCATTCTCAGCTTGATTTGTCAGATTTCCAGTCCCTTTAGTAGATAATCCCTCCTTACTCCCTTACTACCCTTACTATTTTTGCTAAAATTCTAAACCATACCCATATGCGTTACATTTTATCCACGCTGGCCACCGCCCTGGTCACTATCACATCTTTGAATGGGCAGCTTAATAAAATAGCTTTTGAACAGTACACCCTTGATAATGGAATGCACGTCATCCTTCACCAGGATAAGACGACTCCAATTGTGGCTGTGTCCGTCATGTACCACGTAGGCTCCAAAAACGAAAATCCTGAACGTACAGGTTTCGCCCACTTTTTCGAACACCTGATGTTTGAAGGCAGTGACAATATCGGCCGGGGTGAGTTTGATAAATATGTACAGAATGCTGGTGGTACGCTTAATGCCAATACCACTTTTGACAGGACGTATTATTATGAAGTCCTTCCAAGCAACCAACTCGAGTTAGGCCTTTGGTTGGAATCAGAGCGTATGCTTCACGCACGCGTCGATGAAAAAGGTATCGAGACACAACGTGAAGTAGTGAAAGAAGAACGTCGTCAGCGTATCGACAACCAACCATACGGTTCGATCCTTGAGGAAACCTTCAAAAGATGTTATTCAGTGCATCCATACAAGTGGCCTGTTATTGGCTCTATGGCTCACCTAGAAGCTGCCGAAGAGAATGACTACAAACAATTCTACAAAGACTTTTATGTTCCTAACAATGCAGTATTATCTATTGCAGGGGATGTTGATTTCGAACAAGCAAAAGCGTTTATTGAGAAGTATTTTGGAGGTATTCCAAAATCTGCCAATGCTGTTTATCGTCCAAGAGTGACTGAGCCTGCATTAGGCCATGAAATTCGTGATACCATTTATGATAACATCCAGCTGCCAGCTGTGATCCAGGCTTACCGTATCCCTGCACAAGGCACAAAGGATTATTACGCTGTTGATATGGTTTCTAAAATTTTGTCTTCAGGTGAAAGTTCAAGATTGTACCGCTCTCTTGTTGATGAACAACAAAAAGCTCTTTTCGTAGGTAACTTCCCTTTAGCTCTTGAAGATCCAGGAGTATCACTTTCTTTTGGAATCACCAATATGGGTGTAGATGTATATGAACTCGAGAAAGCTATTGATGCTGAAGTAGCGAAAGTGCAGAATGAGTTGATCACAGAAAAGGAATTTGAAAAACTGCGCAACCAGATTGAAAATGATTTCGTCACTAGCAACAGCCGTGTAGCTGGAATTGCAGAAAGCCTTGCTACTTACCATATGTTCTTTGGTGATGCCAATCTGATCAATAATGAAATAGAAAGATATCTTTCTGTTACAAGGGAAGACATCCAGGCTGCAGCTAAAAAATACTTGGTGCAAAACAACCGTGTAACACTTCATTATCTCCCTAAATCAATGGAGATTAAATCCTAATAACCATCCATCCTTCCAATCAAAAAAATATACAATCAGATGAATTATAGTAAAACACTACTTGTACTGGCCATAGCAGGATTCATGGCTTGTGCACCTAAGGTGGGAAAAGAGACAACCTCGTCAACAACAACAGGTGATTTCCGCGCGATGGCTCCGAAACCTGGTCCAGCAAGACCTGTGAAAATCGGAGAATCACAACAGTTTACCCTGGCTAATGGCCTGAAGGTGATCGTTGTTGAAAACCATAAGCTTCCACAGATCTCTTATCAACTCACGATCGATCGTGATCAAATCATGGAAAAAGAGAAAGCTGGAATGTCTTCACTTGCTGGAACACTTCTCGCAACAGGAACTTCTACTAGTACCAAAGCTGAAATCGATGAGGCTGTGGATTATATAGGTGCAAATCTTTCAACCAATGCTACAGGAGGATATGCATCTTCCCTTACAAAGCATTCAGATAAGATATTAACCCTTTTCTCCCAGGTGATACTTGACCCTGCTTTCAATGAAGCAGAGTTTGAAAAAATCAAAACGCAGACATTGTCTGGTCTGCAAACTGAGAAAGATGATCCAAATGCAATTTCAGGAAATGTATCAAGTGCATTGACTTATGGAAAGAATCATCCTTATGGTGAAATCGTAAATGAAATCACCGTGAGCAGCGTGAGTCTTGATGATGTTAAAGCATATTACAAGACATACTTCAAACCTGGAAATGCTTACCTCGTAATCGTCGGCGATATTACTGCTGCAGATGCAAAGAAGAAAGCTGAGAAGTATTTTGGAAAATGGGCAGCAGGTAATACACCAACATATACTTATGCAATGCCAAAGGCAGTGGATAAGACCACAGTAGCTTTTATTGATAAACCAGGTGCTGTTCAATCTGTGATCAACATTACTTACCCAGTAGATCTGAAACCTGGAAGTACAGATGCAATAGCATCACAAGTAATGAATACGATTTTAGGAAGTGGTTTCTCCGGACGCCTTTTCAAAAACTTAAGGGAAGATAAAGCCTATACGTATGGTGCTTACTCAAGCCTTGATTATGATGAGTTGGTAGGAAGTTTTTCTGCCAATGCAAGTGTTCGTAATGAAGTTACAGATAGTGCAATCGTTCAATTCTTAATAGAGCTAAATAAACTAAAAACTGAACCTGTCACTCAGGCCGAACTTGATCTTGCAAAGAGTTTTATTGCAGGAGGATTTGCCAGGTCACTTGAAAGTCCACAGACAGTAGCAGGATTTGCACTCAATACGGATATGTATAAATTACCTGCTGACTATTATGAAACTTATTTACAGAGACTCGAAGCCGTAACGATTAGTGATGTTACCCGCGTTGCTAATAAATACATCACTCCGGCAAATGCAAGGATCGTTGTAGTTGGTAACAAAGATGAAGTGATGACCAAACTTGTTTCTTTTGACAAGGAAGATGGTGTCATCCAACTATATGATATCTATGCCAACCCTCGCAAGGATGAATCTGGAGCTACTTTAGATGTAAAAGCTTCGGACGTTGTTGAATCTTACCTTACAGCGATCGGTGGTCGTCAAAAACTTGAAGCAGTAAAAACACTGGATCAGACTTATACAATGGATATGATGGGCAGTTCTATCACAACCAGGATGGTTCAGGATGGCGGCAAGTTCCATATGTCAATGACGATGCAAGGGTCAAGCCTTATGAAGCAGGTATATGATGGTCAAAAAGCTATGGCAGAGCAGCAGGGCACCCAAATGCCACTCGAAGGGTCAGATCTTGAATTTATAAAAGAACAAGCCATCACCTTCCCAGAGCGATTATATACTACCACTGGATACACACTTGATATCAAGGGTATGGAAGATGTCAATGGAACACCTTGCTACAAACTTGTAGTCGTCAAGCCTTCTGGCACTAAGAGCACAGAATTCTATGCCAAAACCACGAACCTGAAAGTGAAAGAAATTCAAACTTCAGTTTCAAATGGTGAGACCATGACGAATACGCTTGAATACAGCGATTATAAGCAAGTAGATGGTATCACTATTCCCCACACCATTTCCCTTACCGGACCATTGCCTACACCAATGATAATGAAGGCTACTTCCGTAAAGGTCAATTCAACAATCGATCAATCGCTCTTCAAAATCTAATCGTAAGCGATAAATCAGTTTTAAAATAAAAGCGGGGTTCAGTCACACTGAACCCCGCTTTTATTTCCATTCTATTCGATATGATTCCATGACCGACATTACAGCGCAAGCGTTTATAAGATCTGTTACCATAAGCGGCAATACAACGCAAGTATTGAAGGGAACTGTACCCATAAGCGGCATTACAACGCAAGTATTTGCGTTGTAAGCCGTTGCAGGAGTTTGCTCCTGCAACTCTGTGGCGCTAGCTCAAATCAACGAAATGTGACAGATCCTACTAATCTTCCTGTTGGAGCAAACTCCAACAGGGGCACGAGAATAGAGGGATGATTTAACTTGTTCCATGATACCCTTGCACCCTTTCCCTTGCTCCTTTGCTCCTCCCGCTTTATGGCTTCGCAGCATAGCGGGATCCTCGTGCTGAGCGTAGCCGAAGTATTCGCTTCGCTTCGACTTCCTGCCGTTCCGCCCTTTCCTTTGCTCCTTTGCTCCCTTTCTCCTATTCTTTTACCTTTGGCAAATGATACAAGTATTTGTTACCGGGGGTACTTTTGACAAGCAATACAACTACATCACAGGTGAGCTCTATTTTGAGGGTACACATTTGAAGGAAATGTTTGATCGCGGGCGTTGTTCACTTGACATCGATGTCAAGACGTTGATGATGGTGGATAGCCTGGAAATGACGGAAGAGGATCGTGGTATCATCGTCCACAATTGTTCACGTTGCAAGCTGGACAAGATCCTGATCACACACGGTACTGACCGCATGGTCGAAACGGCAAGAGAACTGGCCGAAGCCAAAATTCCCAAAACCATTGTCCTCACAGGAGCCATGATCCCTTATGCATTTGGCACCTCCTCAGACGGATTTTTCAACCTGGGTAACTCATTGGCCTTTGTCCAGTTACTGCCACATGGGGTGTATATCGCGATGAATGGCGGCTGGTTTAACTGGGATAAGGTCCGTAAAAACCGGAGTACAGGGCTCTTTGAAGCCATTTAATCCTGAAATTCAGGCGATTTTTACCTTAATTGCCCTTCTTTTCTCTCCTTTAGAAGCTTCCCCTTCTCATATATTAAAATATCGTTATATCTTTATCCTTGTTTGTTAACTCTTCTGCTATGAAACTTACGCTACTTTCCAGGCTCTTAGGTATAGGGATGTTACTCGGTATGAGTATCAGTTTATCCGCACAGAAACTTCCGGTTGGGGTAAGTTTTAAAAGATTGTTCATGGACTACCAGACTTTGAATGGAGGCGATTTTGGTGCATTCCAGGATTATACCGATGGATGGGAAGCTGGCTTTCACATGCCGTTATCAAAACACTTCATGGTCAATCTGCCAATTAAAATCGGACTCGGTCATAAGCCAGATGAAATCGTCAATACAAACCTATATGGACTTGATGCGCAATTGCATTATTATCCATTAAACAATCCTAATCGATTCAATGTGTACTTACTCGCCGGTGTTGGAGGTGTATTACAAGGAGATAGTTTCAATATGCAGGTTCCTGCAGGTATTGGTCTTGATGTCAAGATTTCGAAAAATGCTTATTTCAATATTCAATCAGAATATCGCTATAGCTCTTTTGAAAACAATGACAATTTCCACCACGGTATCGGATTTAAATATTTCTTCGGACGCGAGGAAGTTGACACAGTTGAAGTGATTCCTGTGTTGGTAGTGCCTGATGCAGATACCGATATGGATGGCATATTAGATAAAGAAGATTCATGTCCAACTGAAGCTGGTCTTGCGGTCTTCAGAGGATGTCCGGATAGTGATGCCGATGGAATTGAAGATAGCAAGGACGACTGTCCTGCCATAGCAGGGTTGGTAGAATTTAATGGTTGCCCTGATACTGATGGAGATGGCATAAAAGATGGTACTGACCTTTGTCCTACCGTGGCTGGTGTTGCAGCATTCAGCGGTTGTCCTGACACAGATGGAGACGGTATAGAAGACAGTGTAGATAAATGTCCTTCCATCGCTGGTGTTTCAGCATTCAACGGTTGTCCTGATACAGACAAAGACGGTGTAGAAGACAGCAAGGATAAATGCCCGATGACTGCAGGTCCTATTTCAAATATGGGATGTCCTGTCATTGAAGCTGCAGATCGCGAAGTACTCACGTTTGCGATGAAAGCTGTACAGTTTCAATTAGGAAAAGCAACATTGACAACCGACAGTTATTCGGTGCTCAACCAGATCGTCAATATCATGAACAAGTATCCTGATTATAAACTGAGCATCGATGGTCACACCGATAATACTGGTACCGCAGAAGTCAACAGGAAGTTGTCTGAGAACAGGGCAAAAGCTTGTTATGATTATCTCGCGAGTAAAGGTATTCCAACCAAGCGGATGGCCTACCAGGGATTTGGACCATCTAAACCAATCGCAGATAACAGTACTTACTCAGGACGCACGTTAAACAGGCGCGTAGAATTTAACCTGACACCAGGATTTTAATTTAACGGATTCCCTGGGCGTCAAGCCAGCGTTGATATCTTCTTGCATTTTCATTATGCGCCGGAAGGGTAGAGGCGAATGCATGCCCTGGTCCATCTTCTGTAGGACGTGCGCAGAAATAGAGGTATTCGTGTTGTTCTCTATTCAATACTGCATCAATGGAAGCAAGACCGGGCATAAAGATTGGCCCAGGAGGCAAGCCTAAATTGCGATATGTATTGTAAGGGGATCTTACTTCAAGATGACCATACAATATTCTCCTGATTTCAAAATCACCAAGCGCAAATACAATAGTTGGATCAGCTTGCAACGGAATACTATCCCGGATACGATTTAAATACACACCAGCCATCCTTGATTTTTCAGGATTGTGATTGGTTTCTTTCTCGATGATAGAAGCAAGTGTATAAACTTCTTCCTGGGAAAGACCTATGGCTTTTGCTTTATCCATTCGCTCCGCTGTCCAGAAACGTTCATACTCTTTGAGCATTCTTTTGCAAAAATCTTCAGGAGTGACGGTCCAGTAAAATTCGTACGTATTTGGAATAAAGCGTGTAAGTCTTGTTTCTGCTTTGGTGCCAGCCATCGTATCAAAATGTGTAGCCAGGTAATCAGCTAATGCAATTGAATCAAATTCAAGCTTAGCTGCAACGCGTCCGCACATCTGATCAATTGTCCGCACATTTTGAATGGTCATTGATAACGGGGTTTGCTTTCCACCACGCAATATTGAAATGATATTCTTGCTGCTCGCAGGTATAGGGAGTACATATCGACCTTTGCGAATAGTCTCCTGATCATAATTCATTTTATCTGCCGTCCAACGGAAGTGTTTTTCATTGAGGATTTGGCCATTGATGACCAAGCTATCAATGACATCTTCGATGGTTGCTCCAGATGGAATAAGGAGGACTTTGTTTTCAATCGACCTGGGTGTATTGATTGAGAAAGCCTTGTTGTAAACCTGGAATCCAAAATACATTCCCACAATGGCCACGACGATTACCGCCAATAACAAAATACGCTTCAAAGGATCAGAATTTATAATGCCCTAAATAATGCCTTGTCAATATTGTTCATTTTCATTTGGAAAATCCCCCGACCTGACATCCTGTACATATCTGCCAACCGCATTGTGAATATCATCATAGAGGTTGAGATATCGTCTCAAAAATCGTGGATGAAAATCATGTGTAATACCAAGCATGTCATGAACCACCAACACCTGTCCATCTGTTCCGTTTCCTGCACCTATGCCTATTGTTGGGATTTGGAGTGATTGGCTGACTTCAGTTGCAAGTGCTGCAGGAATTTTTTCAAGTACGATTGAAAAACAACCAAGCTCTTGTAGTAGTAGACTATCCCTTTTCAATTTTGCAGCTTCTTCTTCTTCCTTCGCCCTGACCACATAGGTTCCAAATTTATAGATCGACTGTGGAGTAAGTCCAAGGTGACCCATCACAGGTACACCTGCAGAAAGAATACGACTCACCGATTCACCTATTTCTTCGCCACCTTCTAATTTAACGGCGTGGGCACCAGATTCTTTCATGATCCGTACGGATGATTCAAGCGCAAGCCTGCTGTTGCCCTGGTAACTGCCAAACGGAAGATCCACAACGACAAGCGCTTTGGAAACAGCTCTGACTACCGCAGAAGCATGATAGATCATCTGGTCAAGGGTAATGGGAAGCGTGGTTTCGTGTCCTGCCATGACATTAGAAGCGCTGTCTCCGACCAGGATAATATCGATGCCTGCATCATCCAGGATCTTGGCCATAGAGAAATCGTACCCCGTGAGCATGGCGATTTTTTCCCCGGCGCCTTTCATTTCGGCGATGGTATGGGTCGTTATCCTTTTTGCTTTGCTGTGAACCGACATAGCTTTGAATCTGTAAGAAGGTGAAAATCTGCACCAAAGATAAACCTGGCACCCTAATACACCCACTTTTAGCGGCAGCCTTTCATTTATCCCGTTTTGGTGGGCTGGGTTGGCATAAAAGGCTATTTTTGCGGCATGAAATGGATTTTTGGGCTGCTTTCTATAGGTTTTCTTTTTACCGCTTGCGATAATGAATTGGTTGTCACCGACAAATGGAAGGATATTCCGATCGTTTGGGGATTTGTATCCAAAGCTGACACAGCAATCTACATCAGGGTAGAAAAGGCATACCTGGATCCAACTACTTCAGCCCTGGATATCGCAAGGATACCGGATTCCCTTTATTATGAAGATGCTGTGGTTAAGCTGCGCCGTGTTTCCACCAATCAAGAATATACACTGCATAGGGTGGATGGTACCAATGAAGGTTACCCCAGGGAAGATGGTGTTTTTGCAGAAGTACCTAACTATCTCTACAAGATCAAAGAGAACCAGGTAAACCTGATGGTCGGAGAGAAGTATGAATTTATCCTGGATAGGAATGATCAGACAGATGAGGTTACTGCTGAAACGATCATTTTGCCTAAACCAGTCATTCGTGTTCCTTCGCTCGGGGCATCTCTTAATTTTAAAACAAATGTCACCTTTACTTTCATGTGGAATGAAATGGATGATGCGGGTTTATTTGACATTCAGATGAGATTCAATTACCTGGAAAAGTCACCTGCGACTTCAAATATCTATGTGGCAAAGTCCGTCAAGTGGACCATAGCTCATAGCTTATTGGATAATGATTATAAAATGGATGGGGTGGAGTTTTACAATTCTGTCGCTGCCAATATTGATGTGGATCCTACTGCAACCAGGCTTTTTGAAAGTATCGACATCATCATCTGGTGTGGTGGAAAAGAACTGAAAGATTATATCCAGGTGGCTCTTGCCAACGATGGTATTACAAGCACCCAGGATTTTCCGGAGTATACCAATCTCTCAGAAGGGAAAGGCCTTTTTACTTCCCGCAATTTTTCGGACAACATGGACTATTCGCTTAACAGCCAGTCTCTGGATAGTCTTAAAAACGGAAGCATTACAGAGGATCTCAATTTCCAATAAGGCCCGATCCTTTTCCTGTCACAATTCTTATGAAAAAGTTCTGCCTATTTGGCAGTTTTTCCTGCTTGGGCTGTCACATTCACTCATTTTAAGGCTGTTTTGGCATAAAATCATGCCTGATTTCCGCATGGCATACGGCTTGATCAGAAGGGTTATACATATTTAAGAAAACAGCATTAGCCATTAAAAAACGAAAAGAAATATGAGTAAAATAATCGGAATCGACCTGGGTACCACCAACTCCTGCGTAGCAGTCATTGAGGGTAACGAGCCTACCGTAATTTCCAATGATGAGGGCAGGAGAACAACTCCGTCTATTGTCGCTTTCCTTGACAATGGAGAACGTAAAGTGGGAGATCCAGCCAAGAGGCAGGCCATTACCAATGCACGCCGTACCGTTTATTCCATTAAGCGATTTATGGGCGCCAGGTTTGGTGAATCTACCAAAGAAGCCTCCAGGGTAACATACCCTGTGAAAGGCGGCCCTAATGACACCATCAAAGTGGATATCGACGGACGTCAATACACTCCACAGGAAATCTCAGCGATCATCCTTCAGAAAATGAAGAAGGTGGCAGAAGACTACCTTGGACAGGAAGTTAAAGATGCGGTGATCACAGTCCCTGCTTACTTTAATGACTCACAACGTCAGGCTACAAAAGAAGCTGGTGAAATCGCCGGCCTAAACGTACGCCGTATCATCAACGAACCTACTGCTGCTGCCCTGGCTTATGGCCTTGACAAAAAGCATAAGGATATGACCATCGCCGTTTATGACTTAGGTGGAGGAACATTCGATATCTCCATTCTCGAATTGGGTGATGGCGTGTTTGAAGTAAAATCAACCAATGGTGATACACACCTTGGTGGTGATGACTTCGACCAGGTGATCATCGATTGGTTAGCAGATGAGTTTAAGAAACAAGAAGCTATTGATCTGAGAAAAGATCCAATGGCGCTTCAACGCTTGAAAGAAGCTGCGGAACGTGCAAAGATTGAATTATCAAGTGGTACAGAGACCAGCATCACACTTCCATACGTAACGGCTGTGGATGGTGTGCCAAAGCACCTTGATACAAAATTGACAAGAGCAAAATTTGAGCAACTTTCTGCGGAGCTAGTAGCACGGACACTTCGTCCATGTGAAGATGCCATCAAAGATGCCGGAATTGCGAAAACAGCAATAGATGAAATCATCCTTGTGGGTGGTTCTACACGTATACCTCGCATTCAAGCAGCCGTAGAAGAGTTCTTTGGCAAAAAACCAAGTAAGGGTGTAAACCCTGACGAAGTTGTTGCTATTGGAGCTGCGATTCAAGGTGGTGTATTGAGTGGAGATGTCCAAGATGTATTGCTTCTTGATGTGACTCCATTGTCGATGGGTATCGAAACAATGGGTGGAATCTATGATGTGGTGATCGAATCAAACAGCACGATTCCTACCAAGAAATCAAAAGTTTATTCTACTGCTTCCGACAATCAACCTTCAGTAGAGATTCACATCCTGCAAGGTGAGCGTAAGATGGCCAGGGATAACAGGCCTATCGGACGATTTATCCTTGATGGAATTCCTCCTGCACCAAGAGGCATGCCACAGGTAGAGGTATCATTTGATATCGATGCCAATGGTATCCTGAGTGTATCTGCAAAAGATAAAGGCACAGGAAAAGAACAATCGATTCGTGTTGAAGCAAGCACAGGTTTGTCGAAAGAAGAAATAGCACGTATGAAAGCTGAAGCCGATGTCAATGCAGAAACAGACCGCATAGCAAGGGAACAAGCAGAAAAAATCAATACAGCGGATGCCTTAATCTTCCAGACTGAGAAACAGTTGAAAGATTATGGCGACAAAATTCCGGGCGATAAAAAATCGTCCATCGAATCAGCACTTACGGAGTTGAAATCAGCCTATGAGTCCAGGGATGTAAACCGGATTGATCCGGCGTTAGAAAGTCTCAATGCCGCATGGCAAGCTGCCAGCCAGGATATTTACCAGGCCCAGCAAGAGACAGGTCAACAGAATGCCGGTCAGGACGAGGGTAACACTTCGGGTTCTTCAAATGGCAAGGGCCCAGAAGGTGATGTCACAGACGTAGAGTTTGAAGAGATGGATTCTGATAAAAAGTAATTTCAGGTCAACATTGAAATAGTAAAGGCGAAGAGGTGACTCTTCGCCTTTTTAATTTCATGTTAAGCGTAGATTGCATCTACGCTTGTGCGTCTGCAAAATTCCATTTTGCGATTATGCAAATTGCAAATTTGCAAACATGAAAGCGTAGATGCAATCTACGCTTAACATTTTTATTTTTATGAATTGGCCCTATGCCCTATGCTCTCTGCTCATGGCTATTCCATGCCGCGCACAAACGGTTTCGTATCCAGCGCTGAGAAATTCCCGTCAAGAAATTGAAACCATCCTGCCATCGCAATCATGCCGGCATTGTCAGTGCAATATTGCATTGCAGGAAAGTAGAGATTCCATCCGTTTTCTTTTCCTAACGTGGTAAGCCTGTCACGCAAACCACTGTTGGCTGCAACACCTCCGGAAATTCCGATTTCGTGTATATTATATTGCTTAGCAGCATACATGATTTTTCGTGTGAGGATTTCTACAATTGCATGTTGGATACTTGCACAAATATCATTGAGGTGTGATTGTATAAATGCAGGATCTTTTTTGACTTCATCGCGAAGAAAATATAAGATCGCTGTCTTAACTCCACTAAAACTAAAATCATGATTGTCGATACGGGGAATCGGAAATGAATAAACAGGTTTTCCTTCTCTTGCTAATTTATCAATAATGGGTCCGGCAGGATAGGGAAGCCCTAATAATTTTCCTGATTTATCAAATGCTTCTCCGGCTGCATCATCAAGGGTCTGCCCCAGCACTTCCATTTCGTTATAACTTTTCACCAACACAATCTGCGTATGTCCTCCAGATACAGTCAGGTTTAAAAAAGGAAATGTTGGCTTTGGTTCATCAATAAAATGCGAAAGCACATGAGCTCTCATGTGATTGACAGAAATAAACGGGATATCAAGGCTTAGCGCCATCGCCTTTGCAAAACTTAATCCGACTGTTAGCGAACCCATCAAGCCTGGTCCTGCCGTGCAAGCTATAGCATCAAGATTCCTGGGTTCCATCTTAGCTTGCTTAAGTGCATCATCCACTACGATCGCAATATTCTCCTGGTGCATCCTGGAGGCTACTTCAGGCACTATTCCCCCATACTTAGCATGCATCGCCTGGCTTGCGATGATATTGCTCAGTACCCGCCCATCACAGATCACTGCGGCAGACGTGTCATCACAAGATGATTCAATGGCTAAAAGGCAAGATTTTCCCTCAAACATGCCTCAAAGGTATGTTATAGGGCGGAAGGGCGGAAAGGCAGAAGGGCAGAAGCCTTTTAAGCCCTGAAAGGGCGCCTTGGTAGAAAGGGGGTTCAGCCCCTTTAAAGTTAACCTCATCTGAAAAGATAAAGCGCGCAGAGGCGCAGAGACGCAGTTTGCCTATGAATAGCCTTTGTTCCTGCCTTCACTTTTCCTTCGCCTGAGCCTCAGCCTAAGCCTTTTGCCCGATTTTCCCTATCATTGTTGGCTCGTTTTTTGGAACGAAATGCCTGAATACACCTAACCTGATGACTGATCCGGTCAATCCACCTGAACTTATTATCTCCTTGTCCCGCGATAAGGTTAGGATTGACTTTGCTGACCAGTCAGGGGCAGGCATCAGCAATTGGTCTTCCATTTTCCCTGTAGAGGGGCTATTCCTGGAGGATCAACTTTCCGCAGCCATGGATGAGGCACTCCTCCAAAACCCTTCCTTGATGGATCATATTCGGGAAGTTTCGATTGTCCTGGTAGACCGGCCCAACATCTGCCTTCCTAAAGGTTACGCTGAAGAAGATGGTCTCAAGGATATAGCTGGACGTTATCTCAGGATAGGTCCTGGGGATATGCTGACAGCAGATACAGTTTCGGGTAATCATGCGATAGCTTATTCGATTCCAACTTGCACGATCAATGTCTTCAGAGAATATTATGCGAATGCAGGTCCTTTGCATTTGACTTCTGTTTTGTGGAATGCTATTCACAACCTGGTACAACCGTGCGAGAAAGATGATTCAAGATTGTTTTTTTATACTTCTGCCAATACACTTATAGTCATTGGACAAACAGGAGAAAAGCTGACATTTACCAAAAGCTTTTACATTCACGATAGAGGAGACTTGTCCTATTATGCAATTGCATGCACAAGGATGCTCAAGCCAAAAGAGAAATGGTTGTTGACCATCATGGACGAAACCAGGTTGTTTGATTTTCAAGGCACACCTCAATTTACCATCGACCATCAATTGGAGCTGCCTGCGCTTCATCATCTCATAGCCAGGCACGGGTCATGCGAGTCATAGGCGGCGAGTGGCGCGGCAGACGAATCAATATTCCCTCTAAAAGCTGGCCAGTGCGCCCGACAACAGACTTCGCCAGGGAAGCGCTCTTTAATATCCTCGACAACAGGCTTGATTATGAAAATGCTGCTGCACTCGATTTGTTTGGTGGTACTGGTATCCATTGCATAGAACTGGCATCCCGTGGTTGTAAAGACATCACCTATGTAGATAGGTATCGTGAAAGCGCCCAATTCATGCGCACATTTGCAAAGGAATGGGAAATACCCATGGAGGTTGTGCAAAGTGATGTGCGAAAGTTTGTGAGTGGAGCGATCAGAAAGTGGGATTACATTTTTGCAGATCCTCCTTATGACATGAAAGACCTCGATACCTTCCCGGGATTCATCATGGAAGCGGATATTTTGTTGCCTGACGGATTCTTTGTGTTGGAACATACCTCAAAGAAGGTTTTTGATAAAGTGCCCGGGTTCAAGGAGGCGAGACACTATGGGCAAAGTGTTTTCAGCTTTTTTGGCTCAGGATCGTAACTTTGCCCCCCTTGTATGAAAGATATTACCAAAGAAATTGAATTAGCGGCTGCAGAAGCAGTAAAAGCTATTTACCAGGTGGACCTCCCGGTGACGGATTTCCTCGTTACGCCGACTAAGAAAGAGCACAACGGAGATTATACGCTTGTGACATTTGCTGTTTCTAAAGCGCTCCGCCAGGCTCCTCCCCAGATTGCTGCCGCCATTGGAGAGTACATTCAGAACCATCGCCCTTGGGTGAGTGGGATTGAAGTGATCCAGGGCTTTCTAAATATTGCATTAGCTACCGACTACTGGACTTCAGTGCTTGGAGAAATGCATGCACAGCCCGATTTTTGGAAACCAGTGCAAGAGAAACAAAAAATTCTCGTGGAATTTGCTTCTCCAAATACCAACAAGCCTTTGCATCTTGGTCATATCCGTAATATTCTACTCGGTTGGTCAACATCAAAAATTCTACAGTCCTGTGGTCACGATGTCAAACGTGTGCAAATAGTCAATGATCGAGGTATTGCAATTTGCAAAAGCATGTTAGCCTGGCAAAAGTTTGGTGAAGGAGCAACACCTCAATCAACGGGCATTAAAAGCGATCATTTTGTAGGCGATTGGTATGTACGTTTTGAAAAGGAATTTTCTGCAGAGTATAAAGCATGGCAGGAAACCGCTGCTGCAAAAGATGCATTCACCAAGCGTAAGGAAACAGAAAACACAGAACAGGAATTTTTCAAAGGCTATAAAAATCATTACTTCAATACAGCCAGCACCCTTGGTGGAGAGGCAAGAGAATTGTTGTTGAAATGGGAAGCTCATGATCCTGACACCATTGCCTTGTGGAAGAAAATGAATGGTTGGGTATATGCCGGTTTTGAAGAAACGTATGCAAGCCTTGGCGTGACGTTTGACAAATTGTATTTCGAAAGTGATACATACTTGTTGGGAAAGGATTTGATAGAAAGTGGTTTGAAGGAAGGTAGTTTTTATAAAAAGGACGATGGTTCTGTGTGGGTAGATCTCACAGATGCAGGGCTTGATCATAAATTATTGCTGCGCAGTGATGGCACTTCCGTATACATGACGCAGGACTTAGGTACCGCACAAGAGCGTTATCATGACTTCGGTGCAGAAAGGATGGTGTATGTAGTGGCTGATGAACAGAATTATCATTTCCAGGCATTGTTTGCCATTATGGCCAAGCTTGGTGCACCTTATGCCAAAGGATTATATCATTTGTCTTATGGTATGGTTGAATTACCTGAAGGCAAAATGAAATCAAGAGAAGGAACGGTAGTAGATGCTGATGACCTGATGGCCGATGTCATCGAGGAAGCAAGACAAGCTGCAGCCGAACGTGAAATGACCGATCCTGAGATTGTGCGTCGTATCGGGATGGCCGCACTCAAATATTTTATGATCAAAGTTGATCCTCGCAAGCGGATGACATTTGATCCAAAAGCTTCTGTTGACCTCCAGGGACAAACAGGACCTTACATTCAAAATGCTTATGTCAGGATCCAGTCCATCCTCCGTAAGGCAGGGGATGTCCGTGGAAGTTATGAAGGATATGTATTGAACGATGATGAAAAGCTATTGCTCAACATGCTTGGACAATGCCCTCACATCATCGACAGCGCAGCGAAGGAATACAGCCCTGCTTTAGTTGCCAATTATGCATTTGCACTGGCAAAGGAGTATCACCGTTATTACCACGACATAAAAGTCCTCCAGGCAGAATCAGATGCAGCGAAGGAATTCCGCTTGATCTTAATCAAATTGATTGCAGATGTGTTAAGACATATGATGGATTTGCTGGGGATAGAGATGCCAGAGAGAATGTAGAGATCAGTGATCGGTGAGCAGTGAGCAGTGAGCAGTGAGCAGTGAGCAGTTTAATAAGGGCATGTAAGGTATAAATCATTGTCTCAACATATCCCGAAGGGATAAAACTACAATAGCCCCGGGCCGTGCCCGGGGTTTTAAGAATGTATGATTTCCCAACCCTGAAGGGGTTGAATTGAAAATAGAGCTGTGACAATGAGATGAAGCTGTGATTAATATTTTTCAGAGGATATTTAAGTTAGGATATTGAACAACTAAAGGCATTAAAGAGACAATTAGAATTTAATAAGACATGGAAGAGTCAAGATCACTCAATTTTATAGAAGAATTCATTGAAGAGGATATAGCTAATGCCAAGCATTTGGGCAGGGTGCATACCCGGTTCCCACCGGAGCCAAATGGATATCTGCATATAGGACATGCCAAAGCGATATGTCTCAATTTTGAGATCGCTAAGAAATATGGCGGCTTGACCAATCTCAGGTTTGATGATACAAATCCTGCGACCGAAGAAACAGAATATGTCAATGCAATTAAAGCCGACATTCATTGGCTTGGATATGATTGGGCGGACAGAGAGTATTACGCCTCTGATTATTTTGATCAGCTGTATGAATTTGCCTTGGACCTGGTTAGAAAGGGACTCGCATTTGTGGATGACAGTACCCCTGAAGAAATAGCTGCCCAGAAAGGAACACCAAATGAGCCAGGTAAGCCAAGTCCATTCTATTCAAGGACAATAGAAGAGAATATCGACCTTTTTGTCAGGATGAAAGATGGAGAGTTTCCCGACGGTTCTCGAGTACTGCGAGTGAAGGTGGATATGACTTCACCCAATATGCATATGCGTGATCCGGTCATCTATCGAATCAAGCGCCAGCATCATCACCGCACTGGAGATAAATGGTGCATCTATCCGATGTATGACTTTGCTCATGGCCAGAGTGATAGCATCGAAGGCATTACACATTCTTTATGCTCACTTGAGTTTATCCATCACCGTCCATTATATGATTGGTTCATTCAGCACCTTGGCATTTTCCCAAGCCGCCAGATTGAATTTGCGAGAATGAATGTGACCTACATGATCACATCTAAGCGACGCTTGATGCAATTGGTCAACGAGCGATTTGTAACAGGATGGGACGATGCACGTATGCCTACTATCAGCGGTTTGCGAAGGAGAGGATATCCTGCGGCTGCGATCAGGACATTTTGTGAAAAAGTGGGGATTGCAAAACGCGACAATTGGATAGAAGTTGAATTACTTGAATCCTGTGTGCGTCATGAGCTTAATCTTACAGCCATTCGCCGCATGGCAGTGTTGGATCCTGTCAAATTGATCATCACCAATTATCCGGAAGGGCAGACAGAATTTCTCTCCACGGATAATAATCCAGAGGATCCATCTGCCGGTCAACATGACATGCCTTTCAGCCGGGAGATTTATATCGAACGGGAAGATTTTATGATGGATCCTCCTAAGAAGTTTTTTAGACTAGCTCCTGGAGCGACAGTGCGCTTAAAGAGTGCTTACATCATCACATGTGAAACTGCTTTCTTGAATGATGAAACAGGTATTGTTGAAGAAATTCATTGTACGTATTACCCTGATTCAAAGAGTGGTTCTGATCAAAGTGGGATCAAAGCTAAAGGCACACTTCATTGGGTAAATGCACCAACTGCTGTTCATGGAGAGGTCAGGATGTATGAAAGGCTTTTCACGGCAGAGAATCCATTAGCTGAAGGCGTTGATTTCCTGAGCAAAGTAAATACTGAATCACTCAAAGTTCTTGATAATGTAAAACTAGAACCAGCACTTGCAGAAGCAAGAGTAGGGGATGGATTTCAATTCCTGAGACAAGGTTACTTTACTTTAGACAGAGATTCTACAGAAGCACATTTGGTTTTTAACCAGACGGTGTCGCTTAAGGAGGGCTGGACCAATAAAGAGTAGTGAAGAGTGAAGAATGAAGAATGAAGGCTGAGGCTAAGGCTAAGGCTAAGGAAGGAAGTGAAATTACTCCGTGTGCTCCGTGACCTCTCCCGCTACATTTTTCTTAAAAATGGCGGGATCTCCGCTGTGCTACGACGTGCGAAACATTATTTCATTTCTGAAAGTTTGACATAACTCAGAACTGTACAAAAATCCCCATCCGCATGGGACTATTGGGGTCATTATCCATCCGGCTTCCAAAATCGATAGAGAGGTCTTCATTCACATCAAATTCCTTAAGATGGGCATTGACGAAAGCATCTATGCCATTCAGAATCCAAACTGCTGAAAGTCCGACGATGGATAATTGTCGATTGTTATTATACACATCCCTATTTGCTTTTAACTGTGCGGAGTTATTCAGATCTACGCCAATAAATTCTTTAGCACAGTGTTCAGGGACTATATATGGAGTATTGTCAATACTGGCAATATAGGCATCTCTAAAACATTTGTATCGAATAGTATTATAATGCACCAGGTACCCCAAGCCTCCTACTGCGCCCCAGACAAAAGGAACACGCAGATAACTCTTATTATAAATCTGACCAGTTCCAGGGATGATCAAGCTCATGATCATTGCTTTCCCAGGTTTTCCGCTGAAAATGGAACCTTTCTTTTCTTTGACATTTACTGAATCCGCTTTGATGAATACTGTATCTATGACCGTGCTGTCTTTTGTGGATTGACTACGCACAGAATGACAAAAGCAGATCAACAAAAGACAACAAATGATGGTCCTGAGCGATTGGCTCACGATACAGCTATACGAATGAGTAGGGTAGGTGGTCAACGTTTATTTAGTTGAGTCAATATCTTCAAGCAGGTCAAGGATGTAATTCAACTCCTGCACAGTTTTAAAAGGAATCTTAATCTGGCCACTTCCATTCTCTAGATAGTTTAATTCCACTTTAACGCCAAGTTGTGACCTTAATTGTTGTTCGATCTTCTGGATGTCAGCTGATTGTATCGATCCTTTTGATTGTTTGCCAGTGACAGTTTTCTTTTTAGCATGAACAGGACCACCCTGGTACTTCGCTACCAGTTTTTCAGTTTCGCGAACGCTCAGTTCTTTCGAAATGACTTCACCCAATACCATTAGCTGAGAACTCACTTCTTCAAGTCCGGCGATACATTTGGCATGACCTAAACTGATTTCTTCTTTCCGTAACGCATCCTGTACTCTTGGAGGCAACTTTAATAAGCGAAGAAAATTGGAAACGGTACTTCTTTGTTTTCCTACACGCGTTGACAACTCTTCATGCGTCAGTTTGCATTCGTCGATGAGGCGTTGAAGACTGAAAGCCATTTCCATAGGGTTCAGATCAGCACGTTGGATATTCTCAACAATCGCCATTTCCAACATTCCCTGGTCATCAGCAAGTCGGATATAGGCAGGCACACTTTTTAAGCCAGCCTTCTGTGCGGCTCTCCAGCGACGCTCACCTGCGATAAGTTGGTATTTACCTTCATGCAGACGTCTTAGCGTAAGTGGTTGTATGATTCCATGGACCCTGATCGATTGTGCCAACTCATTCAGCGCATCCTCATCAAAGTCTGTTCTAGGTTGAAAAGGATTAGCCTCTATTGCTTCCACAGGTACCTCAAGAGTCTCTTTCGTCAATTCTCTCAATTCCTGGCCGGTCGGTGCAGTGCCTCTTTCATCAATCGTTGTCAGCAAGGCACGTATGCCTTTCCCGATTTGCATTTTATTGGTCTCTTTTGACATTCTTTGATTTAATGATAATGTATGATTAAATGTGAGTCGTCAGTCGTCAGTCGTGAATCGTGAGAAGTGAGCAGTGAGCAGTGAGCAGTGAGCAGTGAGTCGTGAGTCGTGAGTCGTGAGAAATTAAAACTGTAAAGTTCAGTGAATTAGTTGCTATTTTATTATTGAAACGAATCCTCAGCCTCAGCCTTTGCCTTGACCTCAGATTTTCATCCGTTACCGGATGTGGCGACAGCGTCATTATTTCGTTTGAGGAACTCCATGGCTAGTTGCATAAAATTCATGCTTCCAGTGCTGGCAGCATCATACATGATGACCGGGGCTTTCATACTGGGTGATTCGCTGATCTTGCTATTTCGGTGGATGATCGTTTGATAAAGGGGATCGGTGATATTGGTGCGTACTTCTTCAAGGATCATGTTGGCGAGCCTGAGGCGGCTGTCATACATGGTCATGATGATGCCTTCAATTTTCAGTTTTGGATTCAGGTGCTCCTTTACCAGGGTAATGGTATTTTTCAATTTCTGTAATCCTTCGAGTGCGTAGATTTCGGTTTGGATGGGGATGATCACCCCATCAGCTGCAGTCAGTGCATTTACGGTCAGTAAGCCTAGAGAGGGCATGCAGTCAATCAGGATATAATCGTAATCATCCCGGACCTTTTCCAGTACCCCTTCCAGTACATTTTCTCTTTTCATTCTCGAAACCAACTCCAGTTCTGCTCCTACCAGGTCAATATGAGAAGGAAGGATAAATAGGTTTGGCGTATTGGTTGGTACGATTGCTTCGCTGGCAGGTACATTGTTGATGATGCAATCGTAGATGGTAGGCTGACCAGGTGCTGTGACGATGCCAAGACCTGATGAACAATTGGCCTGCGGATCACCATCCACAAGAAGGACCCTCTTTTCAAGGATGGCCAGGCACGCCCCCATGTTGATGACCGTGGTGGTCTTTCCAACCCCTCCTTTCTGATTTGCTATGGCTATGATCTTTCCCAAAATGATGTCTATGCTTTGCCCTGACTTTCTTCAGGGGCGCAAAAATACGCCTAATGGCACAACATTTGACCCGCTGGCTTGTAATAGAGGCCAAGACTTGATAAATTATGATAACGGTAGTACAGGGGACCAACAGGCCCGATAGCAATACAGAGTATATTTCCCGACATATCGGTCAGCTTCTGGAAACCTATTATAAAGGGCCGGTGGGCTATGTCAGCATGGCTGATCTGGTCCCTGAAATGATTGGAAGCGCTCTCTACGCCAAGAATGAAATCCCTGAAAAGCTCATGTTATTGCAGGATCAGTGGATGATCCCAGCTGAAAAATTTATCTGGATCCTCCCTGAATACAATGGCAGCTTCCCCGGGATTCTTAAATTCTTCATAGACACCCTTTCTGTTCGCAAGTACAGCGAAACCTTCAACCTAAAGAAATCTATGCTGGTTGGTATTGCGACTGGTCGATCCGGAAACATCCGGGGGATGGATCACTTTGCCGGAATACTAATGCACATGAAATCAGTTGTTTATCCCCGCATGCTTCCGGTAAGCCGGGTAAGTGAGCTGATGGATGATCAAGGCCGACTCCATCATGAACCTACGCTTATTACCCTTGAAGACCACATCAAAGGGTTCATCGCTTTTTAGTCTTGGAAGGCCTGCCCAAAGCCTATAAATTCAGGGTTTTACATGATAGAACCCACAGAGAATCATCAAGGTATATACTGAATTTAATATTTATTTCTAAAGGATTGAAACATAGCGAATAAAGTGCCGTTTATTTGCGGTGTTATTACAGGGACCCTGTTCCTGTCTTAACCCAAACGTCTTAACTCTTTTATTAACAACAAACTAAATTATGAAGACCATTAAATTCTTTTCTTTTATCATGTTAGTCTCCCTTGCATGGGTGGCTTGCAAAGACTCAAGCAAAACCACTACTGAAGCTGAAACAGCAGCAGTATTGGCTGATTCAGTATTTACTGTTACAAAGCAAACAGCTCAAACACAAATGAGTGCTCTTGAGCAAGTACTGGTTACCAAAATCGCTGAATTAGAAGCAGCAGTTGCTACAGCAACTGACGCTACTAAAGCTGATTTGGAAGCACAGTTAGCTACTTTCAAACAGTACCAGGCAGATATCCAAGCTGTCAATACTAAGGTGAGTGAAGCTACAGCAGAAAGCTGGGCTACCGTAAGCACCGAAGTTGAAAATGTACACATGACAGTTAAGTCAGCTATTGTCTCTTCAACAAGCCAGGCACCAGCGACTCCAAGTCAACTGACGAATTAATACATTGGGTGAGATTGTAATAGTCTTTTGAGCCGCCTTCGGGCGGCTTTTTTTTTGTCCTTTAATTAGCATAGTCCTGAGTTTTTCCAAGCACCCAAAAATTAAGCTTCTGGGTGTATTAACGCTTCATTTTTTGCACCTTATTTCTCAGGGTTGCTGGATAGGCTTTACAGGTAAAATCGAAAAAATTCAGGTTGCAATTGCGCTCCTATATTTTGGCATTATCTAATTGATTTATAGATAATTATATTGATCTTAATCAAGCATTGCTAAAATGTATTTTCCTGGATATATCACTTTTACCTTCAAGTGCATCAGACAATTTTTATCAGCCTTTAGCCTTAAATATTGACAGCTGACGATGCCATGATTTGAACAAATAGTGGCTCCTTTAATTTCTATATAGGGCATGTGGTTGAATCTATTTTCAAAGAAATTTGACTCAATAAACTTTGCCCTGATAATCAAATTGTTATATTTGTCCCCCCCGATGTCCTCAGAAAAGACTTAATATGGAAGTACTGGCAGTGCCTATGAGTAAAGATGAAGAGCTGATCAAAAAGATATTGGTTACCTGGGTGGCCAAAAATGGCTATTCAGAAGTAAAGGCTAATATTGAAGGTTATGATACCCCAGGAGGTTTGAGTAACAAGGAAAGTGATGACAAACTGATCCCTGATATTTCTGCTTTAAAAAGGGGAGGCCGTTGGTATATTGAGGTGGTTCGTAAAGATTCAGATCCGGAAAAAACCGTCAGTAAATGGAAGTTGCTGAGCATCCTTGGAAAAAGCAGGGGAGGTGGATTGATCTTGATTGCTCCTGCAGGAAGTTTTGCATTTGCAGAACGTCTCACAAAAAAACATGATATCGTGGTTAACATTATCAAATTCTGATAACAACCTATAGTGCAAAAAAAAAGCAGGATCATTGATCCTGCTTTTTTTTTGCACTATATTGATTTAAAGTACTTTAAGTAACTCCTCTTCAAGTGTAGTTCTAGGATTGACGGCAGAAATTTTGCCTTGACGGTCAATCAGGAATGTCTTTGGAATACCAGACACACCATATTGCCTTACAGCAGGCGTATCCCATTTGGTCAACTCACTTACATGGTATGGCCAGGCCAGTTGATCCTTCTCAATGGCAGCAAGCCAGTTTTTCTTGGATTGCTCGAGTCCAGCCTTATATTGATCATCGGATGGATACCTATCTCTCGAACGGCCATCTATTCCATCCAGAGAAACACTGAAAACAGTAAATCCTTTGTCTTTGTATTTGTTGTACATCTCTACCACATGAGGATTGGACTTGCGACATGGGCCACACCAGGAAGCCCAGAAGTCAAGAAGCACCACCTTTCCTTTCAATTCTGAAAGAGAATAACTTTTTCCATCAGGGCTCTTCATGGAGATTTCAGGAGCAGCCATACCCACCTGGATCATTTCAGCTGATTGTCCTTGCATGGCAGAAGTTTCGAGACCAGCAGCAAACGTAGCATACTGCGCAGTGTACTCGTGATTAGGATATTTATTGGCCAATAAAGTAGCAGCAGTTTTATGAATGTCATAAAACTCAGGCCTGTTACCAAAAGCATTGATGGCCATTTGCATTCCAGCCATTGGATAAGGTGTATTCTTAATGTAGTCCTTCACATCATCGGCCGTAATTCGTCCGGTTGAAAGGAGTCCCATCGCATCCATAAAGTTCTTAGCACTTTCGGAACCTCTCACTTCGATATCATTGGTGCGCATGCCATCGAGCGTGCCTTTAACGGTCACTGTAGAAGATGCATCTTCAAGTACAAGGAAAGTCTTCCCTTGACCTATACGAAGCCGGTAAATTGCCGGAGGTATGGTCTCTTCCATTTCAAGGGAAAAGTCACCATTGTTATCGGTATCACCTTGTGTAATGACAATAGTGTTGCTGTTAGGACCCATTTTATCCAGGTACACCTTCATGTTAGGAGCATCCGAAATGGTCCCGGTGATGGTTGTGCCTTTTGAAGTAATCGCTCCGCATGAAGCGATACTAATGATGAAAAGGAGAAAAAGGCCAATGCTCAGATTTTTCATACGTGTTATCAGGTTTGAAATTTATTGTTCAAGAATGTTGGATAGTGCATTTTGATAAAGGGTCTTCCATGATCCGGTATCCCCAAAATCTAAATCATCGATAGCTATTCCACGTTCGGTTACTGTTCCTAAACGCATAACAGGTATGCCTTGTTTACGGAGCATATCCTCGGTTTTGGTTAAATTTTCCTTATCCAATGAAATGACGATGCGTCCCTGGCTTTCACTGAAGAGAGAAAGATCCTTCCTGGCACCCGATGGCAATTGAACAGCATAACCAAGTGATCCGGCTACAGCACTCTCAGTCAAGGAGACAAAAAGACCTCCTTCTGAAATATCATGTGCTCCGGATATCAAACCATTTGTGATCAATGCTGTGATTGCTTCATGTAGTTTAAACTCATTATCCAGGTTGAATTCAGGACAAGGTGTCAATCGCTGGCCATGAATTTCTTTGACATAAACAGAACTATCCATGTTTGTAGGCTGCGTACCTAACATCAAGATCACATCACCGGCTTTTTTGAAAGATAGCGTAGTGGCGTGTTCTTTATGTTCTACAAGACCAACCATGCCTATTGTTGGTGTTGGGAAAACAGGCTCTGTACGATCGTTCAATACAGACTGGTTGTAAAAACTCACATTACCACCTGTAACGGGTGTTTCGTATTTACGACAGGCTTCACCCATGCCCTTGATGGCATTTACAAATTGGTAGTATACCTCAGGATTATGTGGATTACCAAAGTTCAGACAATTTGTAACCCCCAATGGGAATCCTCCTGAACACCTAATGTTCCGTGCTGCTTCTGAAACTGCAATCATTGCTCCTTGATAAGGATCAGCATGTACATAGGTACTGTTGCAATCAACTGTTACTGCAAGTGACTTGTCTGAATTTTTCAAACGCACTATCGTTGCGTCAGCAGGATCATTCGTATTTGTATTTCCGGTGCGAACAGTATGATCATATTGTTCGTAGACCCAACGTTTTGAAGCGATGTTAGGGGAGGAGTATATTTTTTTGGCTACAGCTACCAACTCAGTGTCGGTAGGAACTGGTGGATTAAACGAACGGATCTCATCCATATAAGCTGGACGTTTGAATTCCCTGTCATAAACAGGCGCACCACCACCAAGCACGAGAGAGAAAGCAGGAACGTCAGCTACTTTGACACCATGCCTGAAATATTCCAGTCGGCCTGTATCTGTCACTTCTCCGATTTGGGCACATTCAAGATCCCATTTATCGAAGATGGCTTCAATTTCTTTTTCTCTTCCTTTGGTGACGATCACAAGCATACGCTCCTGGCTCTCGGAGAGTAGGATTTCCCAGGCATGCATATTTTGCTGGCGGGTAGGGACCAGGTCAAGATTGATGATCATACCGGTCTCGGACTTAGCACTCATTTCAGAGGTAGAGCAGGTAATCCCTGCCGCACCCATATCCTGCATGCCGACAACAGCACCTGTCTTGATGATCTCAAGGGTTGCTTCCAAAAGGAGTTTTTCCTGGAAAGGGTCACCCACTTGGACAGCAGGAAGATCCTCAGCAGAATTTTCTGTTAGATCGGCTGAAGCGAAGGTCGCTCCATGAATACCATCCCTTCCGGTAGCAGAACCCACTATGAAAACTGGGTTTCCTGCTCCATCTGCGCGAGCAGAAATGGTTTCGCCAATCTTTACTATCCCTACAGACATAGCATTGACCAGGATGTTCTGTTGGTAGCAAGGGTCAAAATATACCTCACCTCCTACAGTAGGTACGCCCAGGCAATTGCCATAATCTCCAATCCCACTCACAACACCTTTGATGAGATGCCTCATATGAGGATGCTTCGGATCGCCAAATCTCAAGGAATTTAGGGCAGCGATAGGTCTTGCTCCCATGGTGAAGATATCACGGTGGATTCCTCCAACACCGGTTGCAGCACCTTGGTAAGGCTCAATGGCAGAAGGGTGGTTGTGGGATTCAATTTTAAAGGCGCAAGCCAGTCCATCCCCGATATCGATCAAACCGGCATTTTCTTCCCCGGCAGCCACCAATAACCTTCCTCCGTCGCGGGGTAGGGTCTTGAGGTATTTAATCGAGTTTTTGTAGGAGCAGTGCTCGCTCCACATAACCGAATAAACACTCAATTCGGTGAAATTGGGTTCGCGCCCTAAAACCGCACAAATTTTGTCAAACTCATCCTTCGAAAGGCCTAGTTGGGCGGCTATTTTATAATCTACAATCTGGTCAGTTTCCTGCATAATAGCTCATATGAGCCGCAAAAATAATATATGTTACGACAACTAGGCAGGCTAATCCAGCCTTGGGCCCTATCCGGCAAGCCAATCAGCCGGGTATTTTAATAAAGCCTCTTTTAATCCTATCTTGAATCCTCGAAAGACTATTGCTTATGAAAAATATTCTCGTCGCGCTCGACATGAAATCTACCGACCAACTTTTGATGGACCAGGCTACTTTCCTGGCTGAGAAATGTGAGTCAAAAATCTGGTTGGTGCATGTCGCTTCCCCTGACCCCGATTTTGTTGGATTTGAAATGGGCCCAAAATATATCCGGGACTTCGTAGCCGGTGAGCTCCGCACAGAGCATCGTCAACTTAGGACTTATGTAGAAGACCTCGAAGGCAAATCACATGATGTCGAAGGACTCCTCATCCAGGGCCCCACCATTGACATGATCGAAGAGGAAATCAAAAAGCTCAACATAGATCTCCTGGTGATTGGTAGCCACAAGCATAGTTTTCTCTATGAAACTTTTGTCGGCGACACCGCCCTCCGCATCGTGCGTGAAATTTCTATCCCAGTGATGATTGTTCCTTTGCCTGACGATAAATCGTAGGTAAAGCTAAGGCTGAGGCTAAGGCTGAGGCGAAGGAATAAGGATGATTCGAAATCTCTCCGTGTGCTCCGTGCGATTAAATGAAAAATGAAAAGAGAAAAATGAAAACACTCATGAATAATTAAAAATGCGCTCCTTCATGTTATTGACGGCGGGCATCAAATTTACCCTCCGTTAAGGAGAACTTCTCAGGCAGACCATATGGAGATTCGCCACCAGCCTCCCGGATATAATTGACCTGGAATTTGCCTGTAATTTTATTGTTCGTAATGCATTCTATGGTTAATTTACTCTCCATTGTAGCAGTGCTATCAATAGCATATATATCACCAAATACATCACCTCCAACGGATACAAATATTTTTGATGTTGGCAGAGTAGATGACATATCACTATACATCAAATTTGCGGAGGCTTCTGAAGGTTCAATATTAAAAAAGCTGACCTCATGTATATAATTAAAAGCATGATTTTTATGGTCAAACCTTATAGTCAAAAGTCCATTCTCTTCATAAAAAAATTCTGCATCAAAAAAATCCCAGTCTCCTTCAAATGAAGAATTAGCTTCAGCTTCCCGACTATGCACATCATCCTTATCACAAGACAATAATGATGAACCCGCTAGAAATAAAGCCAAGGAAATTGTCTTAACAATATTCATGTTGGGGTATTTTAAATAATGTTTCGAATCGGTCGATTAATTCGCTTCAAAACGTTTTAATTGGCAAGTTATTTTCCCCAACAAATCAAACTTCTGGAAGCTGGAAGCCCTTCTGATAGCTGATAGCTGACAGCTGACAGCTTTATCCTTCGCCTTCGCCTCAGCCTTTGCCTTTTTTCATAATTATCGCATCAATCTCTTTCGACCTCACCATCTCATTAAACGCAGGTATCATCTCTGCTTTCACTTTCTTAAATTTTTCAAGCTCTGCATCTATCTGCGCCTCCAATTCATTCCTTACTTCGTAAGCTTGAGCAGTAGGTGGATAATCTCCATTTCCTATGATGCTATTCAGGTAAGCAAGTTTGTTGGAAAGTCGGACCGGGTAATTGAGTGGATCCTGGCCGCTTTTATTTTTTGTTTGATAAAGTGCCTCCTCGATTTTCGTTATGACGCTATCGATTTCCTGGATTTCTTTTTTCAACTCTTTATCATCCTTCACTCTCTCCTTGTAGTTATTTAATTGAACGCGGATATCCCGTATCTCCAGGATGACATCATGAGCTTCTGTGATTTTGTCTCTTACTTGCATAGCAAAATCATGATACTGTTTGTAATCTGCATCACTGGCTGTTGATCGGGGATCCTTCAGGATAGTAAATGTCTTTCGCTGAATGGAATCATTCAATTTAAATTCTACTTCATATTTTCCTGGGATAGCCTTTGGGCCGGACATGTTTCCTGCCCACAAGATCATCCCATCAAACCGCTTTCCTGGAGAATATCGCAAAGACCAGTTGAATTTATTCATCCCCTTTTTAGGATTCAACTGAAATGCTTTTTCTTCTTGTGAAGTGCTATAGTTTACAATGGTGTCGCCCCCTGCTTCAAAAAGCGTAATAGAAAATGTATCCTTTTTGCTAAGGGTGTCAGGTAAAAAATAGAAAGCCATCAACCCACCTTCATAGTTTGTTCCGGATGTATTGCTTTTGTAGGAAGAGCCCGTCATACGATATGTATCTGCTGGTTGGTAAGTATGAAAAGCTTTAGGTATCCCACTTTTGATCTGATGCAATTGGGCTAATTCATCCAGAATCCAAAAGCTACGTCCCTGTGTTGCCACAATCAAGTTGCTATCTTTTATAGCTAGATCTGTAATAGGCACGATCGGTAAATTCATCTGAAATGTTTGCCAGTGATCACCATCATCAAAACTGATGTACATGCCTGATTCTGTTCCTGCGTAAAGTATGCCTTTTGCATTTGGATCAGACCTGATCACTCGAGTGAAATGGTTTGCAACTATACCAGTATTTATCAACTGCCATGTTTGTCCATAATCTTTTGTTCTAAGCAGGTACGGTTTATAGTCGCCGGATTTGTACATAGTCGCAGCAACATAACATCCACCATCAACATGCGGATCAGGTTCAAGACTATTGATTTGAATCCACTCAGGTAGAAATGCTGGAGTTACATTCTTCCAGTTTTGTCCTCCATCCTTTGAGACATGTATCAGGCCATCATCACTTCCAGTCCACAACAAATCCTTCACTCTAGGACTTTCGGCCGCTGCAAAAATGGTGCAGTAGTATTCGACCGAAGTATTGTCTTTAGTAATAGGTCCACCGGAAGGGCCAAGTTTGGTTGAATCATTTCTTGTCAGGTCTGGACTGATCACTTGCCAACTTTGGCCTTCATTTGTAGTAGCATGAAGATGATTGGACGCTGTATATAATTTCTTAGGATCGTGTGGAGAGAAGAAAATCGGGAAGTTCCATTGAAATCTGTAGCGCATTGCTTCGGCGCCATGTCCCATTGGTAGATCAGGCCACACATCTACGCTTCGGGTCATCCCGGTTTCATGATCATATCTGTCAATGACACCATCGTAACAACCACCATAGACAATATTATCGTTGAGTGGATCAACAGCAAGATGACCGGATTCACATCCGGCGGTTGATTCCCAATCTTCTTCTCCGATGCCACCACCTTCTTTGCGATGCAGGATTCTGACAGTACTATTATCTTGTTGAGCTCCATAAATCCGGTAAGGAAAATGGTTATCAGTAGTTACCCTGTAAAATTGAGCCGTAGGTTGATTGTGATAGGTGGACCAATGATCTCCGCCATCAAAACTCACTTGCGCTCCACCATCATCTCCTATGATCATGCGATCAGGATTGTCTGGATCGATCCATAGGTCATGATGATCACCATGATTTGCATTGTGCGAAGTAAATGTCTTTCCACCATCCCTTGATTTGTGATAGGAGACATTGACGACATACACTACATCTTCTGATTTTGGGTCTGCATATATTCTTGAATAATACCAGGCCCGCTGGCGCAAGTTTCGGTCACTGTTTGTTTTTTCCCATGTTTTTCCTGCATCATAGGATCTGAATATACCGCCGTCCTCGTTTTCAATAATGGCCCACAATAAATTGCTATTGGCGGGGCTTACTGTGATACCAGATATTCCCCAGGTTCCTTTGGGAAGACCTTTATTTTTAGATATGTTCTCCCATGTCTCTCCGCCATCTTTACTTTTCCATAATGCAGAACCTTCCCCGCCGCTGCTTAATTCATAAGGTTTTCGCTGTACTCTCCAGGTTGAAGCATAAAGGATTCGTGAATTGTTGGGATCAATGATCAGGTCGATCGCTCCGGCTCTTTCATTTGCGAATAGCGTTTGTTTCCAAGTTTTCCCTCCATCGATTGATTTATAAACCCCTCTTGTCTTAGTGTCTTTGAAAAGATCACCTAATACTGCGGCATACACGATATCAGGATCATTAGGGTGAACTCTTATCCTCGGGATGTGATATGCACTGTCGAGACCGATATGTTGCCATGTTTCTCCGGCATCGGTTGTTCGGTACATGCCATAACCATAGGACACATTACCTCGCACCGTCTGTTCACCACCTCCGACATAAATGACATTGTTGTCAGATGGGGCCACCTCAACAGCTCCTATACTTCCTCCAAAAAATCCATCGGAGATATTTTTCCATGTTTGACCGCCATCCAACGTCTTCCATACACCGCCACCAGTGGATCCGAAATAATAAAGATTTGGTTTGCCTTGTACTCCCGTGACTGTCGCCGAACGACCTCCTCTGAATGGACCAATGTTGCGAAATTCTAAACCGACAAATAGACTGGTATCAACAGGGGTGTAGCCGTTATTGGTATTTGCTTTCTTGTTTTTCTGACCGGTTGCCGTGAAGCTGATGAGGCATATCAAACAGGCAATGGATAATATTCTTAAGCTGGTATACACGTTAATGATAATTTTGGCTTGAAAAATAGACAAATAAGCGTGAAACAACCTTTTTCACCATTAAACGATGCTGATTGTTCCTGCCTCCAACTCGAAGTGCATGTAGATGCATCATGGATCGATCAAATCCTGGCCAAGCAACAATTAAATGTCCAAGTCAGCGAACAATACAGCCTTACCAACTTAAGGATTGACTTAGGAGATGGGAAAATTGCTCTGCAGGCAGATATAAAAGAGAAAGAGGGCTCTGCTGTAATAGTGACTTGCCTTCCGGTATGGGATGTAGAAAATCAGAAAATTCTTCTTGAAGAAATCGATATCAAATTGATCAGCAAGAATTTTCTCCTCAAAAGTGCAGGCTGGTTTGCCAAAACATTCATGGGTGCGAAAATCGACAAGAAAATTGAAAAATCTGTCAACCAGCTTTATCATCAGCAATTGAATACGATCATCGAAGAGGGAATTAGTATTCCGATTAAAAACGGAGGATCCGCAAGTGTGCAAGTCAGATCGATTATCATCAGCGAGATGGCATTCCTTGATCAAAGCATTAAGGTGAGGGCGATGATTGATGGAATGTGGCTTTTAGAGTTAGCAGCGAAAAGTGAAAGCTAAGGCGAAGGCTAAGGCGAAGGCTGAGGCGAAGGCTGAGGAAAGACTTCGAATTATACTGATGATACTGCTTTGCGCGTCAGGAGACGCGCTTGATAAATCATTCAAGTCATGGAGGTCATGCCGAAGGCTTGATGGCGCAACAGGTGCCACTTGAACGAGCGTTAGATAAAATTAATTTGCGTAATATTTTTTTGAAATGCATCTGCGGCATCTGCGTTCCAAAACCCCACACTCACACCCAAACCCATGCCTCTCACGTTCTTCCCGCTACATCATTTTATGATGGCGGGATCTACGCTTCGCTCCGACACGCTACTCACACACTTGCTTCTTACTTTCTCACTTTCTCACTTTCTCACTTTCTCACTTTCTCACTTTCTCACTGTCTCACTTTCTCACTGTCTTACTCTCTTACAGTCGAAGGCTGATCCTATGTAGGCCTGGTCGATACTCCTTAAAGATAATATGCTCTATCTCTTCCAGGTGAGCAGAATTGTAGACAAAGTCTATGTCTTCGACATCTACGATGACGATAGGGTAGGTAGTCTGGCTGTAGAAAAATTCAAAGTAAGAGTCCTGGATATTTTTCAGGTAATCGATGGTGATATTCCCTTCGTAGTTCCTGTCGCGCATGTTTATTTGCTTGAGCAATTTTTCAGGAGTGCGATGGAGGTAGATTAAGAGATCAGGATTCGGAGAGGCAGTGTTGAGAATATTGAAAAGACGTTGGAATAGACGGTATTCCTTTTCACCCAGGTTTTTGCGGGCGAAAATTAACGTTTTCCAAAAGCTATAATCGGCGAGAGTGAAATCATAGAACAAATCCTTTTGCATGGTGATCTGGGATAGTTGCTTATGACGCTCAGCCATAAAAAACAATTCTACCGTAAAAGCAAATCGTTCTGGATTCTGATAGAAAAAGGGAAGAAATGGATTGTCATCAAATTCTTCAAGGATCAGCTGTACCGGGTATTTTTTAGCAAGAAGCTCACACAGGCTGGTTTTGCCTGACCCAATATTGCCTTCAACGCAGATAAATTTATACGGGACTGCCTTGCTCATCCGGGTTGAATATATAGACTTCTCCTGTATCCTTACTTTCAAAATAAAGCTCCTCAATGCTCTTGCCCGTCCCAGGATGGATGAGCTCAGGGGCTAGTTCCATCAACGGAACCAGGACAAAATTGCGGGATGGCAATTGAGGGTGGGGCACTTTTAAATGCTCCTCATTGATGACTTGGTCACCGCACAACAGGATATCAATATCGATATGCCGGGCATGCCATTTTTCCCCTGGTTCACGACCAGTCTGGACTTCAATGGTTTTTATTCTCCTCAGAACTTCTGTGGGAGCAAAAGTGCTATCCAACTTCAGAACCTGGTTGAGAAAC
>Ga0157380_10000126_pt1 | contig 42108 bp, 33 predicted proteins | sample S35metaG_FD_119757 | JGI IMG/M metagenome (GOLD analysis project Ga0157380, IMG submission 119757) | Switchgrass rhizosphere microbial communities from Kellogg Biological Station, Michigan, USA - S3-5 metaG | ecosystem: Host-associated > Plants > Roots > Rhizosphere > Soil | place: USA...
CCTGACCGACTTCGTGCTGAAGTTCGACGGACCGCTGTTCGACGTTCCGGCCGGTGCGATCCGGGCCGCCGTCGGCGGTGAGTTCAACCGGCCGTCGTTCGAGTACGGCGGCAAGAGTTCCAATACGCCGGATGCCTCGTTCGTTCCGCCACGCCCGGCGACGAGTGGCTCGCGCGAAGTGGCCGCGTTTTTCAGCGAAGTCAACATTCCGTTGATCGCGCCCGAGCAGGAGCTGGGGATCGTTCGCGCCCTTAATCTCAATCTCGCGGGCCGCTACGAAGACTACTCGGATGTAGGTACGGCAACCTCCCCGAAAGCCGGTGCCACGATCGAGTTCGGCGGCGGTGTCACGCTGCGCGGCAATTGGGGCAAATCGTTCCGCGCGCCGACTCTTCAGGAAGTGAATCCCGGGACGTTGGGTAACACGTTCTTTCAAAGCTTCCCGAATGCGGCAGGGGATCCGTCGATCCCGGTCACCGATGTGGCGACCGGGCGCTCCACGATCCTGCTTGTCGCGGGCGGCAACCCAGGTCTCGAGCCGGAGAAGGCCACGACGTACTCCTTCGGACTGGATTATCGGCCGGAGTACATTCCGGGTCTTTCGACAGCACTGACCTACTACAGTATCGAGTACACGAGCAAGATCGACATTGTCCCGAGCCTCACATTCCTGGCGAATGCAGCGAACCGAGCGTTGTACGCCCCATATATCATGCCTCTCGCGCCGCAGCCGAGCACCTGCGTCGCCACCGATACCACGACGTTCTCGGACCAGATAAAAGCGCTGATCACACTGGCGCCGTACCGGGATGCGGGGACGCCAGGATGCAATGTCGTGGCCTTTCTCGACGGGCGTTCGCAGAACGTAGGAAAGACGACGCAGACGGGCATCGATCTGCAGGCCGACTACCGGTGGACGACGGGCGTAGGTGATTTCACAACAGGCGCGCGCCTGACGAAGATACTCAAATACGAGATTGCACTTCTAGCCAGCTCGCCATTTGTAGATCGTCTCGACCAGCTCGGCTTTCCTGTGGGCATGAAAGGTTTTGCGTTTGGTTCGTGGACGCGAGGACCCGTCAACACGACTCTGGGGCTGAACTATGTGGGTTCCTACACGAATAACCTTCCCATCACAGTAAACGGCGTACTGCAGCCGGTGCGGCGGGTTCCGTCCTGGACGACTTTCGACATCAACGCCTCGCTACAACTGCCGGAAGTCGGGTGGATGAAGGACTCAGTCGTCGCGCTCTCCGTCCAGAACGTTACCGACAGGGATCCGCCTCTGGTGCTCTCCGGGAGCAATGCCTTCGACGTCAACAACGCGAATCCGTATGGAAGGATGTTCCAGATCGAACTGAGCAAATCGTTCTGAGCGCAATTAACAGGACCTGGGTAAGATGGCACAATCCGACAGTCGAGCTCGTGCGGCAATAGGCGCGCGCTCGAAGAGGGCTTCCGGCTCACAGGTAGCCCAGGCGCGCCGCTGGATTTGGATGAACCTATCGAGTGAGCTGCCACCCGATGTCGGACAGTGGCGTGAATTCTGGAAGCGCTCCGCCGCTCAAGGAGTTGTGATCCCAGTGGGGAATGCCCCGTCGCCACTCGAACAGTCCGCCGTGGAGTTGATACAGGCCGCACGCGATGCACGCCTGGTCGTTCTGGCTCGTCTCGATTCGGGGATGCTGGATGAGGCCGCGGTCAGTGCAAATCCAACATGGGTGGCGCGAGACGCTCAAGGCCGTCCGATTCCGGGACCGAGTGGCGGTGTTGCGTGCGTCAATGGTCCCTATTTCCGCGACCTGATCCCGCAACGGATTGGCGCCATCGTTGCGCGCTCACGCCCGGACGGTGTCGTCGGAACCGGGTGGGGCGGTCTCGGCGAGGACGCGACCTGTTATTGCGAGCTCTGCGCGCGCGCGTTCGCGGCGTCCGGGGGTGGCCGACTTCCGGATTCGCGCGAGGCAGACACAGCAACGTTCGAGCGGTGGAGAATCTGGAGTCGTGATCAGCGTACGGCGCTGTGGATCGCGAACGATCGCGCCGCTCAGCAAGCAGGTGGGAGAGAGTGCCGATGGACCGGACTGCTCCCGGCGGACCGTGACCATCCGCTAGCAAGTCTCCTCGATGTTCCGGCGCTCGCGGGAGCAACACCGTTGTTCTTCGCAGAGAGCCGGCCGTTGCGGCGGACAGGGCGCTTTCGCTCGGCCATCGACAACGGCCGACGACTCACCGAGTTGGCGCAGGGCCGCCCGGTCATCCTTCTAACCCCCACCTATCACCGCTCTGTACGCGCGTTTACGCTATCGAGCGCACCGGCAGCGGAGGCGCGGCTGCTGATGTTCAGCGGACTTGCGGGCGCCCTCGCACCGGCGGTCGAACTTCCCGTGAACACGACGGGCGATGCTCGTTCGCTCGAGATCGGACCTCCCGTTCTGGAATGGCACCGAGCTAACGAGCTGGACCTGCAGGACCATCCACTGGTCGCGTCGGTGGGCCTCGTGTGGTCCGCCGCGAACGCAAGCGTCTATGGTCGAGAGCATTCGGATCTGCTGTGCGATGCGCCTTATCGGGGAATGGTTCATGCACTCACCGGCGCTCACGTTCAGTATCGCGTACTGAGTCCTGCGCAGCTCACACGGGATCTATCGTGGTGCTCTGCTCTCATTCTTCCCAACATTGCGGTTCTGAGTGATGCGGAGGCGATGGCAGTCAGGCGCTTCGTCGAGCGCGGCGGAACCCTCGTAGCCACTGGCGAGACCAGCCTGTATGAAACGAATGGCCAGGTAAGATCGGACTATGCGCTCGCAGATGTTCTCGGCGCGCATTTGGTTGATCGTGCTCCGGCCCGCCTCGCCGCGATTACCAAGCCCACTCCGCCTTCAGGGTACGATCGGAGGGGACCCACACTCGGCTGGCTGAAAGGGCCCTCGACAGATCATAGCTACGTCCGTTTGAGCCCAGAGTATGCCGCACGCCAATGCGGACCCCATAAAGCAGGCGAGCGGGCTGAACCTGGCGCGCGGCACTCGATTCTCGCCGGGTTCGATGAGACCGACCTTCTAGCTTTCGGGGGAGTGCTTCATCCGCTCAAGGTCGAGCCCAGCCGGCTTGTTCTGCTGACCTACGTGCCACCGTTTCCGAGCTCGCCGATCGACGAGGTTTATCCACGTGAGGAGAGAACCTCGATTCCGGGAGTGATCGTGGGTGAGTTCGGCCGTGGTCGTGTCGTATTCATGCCCGCCGACTTCGATCGCCGCTATGGCATCGATCCCATCTGCGATCACCGCAAATTGCTGGAGAATGTGTTCGAGTGGGCTCTCGGATCTGCTGTTCCCGTGCGTATTTCAGGGCCGGCCGTCGTCGGAAGCGTTCTTCGTCAACACGGCGGCGCACTGGTGCTGCACCTCGTGAATCTGACCGGCGCGGACAATCAGGTCGGCGCATTAGGCAGCTACACGCCGGTAGGACCTTTGCGAGTGAGCGTCGCAGTTCCCCAGGGCCTCGCGGGTGCGCGCGTGCGCCTGCGCGTCTCAGGTGCAACACCGCTACCGACGTATTCCGAAGGCCGCGTGGAGTTCGAAATAGCGCGGTTGGTGGACCACGAACTGGTACTCATCGGATGAGCGCTCATCATGAAATCGACCCGGCGTGAACACGCGCCAGTTGCCGACCGTGTCCAGATAGAGAATCACCGGAGTTTCCCAATGTCCTGGTCTCGTCGGCAGTTCATCATCTTCGCTGGAGCTGCAACCGTGACTACGGGCGCCTGCGCGCGCCGAGCCGCGGCTGCAGAGAGTGATTCATGGTTCGACAACGTGACTCGTTGGTGTCAGATCAACACGAGCAGCCTCGACGTACGCAACTATGACGTAGGCTTCTGGCGGGAGCAGTGGAGGCGCACCGGAGCGCAAGCCATCATGGCGAATGGCGTTGCGGGTTTTGCCACTTTTCCCAGTCGCAACCCGCTCATCGAGAGGAGCTCATTTGCCCCCGACCGTGATCTGCTGGGTGAGGTGACTCGTGCCGCACGGGAGGAAGGCCTCTACGTCGCGGCCCGCATGGACTCGGGCGTGCTCAATCCGAAGCTGATGGAAGCCTTCCCAAACTGGCTCGTGCGGGACGCACAGGGAAAGCCGGGGCGCACGATGTGTATCAACAGCCCGTTCCGGGAGAAGCACGTATATGGCGTATACAAGGAAGTAATAGAGCGCTATCGCGTGGATGCCTTTACAGACAATGGCGGCGTCACCGGCGGTCCGCTCTGCCACTGCGAGTTCTGCAGGATCCGTTGGGCGAAGGAGGTCGGAGGTCCGATGCCCTCCGCGGCGGACCTCGCTGACCCGCTCTTCCGCCGCTGGCGACGTTGGAATACTGCGGTGGTCATGTCGGCCTGGGAGGCAACCAACGCCTACACGAAGCAGGTCGGTGGACCTGCATGTGTTTATCTCGGCCTGGTGCGCAAGTTCTCTGTCCTCAATCGCGAGGTTGCCACGCGCTCGGACCTGCTCATGATGGATTGCCAGTCGCGGAACGATTCGGCGGGCTTTCTGGAGCACGCGGACGAAGGACGGTTCATGCGCAGCATGTTGGGCTGGGACAAGCCGATCGCTGTGGCGAGCTCCATGACGCAGCACAGTCACGGCTACTTCCGCCTCACGAGCGACCCTCCAGTTGAAGCAACCACGTACATGCGCGCTGGGATCGCGGGTGGCTTCAATCTCTGGTGGCATCACCCGACTGCCTACTCCGAGGACAGGCGTTCATTCGGTATCGCGGCTTCGACATTCGCGTGGCAGAAGCGTAACGAGTATTACCTGACCAACGTGATCCCGGTCGCAACTGCAGGGATCGTGCGGTCCGATGACAATGCAACGTTCTTCGGCCGTGATGCGCCTGATCTCTATCAGCCTGGGATGATCAGCCGCATCACCCAGGTGCCCTATCGCGGCATGGTGCGGGCCCTTTTCGCAAGCCGCATTCCGTATTACCCGATTCACATTCAGGACTTCGCACGGCACTCGCGTGATCTATCCGTCATGGTGTTCCCGCACATCGGCGGTATGAGCGATGCGGAATGCGATGTAGTACGTGCGTACGTCGAGCGGGGAGGCTCGATCCTGGTCACAGGTATGACCAGCCTCTATGACGCGGAGGGCGAGCCTCGCAAGGATTTCGCACTGGCCAATGTGCTCGGCGTCAATCTCGTGGGCGCAGCTCCCAACCGAGACTTTTTCGACAAGGCGAACGAAGAAAGCTACCTGAGACTGGCCTCGTCGGAGGAACTGCGGCGCCATGAAGCGCTGCGTGGCTTCCATGGGACGCAGCTACTGGGATATGGCGGAGCGGCTGTGGAGCTGCGCGTCGCTCCAGATCGGCAAGTCCTTGCTGCGTTTGCCGCCGCGGAAGGAGCGCGAACGCCGACGGAAGATTCCGCGCGGCCGTGCCTGATCGTGGGTACCTACGGCCGCGGCCGCGTCGCCTACCTGCCCATCGATCTCGACCGGCGTTACCTTGACGACCCGAACCCCGATCAAGCGCGCCTGCTCGGAAATCTTCTCCGCTGGTGTGCGGGCGGCAACATTCCTCTCGAGATCGAAGGCCCCGGCTATGTCGGCGGCTACCTCTATCGCAAGGGCGGCGCCTCGATTCTGCACCTGTTGAACGGCAGCGGAGTGGACAACGGGGAGGAGATGACCGATCGAACTTATCCCGTTGGCCCGCTGCGAGTGCGTATGCGCGCGCCTGGCAGCGCCTCACAGGTTCGGTTGTTGGTCACTGATCGAATCGCGCCCGCAACGCGAACGGGCGACCTGCTGTCGTTCGAGCTGCCGCGGCTGGATGACTATGAAGTCATCGTGGCAGAGTAGCTCGATGGATGTAGTACGTCATGCCTCTGCTTCTCTTGACGGCTTGTGCCGGCTCAACCGTTGGCGCGACCAGTGAACCGGCCGCTGAGCCTGTCCTACGCAGAAATTCGATCTTGGTACTTCAGGCGCCCACAGCCGGCTCCCGGGCGACGGATGAGCAGGTACGGGCCCTTCTCATCCCAGCGCTGGAGGGGCTTCGGACTTTGTATACAGTGCTCTGGCGGTAGCGCCAAAAACCCCCGACACCATCAAAGCCGAAAAGCGCGATAATTGAAATTATTCGATCCTCCTCGGGCCACCACTTACCAGGTCTTTCTCGCGCTGGCCGCCCAGATTCACGCCGCCAGCGCCTTCAAAACGGAACATCTGCACCGACGCGGATAGTCGGTGCCATAGCCTGAGCTTTGTTCGGCGGAACCCGCGTTTGTCCTTCAGACGTTCCCATGGCAGGACACTTTCGGGACGTCGTCGTGAATTTATTGGACCCCTACAAGGAACTGCCTACCTGGTCGAAACCGCAGAGCCGTGTGTATGTGGTCATCGACACCCCGAAAGGAAGCCGCAACAAGTTCAAATTCGATGCGGTGCTGGGCATGTTCAAATTGGGTCACGTACTGCCGCTCGGCGCGTACTTCCCGTATGACTTCGGCGCCGTGCCGCAAACGGCTGCCGATGATGGCGATCCACTGGATGTGATGGTCATTGCGGACGAACCCACCTTCGTGGGCTGCCTGCAAGAAGTGCAACTGATTGGAGTGATCGAAGCGGAGCAGACCGTCGACGGCCAGACGGCCCGCAACGATCGGTTGCTCGCAGTGCCCGTGACCGCGGTGAATTCGCCGGCCGCGACTCACATCAACGACCTGGGCGGTGAGATGCTGTCGCAGCTCGAGTTGTTTTTCGAGTCCTATAACCGCGCTCACGGTCGCAAGTTCGTGGTGCTGCACCGACGAGGGCCGGAAGCAGCGTACGCTCTCGTCGAGAAAGCTGCCGCCAAGCATGCAGAAGAGTCGAGGAAGTGAGCTTTCGATTGCGGAACAGCGCTGGCCTCAGCGCAGCGGGGTTTCGGGGGCCATGCACCGACTTAGAGAGACGAGGCTGAACTCGCATCCGCAACGAAGGCGCAATCAGGGCAAGGAACTGCCAGGCCAGCCGGCTGGATGAGGCCGGAATCTTGCTGGTTTCGAGGGAGCAGGGCGTTTAGTCTTCCTACACGTATCCGATTCTCAGGATCGGCTTGACGACCTTGCCTGTTTCCGAGTCCTGCATGGCTTCGTTGATCTCGTCGAGCGTGTAGAACTTCACCATCTTGTCGAAGGGAAACCGCCCTTGCGCGTGCAGTTCGACGAGCGCAGGAATGAAGACGTCGGGTACCGATGCCCCTTCGACGATTCCAATGAGATGACGGCCGCCGCTCATGAAGTGCCCTTCATCCAATGTGATCTGACTTCCTATCGGAGTTGCGGCGAGCATGCCGCACGTGCCGCGCGGCGCGAGGCTCTCCACTGCAGAGCGAATGACTGCTGCAAGACCGGTGGTGTCGAGCGCGAACTGCGTGCCGACCCCGGTTAACTTGAGGATCGCAGCGGTGGCGTCCTCGCGCTTGGAGTTGATGATGTGAGTCGCACCGAGGTCTTTGGCCAGAGCCAGGCGAGCGTCGTTGAGATCGACTGCAACGATCGTGGTGGCGCCCACCACTTGCGCCGCCATCACCGCGGCGAGCCCCACTGATCCGGCACCGAATACCACGAAGGAGTTGCCGACCCCGACCTTGAGCGCATTGATCACTGCGCCCGCACCCGTCTGGACGCCGCAGGCGAGGGGCCCCAGCAACTCTAGCGGCGCCTCTCTGGAAACCTTGACGATATTGCGTTCGTGACACAAGGCGTACGTCGCGAATGAAGATTGCCCGAAGAAGTTGCTGTTGATGCGCTCTCCGTTCCGGCTCAGTGCGCTACTGCCATCCGTGCGCGCTGCGGAGAAGTTGCGCGGAAAGAACTCGTGGCAATACGCAGGTTCATTGTCGCCGCAGCTGGCGCAATGGCCGCAGGAGTTGAACGTCATCACCACGTGATCGCCTGGCGCCACCTTGGAGACGTTCTTGCCCACCGCCTCGACGATGCCCGCGCCCTCGTGACCGAGCACCACCGGAGGTGGAGTCGGTAAGTGACCGTCTCGAACGACGATGTCGGTGTGGCACACGCCCGTTGCGACCACTCTCACCAGAATTTCATCGGGCGTGGGCCCGTCGAGATCGAGCGTCTCGATCTCGACACGGGTGTGAGGCCCACGACAAACCGCAGCGGATATTTTCATGATGCCCCCTCAGAAGGGGTAGGTCGGCGGCTTGTCCTTGATCGTCACCCACTGCGGAGGCTGCACTCGATCTTGAGGGAAATCGTTGATTCCACGCGCGCCAGCGAAACACCGCTGCAGCTGTGCAGACCGTGACCGGAGGCGACATGCTTGCGAACTTCTTTGGGAGCGTGGCGGATCCCGGAATGTCATACATATCCGTGAACATACTCGGCTCAAGAACAGCTGCCGACCAGCGCATAGGCTGCTTTGCCCCGTGATCCCCGAGGTCGGGCGTGCGAGTTTTTCTGAGGACTTCATTATTCTATCGTCCCGACCAGGGTGCCGACCTCGTACTGCTCGCTTACGATGCCGATCACTCGCAATGTCCCGGTAGCGGGCGATTCGATCTCCGTTGTCGACTTATCGCTCTCCACCACATAGATGGGCTGTCCGGCAATGACCGCCGCGCCGTCTGCGACCAGCCACTGCTGAAGAATCGCCGACTGCATCGACATTCCAAGTTTAGGAATGCGGATTTCAACACTCATCGTTTCTGACCTCAGACGATCGTTGCACGACAGGCGGCCTCGATCTCCGCCTGGTTATAGAGAAACGCCTGTTCGAGCGGGCGTGAGAAGGGCACCGGCGCGTATTTAGAGCCAATGCGTTTCACAGGCGCCTTCAGCTGCCCGAACAGTTCCTCGTGAATGCGCGAGGACACCTCGGCGCCACAGCCATAGGCCTTGATAGCCTCGTGCACGACCACGGCTCGACCCGTTCGCGCTACCGAGGTAAGCACTGCCTCTTCGTCAAAGGGCGCAATGGTGCGCAGGTCGATCACTTCGATCTCAACGCCCTGCGCGCTAAGCTTCTCGGCAACCGCGAGCGCATCCGCCACTGGCCTCCCGTATGTCACGATAGTGATGTCTTTGCCAGGTCGAGCAGTGCGTGCCTTTCCGAGCGGTACGCGGTGCCCGCGTGGCGGCGCCTCACCGGTGATGCCGTAGCTCACAATGTTCTCGATGAAGATCACCGGATCGTTGTCTTCGATCGCCGCGGCAAGTAATCCCTGTGCGTCGGCTGGATTGGAAGGTGTCACGATCTTCAAGCCCGCAACGTGCGCGAACCACGCTTCGAGCATGTCACTGTGCTGCCCGCCGAAGCCCACACCTGCGCCGGTCGTCGTGCGAATGACGAGCGGAACGTTGGTCTGACCGCCGGACATGAAGCGCAACTTCGCGGCGTGATTGACGATCTGATCCATCGCCACAGTAACGAAGTTCATCAACATGATCTCGGCCACAGGGCGCATGCCGACGATTGCAGATCCAACAGCCGCGCCGATGATGGCCTGCTCGCTGATGGGCGTTGAGCGAACGCGGCTCTTCCCATACTTCGCAGAAAGTCCCTTTGATACCTTGAAGACTCCGCCGCCCTGCTCGTCCGCGACATCCTCGCCCAATAGGAAAACGCTCGGATCCGCACCCATCATTTCATCGAGCGCGCGGTTGAGCGCATTTGCGATATTGATCTTCTCGCCACTCATGCAGTGATCTCCGCTTCCAGCACATCCACGCGGAGCTCCGCGAGATCCGGGAACGGGCTCGTCAACGCAAATTCCACGGCCGCATCGATCTCTGCTTCGATCGCTTGTTCGGCTCCACGCAACTCGGCTTCGCTCATTTGCAGCTCCACAAGCAGCTTTCGCAGTCGCGGAATCGGGTCTGTGTCCTCAGCCGCGGCGAGCATCTCTTTGGGGACGTAGCTGAAGTCGGAGCCGAAAATATGGGCCAGCATGCGAAACGTCTTGGCTTCGATCAGCGTAGGCCCTTTGCCGCTGCGTGCATGCTCGACAGCCGTGCGTGCGGCCGCGAACATTTCACGCGCGTCATTGCCATCACAGGCAATGGTGTGCATTCCATACCCTGGACCGCGGGCCGCAATGGAGGGTGCCGCCGTGCCTACGGCATACGCGGTGTGTTCTGCATATTGGTTGTTTTGGCACAGGAAAATTACGGGCAGCTTCCACAGCGACGCCATATTCAGCGCCTCATGAAACGCTCCGATATTGCTCGCACCATCGCCGAAAGACACCACCGTAACTCTGTCTTCGCCACGCATCTGCGAGGCCAATGCCAGTCCATTCGCGATCGGCAAGCCCGACCCGACGATCCCTGTGGTCACCATGACCCCGCTCTCTGGATGAGTGATGTGCATGGGACCGCCCTTTCCCTTGCACGTACCGGTCGCGCGTCCGGCGAACTCCGCCCACAGCTCCTTGAGCGGAATGCCCTTTGCGAGATGGTCATGCAGGCCGCGATATGTGGTGACCAGATAATCGCTTGGGCGCAGTGCATGCATCATCGATGCTGATAGCACTTCTTGACCGCGCACGGGGTAGTAGGCGACGGCAAGCTTGCCCTGCGACAGCAGCGAACGAAAACGTTCGTCGTTACGGTGAATCCGATAGGCACTGCGATAGATGGCCGACAATTGCTCGCGGCTAACGCTGCCAATCCCTGAATCTGTCACAAGTCCTCCTTCATCTCAGTTGATTAGGTCCACAGTGTTGCCGAGTAGCTTCCATTCTCATGCGCTCGCGAGTCGCGAGACCTACATAGCAAGCGGGAGCAAATGCGTGAGCGCCACGCCTGTCTTTGGAGCGCGCCGCTCATGCGGGCCGAAATGCGAATGTGTAAACGGGCTCGCCAGTCGCATCAGCACGGTAAGGCTCGGCAGTGAGCACCATGGGCATGCCAATGGCGAGTTGGGAGAAGTCGTCGCATACCATCCGTGACTCGACGATGATTTCATCCGGCAGCTCGACATACCCAACGGCGTACGGCCGGAAATTTGCGAGATCGGCCGAACCGTTATACGGAGGTTTCGGCGGAAAGCGCTGCACGGTCCATGACCACAGATAGCCGCGACGTTGGAGATGGATGCGTTCATAAAGAGCGCTATCCGCCCCGTGCGGATACGGAAAAACGATCTCGCCCGTGACCCGCGAACGCCCCCCAACTAAAACGATGTGCTCGCCCTCACCATCGAACAGATCCTGGGCAACTTTGTGCATATGCTTGGTCCCAATCGACTGATCATCGCGCGCGGCGTCATCGGCGCGACCTTGGCAAAGAAATTGCTAAGTCGTACTTACGCTCGATCAACCGCATGCAATGAATGCACTCTCTGTGATCTGTCGAGCGAGCCGTTGACGCGTGCTTTCACCGGTTCAACGGCGGCTGGTCGCCGCATCGCGTCCATCTGCGGAGCGCGCATCGCGCGGCCATGACATAGGCAGGCCCCCGGAGCTTCCGGAGATGCCTTCAGAACAGGCAGTCAAAAAACAGTACAAGTTGTTTGTTATACTGAGAGTAACTGAGAAACGCAACCGAATCTTCAGGTACGACATGACGGCTCACAAATTGACGAATGGCTCCGAACGCCCCCTGAGCGGGATAAGGGTTGTCGAGTATGTCCGGGGCCCAATGCGAAGCGCCGGGCGGCTGCTGGCTGAATTGGGAGCTGCGGTCGTGCATGTGCTTGCGCCCCAATGTGCTCACGATCCAGGTCTGATTGAAGAGCCGGAGGTGTTCACTTTCTTCAACGCCGCTAAGCAGGTTGTCGAACTCGACCTCGCGAAGGTGGATGATCTGAAGCAATTCAGAGATCTGGCAGCTGGTGCCGACATAATTTTATTTTCAGTCGGTGAACTTGACGCAGAACTGACCGAAGCAATGAAGCGCCATTACGCCTCTAAGGTACTAGTCGCAATCTCGCCCTTCGGACTCTTCGGCGAATGCTCTAAGTGGCGACTGTCCGAGCCGGTCTTCTTTGCGCTGTCAGGTATTCTCTCGCAGTCGGGTAATGCCGGCATGCCACCCCTTCTTCCGCCTCGCGCTCTCGTCTATGGATGTGCGGCCGCACAGGCGGTGTTCGTTACTCTTGTGGCGTATTGGAACAGGCTGCGAAATGGCCAAGGCGAGTTTATCGACTTCTCGGTCTTTGAAGGCGCTGCGCTCGCCTGCGATCCGGGTTATGGCGTAGCAGGCAGCGCATCTGCCGGAATCCCCGCTTACAAATTGCCAAGGGGCCGTCCGAGCGCAGGATTCCGCTATCCGATCATCCCTTGCAAAGACGGCCACGTGCGCGTCTGCCTGCTAGCCAAGCGCCAGTGGCGCAACATGTTCAAGTGGATGGGCGAGCCCGCGCGGTTTGCCGACGCTAAATACGACAACCTAGTTACTCGTTTCCAGGATCCCGATCTAATCCCAGCGATTGCCGAACTGTTTGCCACATTGACGCGTGCGCAGATCGAAGCTGGCGGCAAGCAATTCGGGGTGCCCGTCGCTGCCTTGAATTCACTGCTGGAAGCCATAGCAACACCGCACTTCGCGGAGCGAAATGCCCTCGTCAAAGTGAAAACCTGTGCAGGTAACGAAGCCACGCTCGTCAACGGCATGATCGAGGTCGATGGCGAACGAATGGGTGTCGAGGACCGACCGCCTGTCCCCTTGAATCCGCAGCAGATCGGTGGTCCGTTTGCAAACACCGCACACGATGGTTTCCGCTTTCCGGCTTCTTCGCGTCCATTCGAGGATGTAAAGGTGCTCGATCTTGGCGTGATTGTGGTCGGCGCCGAGCAAGGCCGCTTGTTCGGTGATCAGGGTGCGGATGTCATCAAGATAGAAAACTCGGCATTTCCGGATGGCACGCGCCAAACCGTATTTCCGGGCACGGTTCCCACAGCCTTCGCCGCAGGCAACCGCAACAAACGTGGAATGAGCATCAACCTAAGAACAGAGCGCGGCTTAGCCATTTTCAAGCAACTGGCGACGACAGCCGATGTCATTTTCTCGAACTACAAGCCCGGAACACTAGAGGCTCTTGGCATCGATTTCGATTCTCTGAAGGAAACGAATCCCGGGATCATCGTGGTCGACAATTCGGCTTATGGACCGAGCGGAAGCTGGGCTCACCGCATGGGCTATGGACCACTCGTCCGCGCCGTCACTGGCATGACTAAGATGTTTCGCTACCCGGAGGAACGGGGCGGCTATGGCGATGCCCTGACGGTATATCCGGATCACGTGGGCGGCCGCTTGGGGGCGATAGGTGCACTCGCTCTCATGATTCGGCGCGTCAAGACATGCAAGGGCGGGCGCGTCAGCATCGCGCAAGCGGACATTGTGCTACAGCATTTCGGAGAATCGATCGTCACCGGTGAGGAATCACCTGTCCTCCGCGATGCTCCCTATGGAGTGTTCCCCGCAAAAGGTGACGATGAATGGTTCGTTGTTACAGTCCAAAATGACTCGGAATGGCAGGCATTGTGCCGTGTGTTGGGACGCGATGATTGGGCTGCGGACAACGAGCTGCGCAGCCCGAGCGGCCGTTGCGCGCAGCGCGGAAAAATTGATGCCGGCGTTACCGAGTGGCTGGCCAACGTAGACCCGAGTACAGCGATGGACATCCTGCAGAAGGCCGGTGTGGCGGCAGCGAGGATGCTGCGGATCAGCGAGCTGCCAGATTTCTCTGCCTTTCGGGATCGAAAAGTTTTCAGAGAGTACAAGCATCCGGCTATCTCAGACAGTTTCCTGATGGAAAACCGTCCCACCGCCTTTTCGGGAATTCCAGATCCTGATCTCGCCCCGGCGCCGTTGATAGCGCAACATACGGCTGAGATTCTCAAGGAACGCTTGGGGCTGTTCGACGAGCAGATAGTCGAGCTGGCACGGGCGGGCATAGTGGAGGTGGAATCCACTGAACAGGCGATGGATCCGTTACCCATGCGGCCGTCGTGATCGTGGAGGTAAGGCCGGGAGCTCAACCTCTTACCGAACTCACGATGGATGCTGCGCTCAGTTGCTTAAAGGCAGCCCTCGCACACCACGAATTCGGACGACAGTGTTTGTCGTCCGTCATCTGCTCTCTTGCTTCATGGTCCGGTTCGAACTACGAAACAGAAAGGTCAGCAGGAACCACCAGAGATTCCGCTTGCCTTTGATCAGTTTCGTGAAGGAGCGAGCGTCCTCTGGTCCAAGCACGCCCTTGACCGGCATCGCTCCCATAACCGTGCCGGTGAAGGTGATCTTGTTTCCCTCTCGATCGATCGACTTCACCTCCATCAGCACGCTGCCATCTGCACTGAAGACCTTCATGCCAAGGGCTCCTAGATAGCCATGATCTTGGAAACATCCGTGCCGAGGTGATCGAGAATTTTCATTGCGGTGGCCCTGCCTCCGCCGGTCACGGCTCCCCCCGGATGCATGAATGGTCCGGCCAAGTACAGGCCCTCCGCACCGGGGACCGCATACTGAGCCAATGCTGGCGTTGGGCGTCTTCCCAGATATTGGTGGATCCAGTTTCCGATGCCGAAGATGTCGCCCTTTTGCATAGAGGGGGACCACTTGGCCATGTCCGCGGGCGACTCCGCAGCGCTAGCAATGATGTTGTCGGACGTCATATTGGTGCAGTACGTCGAGTACTGATCGATCATCCACTCCTTGTACTGATCGCGAATCTCGGCGTTCCACCCATCGATCGGGCGATTGCCGATCGGACCTGTGTGCTTGAGATCGAGTGGGGCAAAGTTGTAGAGGTAGAGCGTATGTTTGCCCGGAGGGGCGCGATGGGGATCGTGATTGGTATGGTGTGCAATCACAGCGTTGAAGTTCGACGCCAACTTTCCGTTCTTGCAGTCCTTGAGACCCTGACGCAGTTCGGCCACGGTTGACGGCACGCACTCAACCAGGAGCGACTTGTTGATCTCGGGACACTTGTAGTTCGGTGCCTCATGCAGCGCCCAATGTGTATTGAGCGCGCCGAAGGATGACAGCTCACAATTGCGTGCATCCGCCACTAGCTGGGCGTCGAGCCCATCGACGTAGTTGCCGAGCAGCCACGGATGGATGCAAGCAACTACACACTTCTTGGCAGTCAGCACTTCACCGCTATCGAGTCGGACGCCCGACGCCTTTCCGCCTTCGTTGATGATCTTTCGAACCCATGTGTTCGTTCGTACCTCACCGCCATGTGCCTCGATGCAGCGTACGAGTGAGTCGGAGAGGGCTTGCGTCCCACCGCGCACCGACGTTTCCTCCTGCGTATGCGCCACGGCAGTCAAGAAGTAGAGATAGACCCCGGTACCGCGCTCGTCAGGATCAACCATTCCTTCGGCGACCCACTTCATGAAGTGCAGACGCACCTTCTCGTGTTCGAACATCCCGCAGATCATGGTGGTCGCGCTTGTGAGCATCGCGCCGAGAATCTCACGTCCCATAGGACTCTGATCCATCATCGCAACGAAAGGGCCGAACGGCAGCGGCGGCTTGAACATTCCGGCCGTAAATAGCGGGCCCATCTGGATGGTCCGTTGGACGAAGGAGCGATAGGTTTCCGCATCCTTCTGCGAGAATTTGGCAATCGTTTGACACGTCTTATCGAGGCTGACGAAGGTGCCCATCCACGTCTCGTCGGAATAGAGGGACACATAGGTCCCTTCTGGAGCGTCGAACTGCAGTCCGTACTTTGACTTCAATTGCAGTTCGTCATTCGCGATCATCGGATTGGCCATGATCAGGATCATGCCGGTCGCATGCGTGTCGTGCTTGAAACCAGGTGCTGTGATCTCGCGAGACACCACACCTCCACCGACGACATCATTTTTTTCTAGGACGCAGACACTCAACCCTGATTTGGCAAGATAAGCGGCAGTGGTCAGTGTGTTGTGACCAGCACCCACGATGAGTGCGTCATATGAATTAGGCATTGAAAAAAACTCGCGATAAAGGATTTCTACAACTCTCTTGTCATTCCATGATGCGGCAGCTGTGGCCGGCATCAACGATCAGCGTTGCTCCAGCGACGTATTTGGAAGCGCCGCTGGCGAGAAACAGGAGTGGTCCGTCCAACTCTTCCAGATTCCCGAACCGCCCGATTGGCAACCGGGCCTGGGCGGCTTTGCCTTCAGGCGATTGAAGGAACCACCGTGTGAGATCGGTTTCGAAATAACCTGGTGCCAGACAATTGACGCGGACTCGCTTTGCAACAAGATCCAGTGCCATCGACTTGGTCATGTGTATGACCGCTGCTTTCGACGCACAGTAATTGGCCATCTCGGGTCGGGCGACCTCACCAAGGATCGAGGCAATGTTGATTATCGAGCCGGCTTTTCCTGCCTGGACCAACCGCTGCGCACAGATTTGCGCGGCCCGGAAGATGCCATTGACATTGACATCGAGTACCGAGGTGAACTGTTCGTCGGTCATCTCAAGGCACGATTGAGTGGCTTGGATACCAGCCGAATTGACTAGTATCTCGACCACACCGAAGTGTTTCTCGATCCGGTCGAACGCAGCTTCAACGGCAGCACGATCGGCAAGATCGGCAGCGACAGCCAAAGCCTTGCAGCCATACTCGGCGGTAATGCTGGCTACCACCTTCTCGAGCGGCAGCATGCGACGCCCCATGACGACTACGGTGGCTCCGTTCGCTGCCAGAACGTGCGCGAATCGCGCGCCTAAGCCACCACCGCCACCCGTAACCAGAGCTACCCGCCCCGCTACCGAAAAGAGCTCCGAAGTCATCCGCTATTTCCTCTCTCGTTGGAGCGCGACATGATCTCTTCGCAGATGGTTGAGTCAGGCGGCTACTCGATCGCTGCGTAAATGGCGCGTTCTGCCACGCTTCTCAGTTCTCTTTCGTTACTCTAACATATGGATCAAAAAAACAGTGATATTTGTTTGTTTATTAGATACCCTGCAACGAGCAGCTTGTCAACGTGCCATGGTCCACATCAACGATCAGACCGTGAACGACGATGCCAACAATCCTTTTGGTGGCCCGACGTTGCCGGCGCCGTTGCGCGGTCGGCGGACATCGATGATGACCGACAACGTGAAAGGACACCTGTTGATAGCGATCCTGCAGGGGCATCGCCAAGTGCCCATGGTGCGCGATGTGAAGTGGCTGAGAGAACACGAATGAGTAACGTGCATATTGTTGGCGTCGGCATTCATCCTTTTGGGCGCACCGATGGCGCTTCGGGCCTCGATCAAGGTGTATTCGCGGTGCGTCAGGCCCTCAAAGATGCGGGACTGGAGTGGTCTCAGATTCAGATCGCGTACGGCGGATCATCCTCAGCCGGATCTGCCGATGCCGCCTTGCCGCGACTTGGGCTCACCGGCATGCAGTTCGTGAATATCTCCAACGGCTGCGCGACGGGCGGCTCTGCACTCGTCGCTGCGTATCATGCAATCAAATCCGGCGACTTTGATCTCGCGATCGCTATCGGCTTCGACAAGCACCCGCGCGGTGCCTTCAACGCCGATCCTGTCGAAGCAGGGCTGCCCGTCTGGTACGGCGAAACGGGACTGATGCTCACGACTCAATTTTTCGCCAACAAGATCACCCGTTACATGGCCTTGCATGGAATCTCCGCATCGACGCTGGGCCGCGTGGCGGAAAAAGCATTTCAGAACGGTGCGATGGCGCCACACAGCTGGCGCAAGAAACCGGTTGATATCGACACCATCATGAATAGCCAGATGGTTTCCGATCCGCTCACGAAATATATGTTCTGTTCGCCGGCTGAAGGCGGAGCAGCGGTGATCGTCGCCTCCGAACGCAAGATGCGTGAGTTGGGTCTGAGTGGTCCGCGGCTGCGTGGTGCGGCGATCCGCACACGTCCGGTTGGCTCCTTCGAGGTCTTCGCTCCTGCCATCACTGTAAAGCGCGGTCGTTCTGCGACGGAACTTGCGTCGGCCGCTACGTGGGAAATGGCTGGCCTAGGTCCCGAGGACGTCGATGTGGCACAGCTACAAGACACCGAGAGCGGAGCCGAGATCATGCATATGGCGGAAAACGGCTTCTGCAAGGACGGCGAGCAGGAGCGCATCCTGGCGGACGGCGACACCAAGCTGAGCGGGAAAATGCCCGTGAACACGGATGGCGGCTGCCTCGCCTGCGGGGAGCCCATTGGCGCCTCGGGCTTGCGGCAAATCTATGAGAACGTGCAACAGCTCCGCGGCCGCGCGGGCAAGCGGCAAGTTGAGAAGGCGCGCATCGGGTATAGCCAAGTCTACGGTGCGCCCGGGCTGTCCGCATGCGTGCTGCTGGAAGCGACCTAGCGATCTCGCGCGTGAAGTGATCCGCATATCACCAAGCGCCGGATGTACTTACCGATATGGGCAGACGACTGAGCAGCGAACTCATGCGGTACTCTGCGTCGCCCATGTCAGGTGAAGTGACGCCCCGTGGGATTCCGATGGTGAATTTGAAGATCGGGCGACGGCTATTGCCATCGAGGTGGGTGGGATGACGGAAGCAACACACGCTAATCTGTTGGCGGACTCTGTTCGACGCATGTTGGTTGGTGCTGCGCGCTGGTCCGATGTGGTGGAGCATGGGTACGCGGGATTCTTCTCGATCGAGCATTCCGATTCCCTCGCCGACTTGCTCATCGTGATGACCGAGATGGGTCGGCGCGCCTCGATGCTGCCGGTGCTGGAAGCAGCAATTGCAAACCGCTATGCGCCCGGCCTGGCAGGTGCTGCCTCTCGGCTTGGATTGGCGATCGGCACCTTCGGACTGCATGAGCATGCGTCGAGCCTCGTGTTTGCACGCGAGCGTGTCCAGGGCACCGCGCGCTTTGTTGAAGGAGCCGCCGAGGCCGACGAGTGGTTAGTGCTCACCGACGATTGTTTCTTATGCGTGGTGAGACGCGATGCTGAAGGTGTCACGGTGCAGCCGAGGCCTGCGCTTGCGGCGGGATTTGCCGATCTGCACTTCTCGTCGCTGGCACGCGCGCGCTCATTGACCCCAGCGCAGGTTACCGAGTTGCTCACCATCGTCCGACTCGGCCGGGCGGCTCGTGCGTATGGTGCCGCGTTAGCTGGGTTCGAAGCCGCCTTAGCTTACAGTAAACAGCGCAAGCAGTTCGGAAAGGCCATCGGATCGTTTCAAGCGATTCAACACAAGATGGCGAACAGTCACATGGCGCTCGAAGGCTGTCGGTTGCAGCTCACTGCCGCGGCTAATGCGCTTGATGGGGGTGCGGCGAATTGGCGTGCCTTGGCCGCATCGGCCACTGCCTTCGCCTCGGGTCACTTGCGCAAGGTTGCCCTTGAAACCCAACACTGCTTCGGCGCGATCGGCTTCGCTGAAGAGCACCTCGCGCCCGAGTTGTTCCGGCGCGTGCACACGGATGTAGTACGCCTCGATGGAGTCAGGGCAAGAGCCGAACTCGGCGAATGTTTATTGGCGGCCGATGGCGCAAGCATCGATTGTCTACTCGATCGCAGCGATGATGCTGTAGGACCGTTTCGCAAGCGCTTTCGCGAATGGCTCGCGAAGCACTGGTCAAAGCAGGAGAGCGATGCCTCGCGCGCGCGGCCCGAATGCGAACGCCCATGGGATCTTTTCTTTGCCAAACGCTTGGGTGAAGCAGGCTGGACGGGACTCAACTGGCCGAAGGCCGCAGGTGGCCTTGAGGCAACGCCGCTCGAGCAACTTGCGTACGCCGAGGAATTGATCAAGGCAGGCGCGACCGATTACCCGCTAATCTGTAGTTGTCGAATCATGGCGCCAGAGATCATCGCTCACGGCTCGCCGTTGCTGAAACAGAACATGCTGCCGGGGTTGCGTGCCGGTACGGTCACCGCTTGTCTTGGCTACAGCGAACCGGATGCGGGATCAGATCTTGCGAGCTTGCGTACCCGTGCCGTCCGCGACGGCGATGCATATCTCATCAGTGGTCAAAAGATTTGGATCACGGATGGCCATCGCGCTTCCTACATGCTGTTGGCCGCGCGCACCCACCCGGATCCCGAGCTGAAACACGCAGGCATCAGTTTGTTTGTGGTACCGATGAGCATGCCCGGTATTTCCGTGCACGAGATGCAAGCGATGTCCGGCCAGAAGTTTTGCAGCATTTTCTTCGACAACGTCCGAGTGCCCGTCGAGTGGCGACTGGGTGAGGAGAACGCAGGCTGGTCGATCTTGGCGACGGCACTTGCCAATGAGCGGATTGCAATGGGCGGACTTGCGGTTCGCGTGCAGGTACTTCTCAAGTCCATGGTGCAAGCGGTGCAACAGCGGCCGCAGTTGCTGCGGGACTCACTTACTCACGATCGCATCGGTCAACTTGCGGCGGAGTTGGTCACGAGTCGCTTGCTGGTTGCGCAGACGCTCGAGTTTGGATCCTCCGGGGCGGCGCCCCTTGAACAAGCGGCAATGGCAAAAGTGTTCGCAAGCGAGCTTGCGCAGACAATGTGCGAGACAGCGCTGGATCTGCTCGGTAGCGAAGCGCTCCTGAGCAAAGGCGCGAAGGATGTCCCGGCCGATGGCGAGATCGAGCTGCTGTTGCGCACAACGATCATGTTCGTGGTGGGCGGGGGCAGCAACGAAATTCAACGAAACATCATCGCGCAGCGAGGCCTGGGGCTCGGCCGCTGAATAGCAACACGAGTCGTGAGTCAGAGCAATGGAACCCATCAAGTCTTTGGTCGGCGCGGAATTCCCGCTGTTCGCATTCAGCCACTGTCGAGATGTCGTGGCCGCAGTATCCCGCGCTGGCGGCTTCGGTGTACTCGGCGGCAGCAGCTTCACACCGCAGTCACTCGAGCGAGAATTGAAGTGGATCGACGAGCACGAGAATGGCATGCCCTATGGGATCGATATTCTCGTGCCCGAGCACCAGTCGCTTGGAATCGCAACAGACTCTGCCTCGCTCGCTGCCCAAGTCCCGAAGCAGCACATTGATTTTGCAATGGCACTATTGCGCAAACATGGCATCAACGTGCAGCCCGAGGACGTGGTTGACAAGCTGCCGCCCGCGACGCTGCCCGAGGCTGCAGAGGCGTTGATGGACGTAGCGTTCCGTCATCCGATTCGCCTCATCGTCAACGCACTCGGCATCGCGCCGCCTTCGATGATCGACCGCGCGCGCCGGCAAGGCATTCCTGTCGGTGCGCTAGTCGGCGCTAAGGAGCATGCAGTTCGTCAGGTCGAGGTGGGCGTGGATTTGTTGATCGCGCAAGGCTCCGAGGCGGGCGGTCATTGCGGCGAGGTCTCAACGCTCGTGCTGGTGCCCGAAGTTATCCACGCAATTAAACCGATTCGCGATGTTCCCGTGCTCGCCGCCGGCGGCATCATGAATGGCGCTCAGATGGCAGGCTGCATGGCAATGGGCGCCGCGGGTGCGTGGACGGGCTCCGTGTGGCTCGCAACCGCGGAGGCGGAGACCTCTGAAACATTCAAGCAAAAACTGATTGCCGCAGGCTCACGCGACACTGTTCGCTCGAAGTCCCGCACTGGTAAGCCAAGCCGACAACTGAAGTCGAGCTGGCACGACGCTTGGGACGGTCCGGACAGTCCTGGCGCGTTGCCAATGCCCATGATGGCCATGATCAGCATTCCAAGCTTCGCTCACATCGACAGGGCCGCAGATGCGGGCAACTCCGCTGCCAAGGAACTGGTGAGCTACTGGGTCGGGCAGGGCGTCGGTCTAATCGATGCCGTGCGCCCCGCGGCCGCTGTGGTGCGTGAGTTCCAGCAAGAGTTCGTGAACGCGACGGAGCGCTTGATCGCGATGATGGAGAGTTGAGGTCTCCCGATGAATGCCACGCTGAGAGCGTTTGCGCCGACTGTCGTTCGTCGCTAAAACAGTTTTGCACTTGCGCGGATCGACGGTCGGGGCAGAGTGCTCATCTTCGGTAGCGCCAATGCGGATTGAAGATCTCGAGCAAACGCCTCTTCTTGCCACTGATGCCGTCGACTTCAAGTCGCTGTCCGCACCGCACGTGACGGACGCGAAAGAGCAGGATAAGATGAGGACTTCGAAACTCGGTCGGTCCCGAATGGCCGGTGGCGATGCTATCTGGCGGCGTTCTCAAGCTGTATTCTTGCCGGCGCCACGTGCGCAGTCTTGCCTCAGGTGTGAGGGGAGGGGTGCGCACGCGCCGAGTGGCGACATCGAAGCAATGTTTCAAAGAAGCACTGTTCTTGATCCTTGTTGACCTTTTTTTCTGGTTGAAACAAGCTGCGTATTCCTTCGCCATGTCCTCCTCTACCATGTCCGTATCGCCCGCTTCATCCATCACGCGCCGCCGCAAGCGATCCAACAAAGACCGTCAGGCCGAAAAGAGTCAGCAGACGCAGACCCTAATCCTCGAAGCGGCTCTGCAATGTTTGGTGACGCGCGGCTATGCCGGAACTACTACCGACTGGATCGTCAAGGTGGCAGGTGTATCGCGCGGAGCGTTGACACATCACTTCAAGTCGCGTTCCGCACTGATCAATGCGACGGCGAAATACGTCACGGAGAAACGCGCCGTGGAGTTCGATCAGATGATGGGCGGAATAGAGGTGCCGGCCGGGGAGCTACCCACACTGGCGCATATGCAGATGACGATCTCGGCGTTACAGCACTATTACCATCAGCCATCGTTCTACGCATTACATGAACTGCTGAGAAGTGCCCGTACAGAGAAGGCCTTGAAGAAGGTGTTGGCACCGCTCGAAGAGCAGCTGGATCGGCGGATGTCGGATGACCTTCTGAGACGTTTTCCGTACTGGAAGGTAATCGACGAGACACGTGAAGTCCTCATGGATTTGGTGACGTTTTCTCTGCAAGGCGTCGCTGTCGATCTCGTGCCGTACCTCGAAGGCGAGCGGCAGAGGCATTTCAATGACCTGCTAGCCTCAATCGTGATGCGCGAATTCACCGAAGCTTATATCGCTTCCGGCCGGTTGGCCCCTAAGCGAGGGTCAAAATAGCATCCATGCGGCGGTCGGAGAGTCCCATTTTTCGCGCATATAAAAAACAGACAAGTACGTTTGTAATTGTATAATGCAAATGAAATCTGACTAGATCCATCTACCGTCGCTTGGGGCTTCAGAGTTGAGCCTTGGCTGCACGGTTCGAGGAGGAGGCATGAACAACGATCGCGGTTTCACCGAAAACGTGCAGGATGAGGTCGGCGACCCATGTAAGTTCCAACAGCTGCTGAAGAGCGAGAGGGTCCCGGTGCCGAGCTTTCTACGGCCCCAAGAAGCAGGACTCGGGGACGAGCCCCTTGCGGCATCCCGTTACACCACTCGTGAGTTTCATCTCCTTGAGGCGAAGCGGCTGTGGCCCAAGACGTGGCAGTTCGTGGCACGCGAGGAGCAACTGCCGAGGCCCGGCGACCATGTCGTCTATGACATTGTCGAGCGTTCGATCATTGTTATGCGTGGCGCCGACGGCGTCCTTCGCGGTTTCTACAACAGCTGCCTGCATCGTGGCCGCGCACTACGCAACGTCAGCGGTAATGTGCGCGAACTGCGCTGTCCATTCCATGGTTTCACTTGGAGCCTGGAGGGCGCGTTCCGAAGCTTGCCTTGTGCCTGGGACTTCAAGCATCTGAAACGAGAGAAGTTGGAGCTGCCCGAGGTACGAGTGGAAACTTGGGGCGGCTTCGTCTTCATCAACTTTGACGAGCACGCGCCATCGCTCATGGAATATCTCGGCGTACTCCCTGAGCATTTCTCTCGTTATCTAATGGACCGTGCCTGCACGTTGGTGCACGTGCAGAAGCGCATTCCGTGCAACTGGAAAGCCGCCCAGGAAGCATTCTTCGAATCGATGCACACGCGTGCCACGCATCCGCACATCCTCACCTTCATCGCGGACGTGGACAGCCAATACGACGCGTTCGGTGACCACATCACGCGGATGATCACACCGTCCACGGTGCCGAGCTCTCATCTCTCTGATGTGGACGAACAGGTCGTGCTCGAAGACAGCCTTTCCGCCTCGGGGCGCATGGCGAGTAATGACGCCTCCGCGCACCGGCTGCCTGCGGGGGGGCGTGCTCGAGAATACATCGGTGAACTCAATCGGCAGATGTTCGGCGCGGCCGCTGGTGCGGATCTCTCGGACGCCACGCTGGCTGAGCTGCAGGACGCAATCCTGTATTCCGTTTTCCCCAACCTGCAGATCTGGGCTGGTTACTTCGGCAACATCGTTTACCGCTTTATTCCTGACGGCGACGATCATGAGCACTGCATCTTCGATGTGCGCCTGCTCGGTCGCCATCCAGATGGCCAGCCGCGACCACCAGCACCGACCATTAATCGCCTTACCGACGAGCAAAACTTCTCTGACGCGCCGGAGCTTGGTGCGCTCGGTCCTGTTTTCGATCAGGACATGCGCAACTTGCCCTATATTATGAAGGGTTTGAAAGCATCCAAGCGCGGCACGATCGAACTCGCGCATTATCAAGAGAGCCGAATTCGCCACCATCATCGCACGCTCGACAAGTATCTAGGCTTGGGGGCCGCGTGAGCGCATCGCCTTCGACGATCCTAGCGGAGTTCCGCGACGACATACGCAGCTTCGCCGACAACGTCGTACCTGCGCTGTTGCGCGAGAAGTCTGGCCGCCACCAGGTCCTGGACAAGAGCGACTACCACACATGGATGAACTTGCTGCAGCGTCAGGGTTGGCTGGTCGGGCATTGGCCACGCGAGTTCGGCGGGCAAGCCTGGTCACCGATGCAGCGCTTCGTGTTTGAAGATGAGCTCGCGCGTCTGGGTCTGCCTTGGATATTACCGTTCGGAGTCAAGTACGTCGGACCGGTGATCTACACCTACGGCTCGGCGGAACAGAAGGCCCGCTTCCTACCCGGCATCATCTCCGATGAGCAGTTCTGGGCGCAGGGATACTCCGAGCCAGGCGCAGGCTCGGATCTCGCGGCGCTGCGCACGCGGGCCGAGCGTGACGGCGAGCACTATCTCATCAATGGCCAGAAGCTCTGGACGACTTACGCGCAGTGGGCGGATTGGATTTTCTGCCTCGTGCGTACGAGCCGGGAAGCGCGTCCTCAGTCCGGTATCTCATTCCTGCTGGTCGATGCGCGTACATCCGGTATCACGATCAAGCCGATCCGCACGATGGATGGCTACCGACACGTCAACGAGGTGTGGTTCGAGAACGTGCGCGTTCCGGTACAGAACCTCGTTGGGTGCGAAGGCGAGGGCTGGAGCATTGCCAAGTTCCTGCTCAAGAACGAGCGCACTGCGGGGGCCATCGTCGGAACCGCCTCCCATGCGCTGCGTCGCCTGCAGCAACTCGTGCCGACGCACGGCACACCGATGTTGCGCGATCGCACTGCCGAACTCGAGTTGCGTTTCCTTGCATTCGAGGCCAGCGCGTATCGTGCCGTCGAGCGCATGCAGGCGGGCACCGAGAGCGGAGGCGAAGCCTCGCTCATCAAGATCATTGGTCCTGAGCTGTGTCAGGACATCCTCGAAGCCACGGTGGAAGCCCTCGGCGCTGCCGGAGTGGTCTTTGATGTGCAGGCATTGCATGAAGCCGCCGCACCGCCACTTGGGCCACACGATGGTGGCGGCCTTCTTAAAGATCATCTTTACAACCGTGCGGCCACCATCTTCGGAGGCTCATCGGAGATCCAGCGAAACATCATCGCTAAAGCGGTACTCGGACTATGAGCGCGCTGGACGAACTGGCGGCCATGCTGCGCGAAGGCATCGAGCGTTATGCCTGCGATCACTACGGACCCGAAGCGCGTGCCGGATTCATCGCCAGCAGCAACGGCTTCAGCGAACAGACCTGGCATGACTATACCGAACTCGGCTGGCTTGCATTGCGGTTGCCGGAGTCCGTAGGCGGCATCGACGCTGATCCAGGAGCAGTGGCCGCCGTAATGGAAATGGTGGGCCGGCGGCTGCTGATGGAGCCCTTGCTTGCGAGCGCGATACTGGGCACGGGTCTGATCCTGCGCCTGGCGAACAACGAGCAGCGCACACGATGGTTGCCGAAACTCGCCGATGGCAGCCTGATCCTCGCCTGTACCGATCCGCGTGTGTCGGCAGCGGCGCCGCAATTACGCGGTGATCACATCGAAGGCGCGGTCGACGCCGTGTTGCATGGAGATGCCGCCCACCTTGTGTTCGTATTCGCCCGCGAGGCGAACGGTGCTGCGCTCGTGCCGGTGTTGCTCGATGCATCCATGGGCTGCATCGAGCGGCGCAACTACCGGCTTGTCGACGGTCGCGGCGCGGCGAGCTTGCGGTTCAACAATGCGCCGGTCGAGCGGTTGCAATCAGACGGGTCGAAGCGCGCCGTCGCAGCATTCCTCGAGGAAGCGGATCTCGCCCTGTGCGCCGAGGCAGTCGGCTGCATGGACAGCCTGCTCGACGCGACGGTCAAGTACCTGAAAGTCCGCAAGCAATTTGGTGTGACGATTGGCAGCCATCAGGCACTGCAGCACCGCATCGTTGATTGTTATCTGCTTCTTGAGCAGGCGCGTGCGCTCGCCGATGCGGCGCGCGGTGCGGTGATCACAGCGGCAAGCGAGCGTGGACGCCTGCTGAGTGGCGCGCGTGCCTTCATCAGCATCGCCGCGCGCCGACTCGGCAACGAGGCGGTGCAGATGCACGGGGGCATCGGCGTTACCGAAGAGCTTGAGATCAGCCACCACTTCCGACGCCTGATGGTGAATCGCGCGCTGTTCGGCGATCGGGACTGGCAGTTCGAACGCTTCAAGGAGTGCGCGTGAAACGCGATCCTGGCGGCTGGCAGCTTCGTCTCGACCAAGGAATGATCGAGCGCTACACCCGCCTCGGCGTCTGGAGCAATCAGACGCTCGCTGACTTGGCGCGCACGGCCGCAACACGCGACCCGGCGCGTGTCACCCACGTTTTCGAAGGCCGGCCCTATCAGATCGGCCGCCTGCTTGCCGACGCCGAGACGCTCGCTGCAAATCTGCAAGCGCGTGGGCTGCGTACAGGTGACGTCGTCAGCTTTCAGCTGCCCAACTGGATCGAGGCTTTCTTGATCGATCTCGCAGCGTCGATGCTGGGGCTCGTGGTGGCGCCCATCGTGCCGATCTATCGCGAAGCAGAGGCGGCCTACATGCTGGCCGACTGTGGAGCCAAGGTCGCGTTCGTGCCGGGCGAGTATCGCGGTTACGACTATCTATCGATGATGCGCCGCTTGGCGAAACAGCTTCCGCAACTGCAGGAGATCGTGTCAGTGCGAGTGGGCAATCCCGTCGCCAACAACAATGCGCATTCTCGCTTCGAGTCGCTGGTCGCGAACGGCGCGCAGTTGCGCGAAGTGCCGAACATCGATCCGAACGCGGTCAAGCTGATGCTCTACACCTCCGGCACCACCGGCAAACCCAAGGCTGTTCTGCATTCACACAACACGATGGCCTATACCGTGCGCGCGGCCGGTGCGCACTGGGACCTGCGGCCTAGCGACACCATGCTGATGGCCTCGCCCGTCACTCACATCACCGGCTTCGGTGCAGGGCTGGAAATGCCACTGCTCTGCGATGTACGCACCGTGTTCATGGATCGCTGGGACGCAGCCGAGGGCGTGACGCTGATCGAGCGCGAGAAGGTGAGCATCAGCATGGGCGCCACGCCTTTCCTGCAGGAACTGTTAGATGAAGCCCGGCGTCGCGCCAGCCGTTTGCCCAGCCTGCGGCTCTATGCCTGCGGTGGTGCCGCGGTGCCGCCAGCACTGATTCGGCGAGCACACTCGGATCTCGATCGGTGCCGCGCTTTTCGCGTCTTTGGCTCCAGCGAAGTGCCACTGACCACACTGGGCTTCGTGGGCGCAAGTCAACTCGACCTTGCGGCCGAAACCGATGGCGAGGTGGTGCATTACGAGGTGCGCGTGCTCGACGATGAAGGCCGCGAGCTGTCGCCAGGACAAGAGGGCGAGCTCGCCGTGCGCGGTCCCGCTATGTTCCTGGGCTACGCCGATCCCGCGCAGACCGCGGAGAGCTTCGATGCCAACGGTTATTTCTTAACCGGGGATGTTGGTTATCTCACACCGCAAATGGCCATCGTCGTCACTGGCCGTAAGAAGGATCTCATCAATCGTGGCGGCGAGAAGATAAGCGCCAAGGAAGTCGAAGACCTGTTGCATCAGCACCCCTCGATCGCGGAGGCTGCGGTGGTCGCGATCCCGCATGCGCGGCTTGGCGAGACCGTGGCGGCCTATGCCGTTCTTGTGCCCGGTGCAACGCTCGAGTTCGAGGAGCTGATCCGGCACATCAGTGCCGCTGGTGTTGCGCGGCAGAAGCATCCGGAGCGGCTATTCATCGTCGACGCCTTTCCTCGTACTGCATCCGGAAAAATTCGTAAGGACCAGCTCCGCATTGACGCACGCGAACGCTTGCGACGCGAGACTCACCCGTGAGCGTGCCAGAGGGAGTTCTCTTTAAACCCGCGTCATTGAGTGTTGCTCAGGACTGGTTGTCCCTGCGCATTACTTTCGCCACTCAGAACCTGCGGCTGTCGCTCGATCCGCCACTGCTGCAGTTCGTCGGCGGGTTACGCGGATATCAACTACCGCATCATCATCGGCGGCTGCGAAGCGGTACTGCGCCGCCCGCTGCCAGGGCTGCCCTGACTGCGCTCGAGCGGAAGATGCCGATGTCGCTCTGCGCCCACAGCAGGGCCAACAGCGGGTTCTGTGGAACGTCGGCTCTGAGCACAACCATGCTGCACATGCTGCTTGATGCAGCGCTTCCTCGCGTCCTGCAGGAGGCGATCCTTAGGCGCACGTTGCTGCGATCGCCATCGACTCAAGAACAGAGCCAGGCGATGAGCTCTACAATTAGATGTTGTTCATTCTCGCAGTATAAAACAGACATGATTGTTTTTATAATCCGCAACGCCTATCATGGCGTTGGTGCGGGGGGGCGATATGCGGTTCAACAGTTCGGTTGCAGTCGTGACTGGTGGTGCATCGGGTATCGGAGCAGCTGTTTCCGCAGCGTTGCTAGCCGAAGGCGCGACCGTCATCGTCGCCGATCTTGTGGAGCCCAGCACTTTGGTACTGGACCGAGCAGAGATGCGGCTTCGATACATTCATCACGATATCACAAGCGAGAAGTCGTGGGCCGCGATTTTTGAACAGATCTGCGCGGCAAGTTGTGAATTTCAACTGCTGTTCAATTGCGCAGGCATCATGAAGGTGGCGGACGTCGCCGCCACCGACTCTGAATTGTTCGCTCGTTTGATGACGGTCAATGCAATGGGGACGTTTCTCGGTTGCAAGCATGCGATAGCCACGCTTGCCAAGTCAGGTCGTAGCGGTGCGATTGTGAACATCGCATCGACGAGTGCTGTAAAGCCAGCAGCCTGGGTGACTGCCTACTCGGCAAGTAAGGCCGCCGTCGTCAATTTGACCCGCAGCGTCGCACTTCACTGTACTGACCAAGGGCTGCCAATCCGCTGCAATGTCGTGTTGCCGGGTGTCGTGTTAACCCCGATGGTCAAGGCAATGGTCGACGCAGCACCAGATCCGGCAGCCGCGCTGGAGTCCTTAGCTGCACAGCATCCGATGAAGCGGCTCGTTACGCCCAAGGAAGTTGCGGCTGCTGCGTTGTTCCTCGCCTCACCAGATGCATCGGGAATTACTGGCGCGTCATTGGCAGTAGATGCGGGAATGACTGCGGCATAGCCTGCACCGCGGGCTTTACAAGCGCGCAGACAACTGTGACGAAGTTGGAGCGGTCACTGGGCCAGTAGGGTAGGGGACTGCAGCAGATAACTCGATGTAGGGTGTAGAGATGAATCGCAAGCAGAATTCTGAACTGGTATCCGAGTTTACACAGCACTGGCAAGCAAGGACACGAATCTGTTTTCGATAACCGAGTATACGCACGTCTGAACCTCTGCAATCATGAACGCCAACACCAAACTGCCACGCGCTGTCGATGAAGTAACACCGCAGTGGCTGACCACTGCGCTGCGTAGTTCTTGCCCGGATATTTCCGTCACTCGCGTCAGTATCGATCATATCGTTTGGGGCACAGCGACCAAGATATTGCTGGACGTGCAATACGAAGGAGACCCAGTACCTTATGGGCTGCCCAACAAGCTTTGCGTCAAGGGCGAATTCGACGATCGTTCGCGCCGGGCATTGGGAGGCATGACACATGCGGGTACGCAGGTTGAGGCGATGTTCTTCAATGAATTGGCGCCACAGCTTGGCATCCCGCTGCCGCGCCATTGGTATGGCGGCTCGGAACCAGGAATGGGAATACTGGTGCTCGACAACCTGCTCGTGAAGGGCTTCTCCTTCGGCAGCCCAAGCGAACCCTGGCCGCCTGATCGAGTTGCAAAGGCGCTGGATATTCTGGCTCTCTTGCATGCTTCGACATGGAACAAGAGATTTCCCGAGTTCTCCTGGCTGACGGTGGGCTCAATAGTGATACGCCAGGCAGCCGAAACGCTCATGTCAGATCAGCATTGGCAGGCGCACTTCATCAAGCCAGAGGTGTACAAGTTGCCTGCGGAGCTGGCAGATAACCGGCGGATTTTGAATGCGTATCGTGCGTTGTGGAGCTACGACGACGTACGTGCGCACTGTGTCATCCACGGCGATGCGCATCTCGGCAATACTTGCGTGGATCCTTCAGGTCAGCCTTTGTTTATCGATTGGTCAGGCCCGTGCTATTCGCACTGGGGCATTGACGTGCCTTACTTCATCGTAGGAGCACTCAGCATAGATGACCGTCGAGTCCTGGAGAGAGAGCTGTTCACACACTATCTCGACCGTCTCCACATGCATGGTGGTCCACTATTGGAACCCGCGGAGGCCTGGGAAGACTATCGACGCCACATTGTGCATGGAATGATGTGGGCAACCCTGCCGCCAGCCCTCCAGCCGTTGGAGAACGTCCATGCCATGGGCGAGCGCTATGCCACGGCAATGATCGAACATCAGACGCTGCGGCTGATCGGTGTCTGAGGATTCATTCAACGCGAAGCTTTGAGGAATGTGCAGCAGATTTCCCAGTGAGATCGAGCGAACGAATACTGGTGGGGTTGAGTGATGAGCGACGCATTGACCGAAGAAGGATGGCTGGCCGGCAACGAGCAGAAGCGCCAGCACAAGCACAGCATGGCCGGTTTGCCGCTCGGCACGGTAACTGCTGAAGACGAGTACCTGCATGCACCTGCGGCAAGTGGACACTATTCGGCGACCGAGACCGGTTATTACGGCTTCAGCATTCCCGAGCGTTGCCTCAACGGCGAAATCTATCTCTGGTTTCATCCGGTGCTCAAGGTGATGAGCGCCAGCGTCTACATCTGGAGCGGACTCAAGAAGTCCTCACTCGCCTGCGAATACATTCAGCACCACCATTACCTACCGTTCCCGGTGAATGGCATTGCTGACTACACCATCGAGGCGATGAACCTGCGCATCCGGGTGATCGAGCCGTTGAAATCCATGCAGATTGATTTCGAGGATAAGGCGCGCGGCGTGCGCTTATCGCTGCTCCAGGAGGCCATTATGCCGCCCGGAGTGCGCCCCGGCGGATATCACTTCACGCAGGCGATGCGCACCAGTGGTGAGCTCGATCTATATGGTGAGAAACTGAGAATCGACGGTTTCTTCTCGCGCGATCACTCCTGGAGCCAGGAACGCCGCGAGGATGCGATGGCATTGCCGCCTCTGTCGTGGATGGTGGGCGTGTTCGACAAGGAGTTTGCTTTCCACGCGCTTGCGATGGATGACCCGGCCTTGAGACCAGAATGGCTGGACGCGTTTCCAAAGGTCAAATCAGGCGAGCATTTCTTCTGGGGCTACATCTGGAAAGATGGCGAACTCACGCCGCTCTCCGCGGTGCGCAAGCTGACCACGCGCGAGCCGGATGGTCTGGCTCCGCGTCTGATCGAAATGGAACTGGATGATGCCAAGGGTCGAACCTTTGACCTGCGCGGCTATGTGCAAGCACGCATGCCCTGGCAAACGTGGCAGAACATGAATACGTTCTTCTGTCAGACACGCTGGGAATACGCCGGGAAGATCGGCTTCGGAGATACACAAGACATCCAGTTCAATGACTTCACGCGCAAGTTCGCGAGATAGTCTGCGGCACATTGCAATACGAAATTGCACGGTGAAGATGGTTGAGCTCACCATGACAAAAAAACAGTGAAAATTGTTTGTTTTATAGTTACAGTTGCGACGCGCACACAACCTGTGTCGCTGAGCTCATACGGATAAAAACCTTGGGGGGGAATATGTCGTTAGAAAATTCTCAAATTCGCAGTGCTCTCTCTCGGCCGCCACTACGCAGGCTCATGCGCGTCACGTACGTTGTGCCAGTGGTAGCCTCGCTGAGCGCTGTACATGCATTGGCTCAGGACTCAGGGCTCGAGCTCGAGGAAGTAGTTGTTACCGCAAGAAAAGTGGAAGAATCGATTCTGGACGTGCCTGTCGCCATGAGCGTGGTTGGCGGATCCGAGTTGGACAATTTCCAACTCAGTAAGGCGCAGGAATTCGCTACCCGCATCCCAACCTTGAACATTACAACCGGTGGCTCCGGGGGCGGCGCCGCAATCCACCTTCGCGGAATTGGCTCGAGTCAAATCTCGTCGTCCTTTGATTCTGCAGTCGCACTCAACATCGATGGCGTGGTTGTTAATTCTGCTCGACTCGTTCAGAACAGCTTCCTTGACCTGCAGCAAATCGAAGTCCTGAAGGGACCTCAGTCACTCTACTTCGGAAAAAGCGCGTCTGCCGGCGTGTTGTCTTTCAAATCGCGAGATCCTGGAAAAGATTTCGAACTCAGCGCGTCTGGTTCTTATGAGTTTGAAGAGCGCGGCTACACCGCCGAAGGCATTGTCTCCGGTCCTCTGACGGACACATTAGGGGCCCGCGTGGCGACGCGATACTACAAGGCCGATGAAATCATGAAGAATGATTTCCCTGGGGCCAGGCACCCGGACATCGGTGAGTCGAGCCTCGACGTTCGGCTTACGCTGGCCTGGGAGCCGAGTGACGATCTCAAGGTGAATATGAAGTCCGTCTATTCACACTACAAGAATGACGTTTCCCAGACCTTTTATGATCTGCGCTGCACTACGCCGGGAACGCCGGCTCGCAGCCTCTATTCGCCCCTTATTCCGCTACTTGTGCCGAGTGCGGGCTCGCTCGCGATCCATCCTCAGCTCTATGAATGCGGCGCGAAGAATCAGATCTACACGCATGCAGAGCAAAACCCGATCGAAGCGGCGCAGATGCCGAGGAACCACGGCGGCGTACCTTACACGGATGCGAAAACCTATCTGCTGCGGCTGAGAGGCGACTACGACATTTCGAACAGCCTATCGCTGTCGTCCGTGACCGGTTACTTCGACCTGCACAGTGAAGAGGCTGCGGCGTTTTCGCGAACGACTGAAGGCGGCGGAGTTGGGACGCCGATCAACACACGACAGACGTTCTCACAGGAATTGCGGCTGCAAAGTAGGTTTGACGGTCCGTTCAATTTTCAACTCGGCGGGTATTACGAAAACGGCGATGCTCGCTATCAGGATGGCCAGACGGCGTTCGGCGCAACCTATGCGCTTGCCACTCTCTACCCACTTTTGGGCGGTGCCGCAGGACCTTTTGCGGCATACGGCCCCAGCGGAGCCGATATCGCTACGGGCAACACCTACGATTGGCAGTACTTCCAAACAAGAGATACCGAGGCCGTGTCGCTCTTCGGCAGTGTGAACTTCAAAGTGACGGAGCGATTGACGGCGGCGGGCGGTGTCCGCTGGACGGAAGAGAAGAAGTCAGCTCGATTCACGGTGCCCTATACCCACGGCTTCCTGCAGCAGGTCGGTTTCACCGTTCCTAATGGAACGCGATCGCCGCTGCTGAAGTTCAAGGACGACAACATCTCATGGGAGACGTCGTTGACCTATGCTCTTGCGGACGACGTGAATGTCTACGGCGCCTACAAGACTGGATTTAAGTCAGGTGGTATTGACAGCAACGCATTGCCAACCGCCAGCACGTTCGCCTCGATCAATGCGTGCCCGCAGCATCCCGACAATTGCGATGTCATCTACGATTCGGAGACGGCCAAAGGGTTCGAGGTAGGCCTCAAGTCCCAGCTCTTCGACAGGTCCCTTCGGCTCGATTTAGTGGGCTATCGGTATGTGTTCGCAGATCTGCAAACGCTACAATTCATTTCCACGCAAACCCTGTTTCGCACCTTCAATGTCGGTGAGATCACAACCTACGGTTTCGAAGCGGACATGCGGTGGCGTCCGGTCCTGGGTTTAGCGATCTCAGGTAGTGTCGGCTACCTGCATTCCGAGTTCACGAAAGACTTCTTTAGCGCGTCGGGGGACAACTTCAACGGCCTTCGCCCGTCGAACAGTCCGAAGTGGTCCGGAAACCTGGGATTGGATTATGAGACCTCAGTGGGTCAAAGTCTGAAGCTAGGTCTCGGGAGCAATATCTCGTTCAAGGGGTCGAGATATGCCAATGACGATTACGCAGGACGCACGCTGGAAGACAGTTATTACTCACTCGACCTGCGAGCGTCGATCGGAACCGAAGATGATCGCTGGAAGGTTTCCCTTGTTGGCAACAATGTCACGGATGAGATCTGGGTCACCAGCTCGACTCAGCGGCCCTTCGGAATTCGAGGTACTCCCCTTGATGAGAGTCTGCGAGAAAACCGCGGCCGACAGGTCTTCCTCAAAGTGGATTTCAGATATTGAATATTGATTAGTTACGAGCCTTGGAGCTGGAGCATGCAGTGCTGCTGCACGCTCCAGCTACCGCAGATCACGATCGGGCGAATCACCTCGACTCTAACGGCGAGGCTGTCAGCGTCGGCGCGTTGCTTCTCACCTGATCGCTTTGCGAGTCCGGACCAGCAGGCGCGCGGGAACACAGACGACCGAGTTTAACGGAGAGTCTAAGAATGAATGTGGATACCACGCCGATCATCGTCGGTGTTGGCGAAGCGGTTCAGCATCTATCTAGCGACCTGACAAAGGCCGTGTCCGCACAGCAACTGGCAGGGCAAGCGGCGGCGGCGGCGCTTGACGATGCCCTTTCTGTCGATGCGCTTGCGTCGCATATCGACGTTCTCGTTGCGACACGGACTTTTCCAGACACCACGTCATCGTGGCCATCGCCGTTCGGACGTACCAACAACATGCCCCGGTCAATCGCCAAGCGCATCGGAGCGAACCCGCGCCAGGCGATCTACTCGGTTGCAGGAGGACAATCCCCGCAGCGCAACGTGAATTCCTGGTGCGAGAGCCTGGCATCGGGCGACGCCTCAATGGTCCTTCTCGCGGGCGCCGAGGTAATCGCGAGCACTAAGGCTGCGCTCAAAGCTCAGGTGAAACTCGACTGGGCCGAGGAAGTGGAGGGGGACATCGAAGACGAAGGGAGCGGTGTCGAGGATCTCCTTTCAATCGACATGCTGAAACATGGCTTGGCAGCGGCGCCCGCAGCCTACGCTCTTTGTGAGATAGCTCGGAGGGCACGAGGGCGGACGGGGCAAGAGGAGTACGCGCAGCAAATGGCGGCGATCCTCGAGCCATTTGCGGCTGTTGCGAAAGCAAATCAATATTCCATGTTCAATCAGACGTTCACGGCCAAAACGATCATGGATCCTTCAGGCGCAAATGGGTATATCGCATATCCATACACGAAGGCCATGGTCGCCAAGGACGCCGTCAACCAAGCAGCGGCTGTGTTGCTGACGACCGTAGGCAAAGCGCGTGAGCTTGGATTAAGCGAGGAGAAGTGGGTCTTTCTGCACGCCTACGCGGATGCAAATGACAAGTCTCTCCTAAAGCGGCCAGATCTGGGGCATTCGCCCGCGTTGTCGGCTGCGATCCAGCATGCCTTGGCAGAGGCGGGTATCAGAGGTGAGGACCTCGAGTTCATCGATGCTTACAGTTGTTTTCCCATTGTCGTCTTGGAAGCAATGCAGGCTTTGGGACTCGAACCAGGGGAGAAGCGATTGACGGAGACCGGCGGCCTTCCCTTCTTTGGTGGGCCTGGCAACAATTACTCGATGCACGGTATTGCCTCGGTCATCCACGGAGTGCGCAGGAACAAATCCGCGTATGGCTTAGTGAGTGCGAATGGCGGAGTGATGAACAAGCATTCCGTAGGGGTCTATTCATGTCGGCCAGGCTGGAAAAGGTGCGACAGCACGGGCATTCAAAGAATGCTCGACTCGGTCGCAAGTGTAGAGCTGGAAGAAGCGCCTGAAGGTAACGGGACGATCGAGACCTATACCGTCACATTCCAACGGGGCGTGCCCACCAGCGCCGTGATCGTCGGCCGTATGGCATCGACTGGAAAGCGCTTTGTCGCGAATGGGTGTGCAGGCGACAGCGCTCTCATCCAGCGCTTACTCACCGAGGATATGGCGGGTGAGGCGATCGTGGTCGCCGCCTTCGACGAGGGAAACCGCGCGTCGCTCAACCTCGTCGACCTTGACGCTCTGCGCACCGCCAGCGAGGCGTCAAAGCTTCGTTAACAAAGATGCGTTAAGAAACGTGACGGGAGCCCCCGACGATTGCTGAATGGCAAACAGGTTGTATCCACCAGACGTTGGTCCTCCTATGAACGCCAGATCGGCGCGCGCTTCTCGAGGAAGGCGGTAGCACCTTCGATAACATCCGGGCCAGCGAGCACCCGTGTAATGGCCTCTTGCTGCAACCGTATCAGCCGCTCGTCCTCTAGATCAACAGCGGCCTTGGTCAAGGCGAGACTCTCACGAATCGAGAGGGGAGAATTAGCAGCGATCAACATCGCGATCTGAAGCGCATCCTCCAACACCTTTTCCGTCGGGCTCAAGCGATTTACCAACCCTAATTCGTAAGCGCGGGTGGAGCTGATCGGCACGCCCGTGGTTACCATCTCAAATGCAACCGCCCTCGGCAGCGCGCGCGCTATCCTGAAACAACCTCCAGCGCCCGCCAACAACCCGCGCCTGACTTCGGGAAGACCAAAGGTTGCCGCCTCGCCAGCGACGATCATCTCGCAGGCCAGTGCTATCTCAGTGCCACCTCCATGCGCGGCGCCATGCACAGCCGCAATCCAGGGTTTGGTGCGCCTTGCGAAAACAAATCCTGCGAACCCGCTTCCCGGGAGCGCCAACTCATTGCCGCGGCCCGCGGCTACTTCCTTCAAATCTGCGCCTGCGCAAAACGCGCTGCCACTCGCGGCGATGACGACGACCCTGATAGAGGCATCCTCTTCGATGCGCCTGACGTTGTCTTCCATCAACCTTGCCATCTCTGCGGTGATCGCATTGCGCGCGTTCGGTCGATTGAGCGTCACTAGCGCCACATTCTCATGTGGGCATTCGAAAAGAACGGGTGCATCGGGCGATGTCAGACTGTTCGACATGGTTCAAAATTCTTCCGAGTAAGTGAATTTGCGTGTGATCACGGAGTCCAGCCTCATCAACCGGGCTCTCCCATGTCAGCCCATCATCGGCGGCGTTGGCCTTTTCATCGGGCACTCGTTAGCAGCATAATCTACTTTGGCGAGTAAAAAAACAATCATGCCTGTTTTGAGTTGCGGAAATGTTGAATGTCATTAAAAATGGAGCGCAGCGACGGGTTTCGCGCCTCATGGGCGCTACAGGGGATTGGCGAACATGAGCAAGTCCACTCAGCACGGGGCTGCCGCGGATAGGGTCAACGTCGGCATCATCGGCGCGGGCCTGGTGGTGCAGTCTATCCATATCCCGGTGCTGCAGCGCCTCTCCGACACGTTCGCCGTTCGCTGCGTGTGGGATGTCGATCACGAACGTAGCGCTGCGCTGGCTGCGCAATTGCATGCGGCGGCAGCCAGCAGCCTCGAACAGTTGCTATCGGATGAGTCCATCGACGCCGTCGCGATCTGTAGCCCGGCAGCCTTTCATGCGGAACATGCGCTCGCTGCGATGCGCGCCGGCAAGAGAGCGCTGCTAGTGGAGAAGCCGCTCTGCGGCACGCTGGCGGAGGTCGAAGCGGTCGCCGCGATGGCGGCCGAGACCGGTACGGCGCTCATCATGGGGTCGATGCATCTCTACGATCCGGCATGGCGCGAAGCGACTCGATTGCGTGGCGAGCGGACGCTCGTGCCGCGTTCCATCTCCTCCAACATCGTTCTGCCGCCCAACGCGCGCTTCGAGCAATGGGCCTTCGAAGCGTCGGAACAGAAGAAACACGCCACAGGGTCTGCATGGACGGCGGCAAGCTTGATGCGCGTCGCCATCATGGAGCTCGCCATTCACGATCTGCCGCTGGTGCGCCGTCTGTTGCCGGAAGATGCGGTGCCGCGCGTGACGTTCGCTCGACTTCTCGAACCGTTCGGCTATGCGTTGACCGCCGAAGCGGGAGGGGTTGTGTTGGATCTCTTCTGTTCCATCAATAGTCATTGGCAACCCACTTGGACGCTCGAGGCGACGGGAGCCAACGCACAGCTACAGATCTCCTTTACACCTTCTTTCGTGCACGCCGGTTCGGGTGTGGCGACGTGGCGTGAACGCGGTTTGACGATCGATAAAGATCCCGAGCGCGACAACGGCTATGTGCATGAATGGCGGCACCTCGCCCATGTTCTCAAAGGAGAAGAGCCGCGGCCCGACGTCCACGAGTTCCGTCGAGACTACCGTTTTGCGTTTGCCGTTGCCGAACAGGCTGGTGAGTTTCTCGCGAGCGGGGGCGTCCAATGAATTCACCCATGACGGTCGACTTCAGTCCAGGCGCTACAGATCTCGCCCGCGGCTTGATCGCTTCGCTGGCGCGGTCGTTTCGGATCGCAGAACACGATCGCGCAGATATCACGTTCGTTGACGGATCGACCGGGTGGGCCACTCGCGCGCTGGCAGCCATCGACGCAGGTGCTGCACGCCTCTTCATCATGGAGCCGGTGCTCGATGATATTCAGGCGCTGCGCAATCTTACTGATCGCACCGATCGCACCAAGACCCAGGTGGTGGTGAGCGAGGGCTATGCCGACAATCCCGCGCTGTCCGGGTTTCGTCAGTCGCTGACGCATGATTTCCGTGTCGTCGTGCTGCGGGGTTGGGGTGAATACACATTGCGCACGCTGGTACTGATGCAGGTGCGAATCCTGCGAGCGATCGGTGTGCACGCGGTGGAACTCGTGGACGTGCTTGCCGGGACCGACGCCGCGTTGGTCACGGCACAGGGGCAACTGATCCACGGCAAAACGGTGTTGCGGCTCGGTGCGACACGCACTTCAGGTGTACCTGCGCAGCAGATTCTCGTCGCTCATGCCGGTGATGCATCGGCTCGCATCGATCTGTTCGAAGGTGTAACCGCTCGGCCTGCACAGGCGAACCTCGTCACGGCGGCAGGCCGGCATAGTCTGCCCACTGTCTACGAGAGCGCCCATCGAGCGCGTTTGCGTCAGTTGGCAGAAGGACAGACGCACGGCTTGGCCGGCGGAGTTCTGCAATTCGTCGACGATGCAGAGTGGGTGATGTCCTTGTTCCGCTGAACCATCGGAGAGCTGGCAATGGCGATAGCGATCGAACAGGGGCGTGCAATGACTGCGCGCAGAGTACGCTGGCAGGTCATCTGTGCTTATTGGCTCGTTCAGTATGCCGCCTGGCTGGCCCTGCTCACTCCCGTGGTGATTACGATCGCGGTGCGGCTCGGCCACATCACGGATCAGGAGCACAAGGCCAGCTGGCTGGGGTGGATCATGGGCGTGGGCGCAATGGCCGCGATGATTGCTGCCCCGATTTGGGGAACGATTTCAGACCGGACTCGCAGCCGCATTGGCAAACGCAAGCTGTGGGTGATCATCGGGGCGATCAGCTTACTTGCGGGGCTGCTGATCATGGCTCTCGCACGCGATCCCCTGATCTTCGGCCTCGGTTGGCTGGTGTGTCAGATCGGTTCGAACGCCGCACAGGCAGCGCTCAATGCGGTATTGAGCGATATCTTTCCGGAAGAACAGCGCGGCGCGATGTCAGCTTTGCTCGGCACGGCGGCGACAACGGCGATGATGACAGGCGTGTTCCTGACGCGCTTCACGATCGACAATCCATTCGCGATGTTCCTTGTACCCTGGTTTCTGACACCCGTGGCCGTCGCGCTGTTCGTCGCGATCGTTCCGGACTCTCCGGCTCCAGAGCATACCGCGGAAAGACAGCCTCGCCGGCGATGGCGCTTTCGCAATCCACTGGTTCATGCGGATTTCACCTGGGCGTTCGTCAGCCGGTTCATGGTGACGTTGGCCTATTCCTTCTCGATGACCTATCAGGTCTACTTCCTGACCGACCATCTGCGGATTCGCCAAGATCAGATTGCGTACTTCATGTCGATCTCGGTCTCGGTGGTGGGCGTCGTGACACTGATCGTCTCGTGCGTCGGCGGTTGGCTTTCCGACCGCGCTGCTCGTCGCAAACCCTTCGTCGTCACTGCGGCTGCGATCATGGCGTGCGGCTTGGTCGGCGTCGCCATGGCTGACGATTTCTCCCAGGTCCTGTGGGCCGTGGGGTTGGTCAGTCTGGGTCAGGGGTTGTATTACGCCGTGGATTTGGCGTTGTGCGTCGAAGTGCTGCCCGATCGGAGCGATGCCGCTCGCGATATGGCCGTGATGCAGATCGCGAGTTCGTTGCCGCAATCGCTCGCGCCGGCCATCGCGCCGTTCGTGCTGGCCGTGAGCGCGGAAGTTCTGCGTGGCGCGAACTATCCCTTGTTGTTCTGCGTCGCTGCGGCCGTCGCTCTCGTGGGAGCGATTACCATCGCGCCGGTTCGCGGGGTTCGCTGACTACTGCGCTTACATCAAGTGCGGGAAGTGACGCCGCACTTCTGCCGCAATGGCGATCGTGCGTTCCCACGGATCGCCGAGACGACCTTCCCATTCGACGGAGATGGAGCCGGAGTAGCCCGACTGCGCCACGATCGACAGCGCGCGCGGCAGATCTGGCAGCGGCATGCCGTCGCGCGCGGGATCGACGGATTTAGCGTGAATCAAATCGGCAACGGGCGCGAGCTCCGTGATCGCGGCGTACATCGGCTCGAGATCGACACCACTGTCCTCGACATCCGCTTGCAAAAAGCGAGCGTGCGAAATTGTAACGAGAGGCTCGAAATTGCCCAGATCGAGAAGGAGCCCGAGACGATCGCTGCCGACGGCTTCGAGCACGGATCGCAGGAAGCGTGGCGTCGAACTGGTACCGCCATGATTCTCGATCAGCAGGCGCAGCTGCATCGAATTGGCGAGTGCTCCCAGCTTGCAAAGCGAGTCGACGACGCCCGCGCGCGTGCTGTCCTCGACTGTCGAACCGGGACTGCCAGCGTTCACACGCACATAACGGGCGCCGAGTTGGTGCGCGATGACGAACCACTGCTCGATTCGCTCCTCGTCTTGCGCGCGCCAAGCGGCATTCGGATGTCCGAGATCGCCGATATCGATGGGCACCGTGAGCAGCCGCACGCCGGCATCATCGAGCGTCGCGCGCAACTGAGCGATCCGCTCGGGAGTACGCGAGTCGAATTGAATCTGACACAACTCGATCGCGCGGACACCGGCTCTGTCGCGGGCAAGACGAATAAAATCCTCGATGCTGTACTGGCGCGGGAAGTCGATGGTGAACTGCGCCAGCGAACCGTCGGGTCCGCGTTGCTCAATGCTGAGGGGGCCCAGCGCGGAGTGCAGACTGAAGCTGGAAACGGCGAGATAGCTCATGTAAAGCCTCAGTCGAAAGTCTTGATGCGGATGTTGCGCCAGCGACATCGGGCACCAGGGCCCCAACGTGCTTCGCCAAAGAAGGAGTCGTTGTCGTGAACTTCAAATGCCAGATGGCCACGGGGACCGAGATAGCGCAGCACTGCGTCGGGTTCGTAATGGGGGACATCGATCTTCGCCGTATCGATAGCTGCGATCTTCAGGCCGTTCACCCACGTCGTGATGACGGGGAGTGGCCCAATGCAACGAACGCGTATCTCGTTCCAATCGCCCCATTTCCAGACGGCGAGGAAGTCATCGACGCTGCCGGCATAAGACAGACGCTCGATTTTTTCTGGGGTAACGGGTTCGCTCGAAGTGGCAGGGTCGTCGGCTTGCAGGCCGATGACATGACCTCACGCGTCGCGCACGGAGCGAACGGCAAACGGTGCC
>Ga0157380_10000127_pt1 | contig 41967 bp, 34 predicted proteins | sample S35metaG_FD_119757 | JGI IMG/M metagenome (GOLD analysis project Ga0157380, IMG submission 119757) | Switchgrass rhizosphere microbial communities from Kellogg Biological Station, Michigan, USA - S3-5 metaG | ecosystem: Host-associated > Plants > Roots > Rhizosphere > Soil | place: USA...
GAGCCGCTTTCCTCCGAGCCGGCGATTCGGATCCGCGCGAAGCGCCCGTTTCCGTTGACGAGCCCGAGCCGCTCGGCTCGCCGTTTGACCTTGGTCCCGGGCAGGCGCGCCCGTGCCAGCTCGCTCGGCGCCTGCACCGTCGCTACCGCTGGGTCCGCCACTAGTCGCGCCACCAGACGCCGCTCCGCCGCCATCGTCGCTACCGCCCAAACGCCGCCGGGGCGGCTGCTGTCGATTACGACTTCGGAGGGCCCCAGCAACGCCCCCTCGCCGGCGCCGCCGGCCCCGGACGGGACATGGGCGAGCCTGAGGAATTCAGCGCTGCCGCCGGTGATGCTGAGGCCGAGCGCTGGCAGGGCGATCAGGACCATGACCGTACCGGCGGTCAGAGCAGAGAGCAGCGGGCGCCCGATCACCACCGTCGCCAGGCGCTCGGAGAGCGGTCGGCTGCCGGAGCCGAGCCGCAGCCGGCGCGGGACCCGCACGGGCAGCCGCTCGAGGTGGGGGCCGAGCAGCTCCAGCAGCGCTGGCAGCAGGGTCGCGGCGGCGAGGACGGAGGTGAGTGGGATCGCGACCGTCGCCAACCCCAGGCCGCTGAAGAAAGGGATCGGGATCAGGACCATGGGTAGGAGGCCGGCGGCGACGACCAGGCCCGAGATCGTCAGTGCCCGCCCCGCGGTGCGAGTGGTCGCATACAGCGGGGGCGCCCGATCGGGCGCGCCGCTGCGGACCTCTTCGCGATAGCGGGCGACGTAGAGCATCGAGTAGTCGACGGCGAGCGCGATTCCGACCAGGGTGACGACGCTCGTCGCGTAAACCGGGATTTCGACGAAGGCGGCCTCGACCCAGACGATCCCCATTGCGACAGAGATCGTCGTCAGCGCGAACAGCAGCGGCACCGCGACGGCCGGGATCGACCCGAACAGCAGCAGCAGGATCACGGCCGTGATCGGGATCGCCACCATCTCGGCACGGCGCAGGTCATGGGTGATGACCGAGCTCAGCTCTGCGGAGATGATCGGGAAGCCGGTTATCTCGACCCGTGCCCCAGGGACTTGCCCCACCGCCTGCTCGATCGCCGCGGCGCGCTTGGTTGCGGCCGCTGCAGACAACTCGGTCGGCAGCGCCGCGTAGTTCACCCGCGGGCTGACGCTCACCAGAGGGGAGGAGCGCCCGGCCGCCGCCCGCGCGCCGCGCCGCACCGAGACCCTCACCGCCTTGACGAAGGCCGGCGAGCGCCAGCGGGTGGACGGCGCTTCGTAGAGGACCAGGAACGAGCCCTCGGCCGCTTCGCCGAAGTCGTGACGGACGATCTCGGAGACCGTGTGCGACTCCGACTCGGGGGCTTCCCCGGCTCCGTTGAGGCGGCCGTCGAGATCGCTCCAGGCAAACATGCCCGCCAGTGCCGCCGCTGCCCAGAGCACGAGTAGCCACCCTCTCGGTTTGAACCTGCTGGCCATGATCCAAAGACTCTTCAGCCAGCGCCGGCCACGGTCAAAAATGCTCCGAGGGGTGGCAAGGCGAAATTTGGGCCTGCCGCCGGAGCTCTTCTAACCTCACCGGAGAAATCGAATGCCCGGTGGAAAGCGAATAGCGACCGCCCCGGCAGGCGCAGGGTCGACCGGGATCAGTGCCGGGTCGAGCGCAGGAAGCTGTTGAACTGGAGGTCTTGGAAGTCGCCGTGGCAGTGGCGGCCGTTGAGCTGGTACCGCATCAGGCACATCTGGTCGAGCACGTTGGGCCAAACGTTGAGTGGCACTCGTGCGCGCGTTTCGCCAGTCATTTCGTAGGTCTCGCCGCCGGCGTCGAGCAGCTTGACCTCGACCCCCTTCGGCGCGGCCCCGTCGTCGCCGCGGCTGGTCCGCATCCAGGCCGCTTCCAGGGGTCGCGTCTCGCCGTCGCGCCAGACGTATCCCCAGCTCAGCTTCTCCCTCTCGAGACACTCGCCGTCGCGGGCGGAGAAATGGAGAGCAAGGTCGGGGCCGAAGGCGGCGCTCGCCCAGGCCAGCGGCGCGGTCGCCCTGTCGTCCTCGGGCCGCACCGCGGACCAGCGGCGTTCACGCGTGAAGTAGCCGTCGATCTCGATCCGCTCGCCGTCGAGTACGAGCTCACCGCGGGTGCCCATCGCCTGGGTGAAGCGGCCGCCGCCGGGCTTTCCTGCTGCCGGCATCAGCGCCTCCTGGACGAGCTCGAACCGCAGCCGGCCGCCCCGCGGGGCATAGCTCAGCTCGACCAGCTCCAGGGGCTCGACGACCCGAACCCGGACCCCGCTCGGATAGACGACGTCGTCGAGGTCACCCCTCGTCATCGGCATGAAGGCGTGGTAGTCGATGTAGTCGGCGAAGGCCGCGTTCTCGGCCTCGCCACGGATCAGGACCACGCCGCCGCTGACCAGCCCGAGGACCGGGTGGAGCCAGTGGTGGATTGCGCAGTTGAGGTCACGCTCGGGGACGTTGAAGCCGAGAAACGAGATCTCCGTCGCGGTGGGATCGTCGGGGGCGACGGGCGGGTGCAGCAGCTCGTCGGCGGGATTGACAGCCACCACGGCGACGCTGTCCACGAGCGATTCTGCATCGGCCACGCGGCCAGCGTAGGACCGTCCCCGACCCAGGGGAAATCGGGGCCTGGGTCCTCGCTTCCTTCGACGCTCAGCGAAACCTCGAGGCCACTATGAGTCTGGCTAGGTCTACCCTCGAATTTGCCAGCGCCCCTCAGCTGAATCTATTCTCGGCCCGACATGAGCAGAGGCCAGAATCTGCATCTAAACTGGGGAAACACCCGACTATTGGGCGGCCGGGGATACCCGCCGTGCAATCGCCGATCTCGAACTTGATGCGAGTTCTGACGGCAATGTGCATCCTGAGCGCCATGGTGCTCGCAGGATGCGGGGCTTCGGACTCAGGAGATAGCAATGCCTCGATAACCGAGCCAGTGAAGCCATCGGCCGAGGACTGCGGCTTCGTTGCTGCGCCTCCATCGGCACAAAGTGAAAAGAGAAGGTCGTCTGGACGAGAGCCAGTTCCTGGGGCCGGGATCTACCGCTATTCCACGACGGGCAGCCAAGTCGTTCCTGGAGCGGGACTGCGAGGAAAGAACCTTCCAAGCTACAGCGAGCTGGTTGTTACGCCAGCGAGAGAAGTTCAAGAAGTGACGTGCTTCAGAGTGCAAAGGCGCTTTGCATCAGATATCGCCAATACCAGCACGTATGTCGTGCGAGGAGAGAATGTTTACCTAGTGAGCCTGCTTATTCAAGTGCTTGGCGAATCGCAAGAAGTAAGACCAATTCCTCCAGTGCTTTTTGCAAGCAATTCAGGATCAAGTTGGTCCGGCCAGTTCGGTGGCTCCACCTATGGGAGCTATGCGTTTTCAGCACTGGGAAACCGAACCTATCGAGTGGGCGCTAAACGAGTGCGCGCGGTAGGGGTATCGTCATCGGTTTCATACCAAGGAGAAGTGCGCGGGACACAAGCAGCTACCGCCTGGATTTCTTTGGATGACAACGTGGTCGTAGCGGAAAGAGTGAAATCACGTCAGGATTTTGGCGTGAGCGCTCTCCAGCTACGTTCACGGAGTCATCTAATTTCGCTTCAACCGAGGCAACTGCGTGAATCATGAGCAGCGCAAAGCAGCAGGCAGCTCAAAGAGATAACGATGTACTAGGTGCCTTGATTGCACTATTGGGTGCCTTGATCGTAGCGCTGCTCATTATCGCCAACGTTCAGCTTGCCAACGTCGGAGACCAGGGTGGTGCGGGAATCTCCACCGTGGGAGCGGCTGCCATTCCTCCTCCAGTTCAAGGAACTAGCAACGACGTACTGGCCGAGGAATTGCGTGGGTTGTCAGGAGATCTAACTGCTCCGTTGAACCTGCTGCGCAGTAGGCTGGACCCGCTCTCAGGCTTGTCGACAAGCCAGCTTGCCGTCGCGGACTCCTTCCAAGATGTCACAGGCTCGGTTCGGAAACTAGGGTCGGTTCGGAAGGAACTTTCAGCTCTGAGTTCCGGAATAGACGATGTGGTGGGGAATACTGAAGCCCTCAATGGTGTGGGTCAGGACATAAACTCTACGGGTCGCATGACCAATGGGATGGCGCGAACCATGCGTCGGGTAGAGCAATCGATAACGGCTTCTGGCAAATCTGCGAATGAATCCATAGTGCGAATGACGGATGAAATCAGAGCTATGCGTGAATCGCTTGTAGCGACATCCACCGAAACCGGTACGTCGCTTGCCGAACTTAACTCCAATATGGAGAAGTTTTTGACGCAGTTCTGCGTTCTTCTGACGAGCGAATCTGAATGTAATTCAACGGAGGCTGTTGAATGAGAGCGTCCTGATGGCGGCGACCCTGGAGATCCGGCTCGCCCGACGCTTGGAGAGGGCCCCGCTGGTTCAGCGCGCGTAGACAGCTCGGAGGCTCCTTGGGATCTCCTTCGAAGGCAGTCACTTCTAGCTCCTCGTCGGCGATCAGACGCTTAAGCTGGCTGTTCCTCGCTCCCGAGCGCTCGTCTCTCCGCCTTCGTTGAGTGACCTTCATCCATTTCGTGGCTGAGAAGAGCTTCATACGCAGTGGACCGGCTTCAGGAGATTCTGGACCAACACGGGCGGGTCGGCAGAAATTGATTCTCCAGTTGCGTAACGCTAGCTTCGGGCATTGACAGGGCTAGACCCCGGGCCCCTAGGGATGGGCTATGGAACTCTGGGCTATGGGACTGGGTTGGGGTGGACAAGACAAGGAGGGGCACATGGAAGACACTGCGAAGAAACCGCATGCGAGACCAATACTTGGCATCTGCGCGGTCGCCATATGGGCGCTCCTAGCTCTTGTCACCCCGACTGCTGCTTTGGCCAAAGCACCGCTGGGAGACGTTACGTATTTCCAAGAGGGCCTCAATGCCGAAGCACAGCCCAACACGCTTACCACTGGGCCAGATGGCAACGTTTGGTTTATCGACGACGGTGGAACCACGCCAGCTATCGGCCGTATTACGCCGACAGGAGCCATCACTGAGTTCAGCGTTCCTGTTGGTGAGCCCAGTGTCATTACCGGTGGTCCTGACGGCAATGTTTGGTTCACGCTAGAAAGAGGCCAAAGCGAGACACAGACCATCAAAATCGAAGGGGAACCAGTTGGGGGCAGCTTCACCCTGACCTTCAACAAAAACACGACAGAGCCCATTGCATTCGATGCAGATGCATCGGCGGTTAGCCTGGCCCTTGAACAGCTACCGTCAGTTGGTCCTGACAATGTCGATGTTAAAAAGACGGGAGCCCTGCCTGGTCCCGTGACCTACTCATTGGCATTCGTCGAGGCCCTCGGTGAAACCAACGTACCCCAGACGACCTGCGCCAGCTCTCTCACCGGAGATGCCTCCAAATGCACCGCAGCAACGGGTAAATCAGGGGTGTCCAACGCGATCGGTCGTATCACCCCCGCAGGGAAAATCACGGAATTCAGCTCTGGCCTGAACTCGGCAGCACTGCCGCTCGGCATTACCGAGGGCCCAGACGGCAACCTATGGTTTACCGACATTGGGCATACGCCCGCGATTGGGCGCATCACTCCCACCGGCGAAATCACTGAGTTCAGCACCGGTCTTGATGCCAGCGCGTTTCCGATCCTTATTGCTGCTGGCCTCGACGGGAACCTCTGGTTCACCATGTGGGGTGACCAAGGAGGGATTGGGCGCATTACTCCCACCGGCGAAATCACCAAGTTCACCTCTGGCCTCGCTCCTGGGGCTGTGCCCTTGACTATTGCCGCTGGCCCCGACGGCAACCTTTGGTTCACCTTCTTCCAGACGCAAGCCATCGGTCGCATCACTCCCACTGGCGAAATCACCGAATTCAGCTCCGGCCTCAGCGAAAGCAGCGACCCGAGCACGATTATTTCCGGCAATGACGGCAACCTGTGGTTCACCGACGCTGGGGTCGAACCGGCGATTGGTCGCATTACGCCTACAGGGCTCATCACTGAGTTTAGCCTCGGAGAAGGCATTTACCCCGGACACCTCGCCGTGGGCTCAGATGAAAATCTATGGTTCACCGTCCCCGACGGACCCGCGATTGGGCGGTTCGGTACACAGCCCATGGTCGATCTGACCCTCAGCACTAATGGTACCGGCGCCGGTACGGTGCAATGCGCAGTGAAAGGGGGCCCCGTTGAAGCCTGCGCAGCTACATACCCTGAAGGAACTGATCTAACCATTCTGGCTACCGCCACTGCAGGCTCTGAATTTGTCGAATGGTCAGGTGACTGCGAATTCGACGGAGAGTGCGAGATGGCTATGGACGATGACAAGTCAGTTGCCGCCACCTTCAACCTGGAACCGGTGAATGTGTTCCCCCTTGCTGTCGAAGTGGACGGCAGTGGATCGGGTGTCGTGACTAGCTCCCCCGGTGTGATCAGTTGCGATGCCATTTGTACGGGCGAATTCATGGCGGGCACCGAGGCAACTCTTACTGCCACACCGGCTGTGGGTTCGAGATTTAGCGGGTGGTCCAGTGCATGTTCAGGCGTCGGCACTTGCAAAGTGACGATGGCTCATGCCCACAGCGTGGGCGCGACCTTCGACAAGATTCCACTGGGTCGTGGAAAAGCCATTGTGTCCCGTACTGCCCAGGTTAAGGCCGGCAAAGCCCTGCTTAAAGTGTCGTGCCGCGGTCAGGGTCCTTGTGAAGGCTTTCTGAAGCTGGTCGCCAAGCTTAGGTTTGGTAAGAGCAGTCCCAGCAGGGCCGCGATAGTCGGGAAATCATCCTTCAGAATTGCTGCCGGTGTCTCCACGACGCTCAAGGTCTCACTCAGTTTTCGGGCCAAACAGGTGCTTAAGCGCGTCGGGTCCCTGAGAACCAGGATCACGGGCACAGGCGTCAAGGTCGGCGGCGTGAAGCTGAAGAGGTAAAGAGCGGATCTCCGTTGAAGCTGGCCGTTTCACCAGGAAACCGATACTCAATTTGCCAAATGGTATCGGGTGGTCCTAGGCTCCCAATCACATGAGTATTCGCCCGTGCAAGCATTTCTCGAACCGTCAATACATCGGTTTTCTCATGGGTGCCGTTGGGGCGATAGTGCTACTGCTGGCTGGTCTAGGAGCCACGCCAGCAATGGGCGCGCTTGGCGTTTTTCCCGGAACATTTAGCTACAAGCCTCACAGTCCTGTGCCGCTTCTCGGCACGGGGAAAATTGAGCCTGAATTTGCCCGGGTTGCCGATTTTTATGGGCTCCTTAGCGCTCCTTTTTCCCGAGAGTCCGGATCGCATGCAGATGTCACGGCGGTATACGTCCTGGACATCAGCAGTCAGGCAGCCGTGATCAACGGAAAAGAGATCCCGCAAGACACTTTTATTGATGTTCCACCAGGCGTGATAGGTAGCGCCACTGCCGCTAGTCGCTGCAGTGGAAGCGCATTTGCCAACAGCGCTGTCGGCAACCCTGTTGAAGGGTGCCCTCCTTCGAGTCAGGTTGGTGTGATGACCGCCTTTTTCGGCGGTGCCGTTCCCGATAGAACCTTTCCCATTTATCAGCTCGCCCCAGAGCCTGGTCACGTTGCGACCTTTGGATTTCCCTATCGGCTTACGGAAAGGACCAGCGTCATTGTCAACGCAGACTTGCGCACGGATGGGGACTACGGCATCACTCTATCTTCAACCGAAACGAAACTAGCGACATTTTTTCCGGCCATCGTTATGACCCTCTGGGGGGTCCCTGCCGATCCGATCCACGATCAAGAACGCTGGAATCCCGAAACGCAAAACTGGGGTTACTCTCTCGACGAGAGCCCACAGGTGCCCTTGGTCTCAAATGCCGCCGGCTGCGGCTCTGGGGTACTGGAGGCTAGGCTGCGTTTGCGTTACTGGCGCAATGAAGCCGATTATTGGCTGCCGAAAGACTCTGAAGACTTTGCATACCGATCTTTTTACCCCGAGCCAATTGCGTGCGAAAAGGTGGTGTTCAAACCGCGCATCACGCTGAAGACGTCTACCAAGAAACCCGAGTCGCCCACTGCACTCAGTGCACAGCTGAGCATGCCTGCTAATCGTGACGCCGACGGGCCGGAAACGTCACCCCTCAAACGGGCGACTCTTGCGCTATCCGATGGAGTATCCATCAACCTGGCTGCCGCGCAGAAATTGACAGGCTGCAGTCCGGAAGAGATTGGATTCCAAGGTGTCGAGTTTGCAATGCCTAATCCAATCCGTTTCAAAGCAGGCGACGCGCAATGCCCCGAGTCTTCAAGGATCGGTACCGGCCTCATCGACACGCAGTTGATTGAAGAGCCAATCGAAGGAAACATCTACTTGGCTACGCCATACGAAAATCCGTTTCATACGCCGATCGCGCTTTATCTTGTTTTCACTGGTCCTGGGTTTACGATGAAGCTTCCGGTTAAAGTCGAGGCCGATAGCGAGACGGGTCGGCTGATAGCCAGTTTGGATTATTTGCCGCAGCTTGTCTTTGAAGAGGTGCGGCTGAAATTGTTTGGGGGCCCAGAGGCAGTCCTCGCAACGTCTCCGAGCTGCAATGAAAAAGTTGCTACGGCATATCTGACGCCGTGGTCGGCCTCGGGGTCCGAGGCGCCGCTCGTCGTTCAAAACCACGACGGGTCTGAAACGGATCCGATTGGGCCGGCGTGTGACGGTAGCTCTACAAATAGTGCCTTTGCTCCCGAGATGCGCATCGGCGTCAAGCATCCAGCAGACTCAACGGGCCTGGTGCTGAGTCTGCATCTCGGCCTGCCTGACGGAAGTTCAGATGTCGATACGTTCGCTGTTAAGTTGCCACCTGGCCTCACGGGAAGCATTCGAGGCATTGCGCTTTGCAGTGAGGCCGACATCGAGCAGGCCAGGGAAAGAGATAGGCCTGGTGAGGGCCTGCTCGAGGCAACTGAGCCGGCCTGTCCTGCCGGCTCAAAAGTAGGTTTTATGCGAATGGGTGTTGGGGTTGGCCCAAGGCCACTCTTCGTTGACGGCAGGGCTTATCTTGCTGGTCAATACAAAGGAGCGCCGCTGAGTCTTGTCCTCGTAGTCCCGGCTCTGGCGGGGGGCACCCCGAGGGACCCTGCCTTCGATCTTGGCACCGTCGTGAGTCGAGCTGCTCTCGATGTCGATCCACAAACCGGGGCAGTTACTGCGAGGTTTGATTCGCTTCCTAGGGTTCTCAACGGGATCCCGCTGAGCGTGAGGGATATCAGGCTTGTCGTGGACCGGCCAGGAATCATCCGTGCACCAAGCAGTTGCGAGAGCGTTCCGGTGACGTTGGAAGCAATGGCTCGGGATGGGACGCAGAGAGAGGCGGGCAGTCGCTATCAGGCCAGTGACTGCAAATCCCTTCGCTTTGGACCAAGGCCTACCGCCCGACGAATGCCTGGTACCGCACAAGGGGAGGGCCCGAAGTTGCGGTTTGCCCTGAGAGGAAGACCCAACGATGCTGGTATCGCAAGTGCTCGCATAGATCTGCCGAGTTCGGTAGTGGGGGAGCGTTGGCGTAGCGTTGGCTGTGTCGACGGTGAGTTGTCGGGAAATGGATGCGTAGGTCGTTCAGTTGTTGGGCGTGTCGTGGCATGGACTACGCAACTTGAGAGGCCGCTCAGAGGGCCAATCTATTTGCGTGCGTCAGGTCACGATCAGCATCGACCCGAGCTGGTGCTTGCTCTCGATGGGCAGCTTCAGATCCGCGCGATTGGTCAAATAGAGGTGAAGAAAGGACGGGCGCAGATAAGACTTAGGCGTCTTCCGGACGTACCAATGTCGAGGGTGGTAATGACTCTGGACGCATCCGGGAAGGGATGGCCTGCTCGCAGCCATGGCCTTTGCAGACGCTCGAACTACATCGGGGCGCACTTTGCTGCTTACAACGGAAAAATCCATAATCACCGAACTGTCATTGCCGGCGCCTGTAGCACGTATAAGGCCGCTGTTGCTCGAAGGCACCGGCACAAGGTAGATCGATAGCTGACGGAGGAGCCATGCTCACGCTAGTTCGTAATAACTTTGGAATCCCTGGGGTAGTCGCAGTTGTCGCTCTGGTCTTTGCGATGAGCGGTGGTGCATTGGCAGCTCGTGACTACCTAGGTGGCCCAAGCAAGTCACACGAGCGGTACACAACGAAAGCAAAGCGCGTACTACGTGGGCCAAGGGGACTTCGGGGCCCGGAAGGGCCTCCAGGTCAAGGCCTAAGAGGACCCCAAGGGGAGACGGGAGCACCTGGCCCGCGAGGACCCGAAGGAAATCCATGGATGGCTGGCGGAACACTGCCTTCAGGAAGGACCGAGTCAGGCACTTGGATCGCCGGTGTGTTTGGCCCTGAAGTAGAACCGGGTGTCAGCGAAGGCGGGAGCTCAATATCGTTCGGGATGAGGCTCACTCTTCCACCGGATGTGTACTTGATTGCGAAGGGCCAAGAAGGAAAAGAACATGTGGCGGAATGTCCCGGCAGCGTGGCGTTGCCACAGGCCTCAAAAGGGAGCCTTTGCCTTTACACTGCTGAAGACAAAGGCTTGGAAATTGGAGAAGCCTTTCCATTTGTAAGCGGAGCTCTTCTTACATTTCGAGGTGAACCGAATGCCGTTTCTGCTGGTACCTGGGCTGTGACGGCTCCGTAGGGGCTCAAGACAAGAGTGGGTTGCTCTGCTGCCTCATCTGTAACACGCGGGCGGTGATCGAGTAGACCGGCTTCATGATTGAGTGCGGCAGACGAATCGCCTTCATGCCCGGCCCCACTCGGCGATCCCTCATGTCTTGTGCGCGCGGTGCCCGTAGACTCGGCGTGCAGCGTCGCAGCAGGTGAGCCGGACCAGGTTCGACGGATCAGGGTCCAACAAACCTGGCGACCAGCTTCTCGACGAACTCGATTAGCGACAGCCCTGTCCCAGCTCCAGCTCGAAGACCCCGGAGATGGCTATGGCATTTTGGATGTGCTGATGGCTGCTGATGGGCCTCAAATGCTGCCGACCGAGTGATCGACCTCGTCCAGGCTGTTGCTATGTTGAAGGGAATAAATCACAACCTGAATTGATCTTTGCTCCCTAAAAGGAAATCACAGCCACGCTCAGCGAAGAGCAGCATGCCGCTGCAGCTGGCAGTCGACGAGCAGGAGGCCGCGTCGACCCCCCTTGGTCTGCGCAACAAGCTGATCGGTAGGGCGCTAGCCGAAGGGGAGTCCGTGACTGAAGTCGCCGATGCGCTCAGGATCAGCGAGCAGGCCGTCTACAAGATCCAGGAGGCGCTGGAGTCCGAGCCGCCGGCCCACACTCCAGGTTCGGCCGACCTGCGTGCCACGGCCGACGCGCTTGAGCGGATGACCGATCACGCCGGTTTCGAGGATCTCGTCGCGGTGCTGATGGACGACATCGAACCGGGCTCCATCCCCCTCGGCGGGGTCGCCGATCGCGGTCGCGACGGGGAGACGATCGACGGCAAGGCTGTGTGGACGATCTCGCTTGCCGAGAACTGGCAGCGCAAGGTCCGCAAAGACCTCCAGCGAATCGTCGACAACGGCTTTAAGCCGAAGCGGGTCTTTTCCGTAACCAACCGGCGAACCTCGCGCCGCTCCGAAGAAAAACTCGAAGCCGAGGCAAAGAAGCTTGGGATCGAGTTGACCGTGCTCGGCCAAAAGTGGCTGGTGGCCAAGCTCAACCACCCGGATTACCTCGACCTCCGCGCTTCCGCTCTCGGCTTGGCGAGGCCGCGGCCCCGGACCTTCCTCACCGCCACCGCTTACCGGGAGTTGCTCGATGGACGCCCCAACCTCTCCGGCTTCGACATCAGCTTCATCGGTCGCGAGCTCGAGTTGCAGCGGTCGCGCGAGATCCTCGACAAAGGGCTGCTGCTGCTCGCCGGCCCGGGCGGTCTCGGCAAGACCCGGCTGGCGCTTGAGCTCGCCGGGGAGACGGCGAAGGGCGAGTGGTACTTCATTGATGACGCCATGCCGTTTGAGACCACCGCGGTCAGCGAGCTGGTGGTCTCCCCCGAGACCACCGTGGTAATCGACAACGCTCACCGGCGCGGCGATCTGCGTCAGCTGATCGCCGCTCTCGAGGGGCTCGATCGTCCTCCCCGGGTCGTCCTCATCGCTAGGCCCGGTTTCGATGCGCAGCTGAACCAGGCGGTGGGAAACAGGTGGGTGGGCCAGATCGATCGCACCAATACGGTGGCGCTCGGGCCGCTGGGATGGAGGACGATGAGCGAGTTGCTGCTCAGTCCCGGCCTTGATGTCACGGTCGAGGGGATGCGCGGCGCCCTGATCCAGCTGGCCGAAGGCAATCCGCAGATCGCCGTGATCGGCGCGCAGCTCGCCAAGGAGCGTCGTTCGCTCAGCGAGTTGACCAGCAACGCCTTGCTGCAGGACTACGTCGGTCACCTGATCTCGACCGCGATCCCCGAGGACGGGGAGGCGCGCCAGCGCTTGCGCAAGGTGCTCGCCGTCCTCGTGGCGCTCGGCGGGGTCGACAAAGGCGACGAGGGCATGTTGGCGGGCGTGGCCGACCTCTCGCGCTGCTCGATCGACGGTGTTCGCAACGGGCTTGAGCTGCTCGCAGACAACGGCCTCGTGGTCCTAGAGGGCCAGACCTATCGGATCAAGCCCGACCTCCTCTCAGAGCACACGCTCTTCGCCCTCTCGCTCACCGAGCGGTGGTCATTGGCGCTCGCCTACGAGGAGATCTTCACCCGCTTTGACTCCGACTACCTGGGCCGGCTGACTGCCGCTTTCGGCGAGCTTCCCCCGCCGTTGGTCGCAGAGGCCGCGCCCGAGCGCTTGCGGCCGCTCGAAGCCGCGATCGCCACCCGGACCCGGAACGGTCACCCGGAGACGGTGGCGCAGCTAATACGCGACGTCGCCCACTCCCTGCCCGAGGTCGGCTACCGCGAGTCGGTGGCGCTGCTGGAGAGGCTGGAGGACGAGGAGCGGACGTTGCCTAAGGCCGTAGCTCTGAGTCTGAGGGACACCGCGCTGCGGATTGCCGACTTCCCGCAGAGCTGGAAGCTCCTCCTTCGCCTCGCCGCCGCCGTGGCTGAAGATGCCGACACCGCGAAGGAGATCGGTGAGGCGATGGCTGACGTCTACACCCGCGCTCCCGACGACGGTTCGGAGGGCGCCGGCAAGGTGCTGGCCTGGATGCAGCATTCGCTGGCTGAGCGAACTGAGAAGTTTTGGAAACGCGGCCACCGCGGCGCGCCGGTGGCTGTCTGTCTGGCCGTGAAGCCGATGTTGAAGCTCGCCTTCGAGGTCAACCGGCAGAGCGCCGACGACCCGATGGCGCTGCAGTTGGGCTGCCGCCTGCTCCCCGAGAGCAAGTACACGGAGAAGGTCGTCCTCAGCGGTGCCCGCTTGACGGTGGAGGTGCTCCCTCAGCTGGAGCCGCGATGGCAGTTGGAGCTACTGGAGACGCTCGGCGGCGCCGTGCACGCCGCTTCCGGCTACCCGCTCGTGTACGGGATGAGGCTGGAGACCTGGGCGCGGCGCCTGCTCGACCGCGCCTTGAGCGAGGTGGACGCGGCGATCGTCTCGGATGCCGGCGAGCTGCCAATGCCGGTGCGGGCGGAGGCTCACTCATACCTCCTCAACCGGGCGCAGGCACGCGAACGGCTGCGTCGAGATCTGGCCGAGGAGGGCGACGAGGAGGGGGCAGGGGAGCTGGGTTCGATTTCGGTCCCCGATCCCGACACTGACCTCGACGCCTATCTCTTCCTCATCCACTTCGGCCAGGTCGGCCCGCCAGATCCTGAGTCCCTTCAAGAGGAAGATGAGAAGCTGCGAGCGCGCGCCAAGGTCCTGGCGGCCGACCTGATTGATGCTCAGGATCCGCTGGGGGTGCTCGACCGCTGGAGCCGCTGGTGCGAGGAAGTCCAGGACGCCACGGGTGAGTTGCGTCTCGGTTTCGCCCCCAGCCTCGTCCTGCGGGATGTCGCACGCGAGGACCCCGCGCTAGGTCGGCGCCTGGTCGACCACCTGATCGCGACCGGGTCCGAGCTGCGCGCGTCCGCCGCGATGGCGATGGCGGAGATCGTTGCATCGGGTGACGAGGGTGCGATCGAGCACTGGCTTGGCGCTGACTTGCGCACCCGGGCGGCACTGGCTTCGGCTCTCGCGGCTGGCCCCACCGACGGTGCCCGGAAGGCGATGCGTGCCCTGGTCCTTGACGAGGACGAGGAGCTCGCTGCAGCGGCGCTCGAATCGCTGAGCTTCAGTCGCGCCTCCGCCAATTGGCGCGTCGACCTGGCCCTCGAAGCGCTCGAGCGGCGGCCGAGTGTGCAGGGGTTGAGTCGGTTGCTCCACGTCGCCGATCACGAAGCCCGGGAAGCGGGCGGGGAGCATTTCGAGTTCGACCCGGACCAGGTCCAGCGGATCCGGCGGGCCGCGATCGCGACCGCGAAGGTCGACAAGTTGAGCGGCTACCACCTAAAGGACATGCTCAAACGCGCCTCCCGCGAGGACCCGGGCATCGTGCTTGACTGGGTCCGGGCGCGGCTATCCCACTTCGATGAGCTTGGTCGCACCGAGGGTGCCCCAAGGCTATGGAAGCTCGACCTGCTGCCTAATGAGCTGGCGGCGCTGGTCAAACGGTCGGGGTCGAACGCCGACCTGGATGCGGCGGTTGAGTATTTCTCCGGTCTACCAGCCGATTCCTACGCCCTCGGCGACACTGCGACCCTGATCGGCTGGCTGGGCCCCGGCTCCGATCAGGTCACCGACCTGATCGTCCAGCTCCTCGGCGCCACCGGCAGGCGCTACACCGCGCGCCACAACTTGATGAAGCTGCCTGTGACCGCGGACGAGCTCGACCGGCGGGCCGCGCGGATCGCGGCCGAAGTCGAGGAGCCGCTTGTTCCCTTGCTCGACCTGCTTGACGGAACGTTGCCGACGTTCTGGTCAGGCTCGCGGGTGCCCCACCTCGAAAGCGCCCTGGACCACGCCCGTCGCTGGGCGGAATCGCCTGATTCGGACCTGCTTGAGGCTGCCGAGAAAGCAGCCAAGCGCTTCGAGCAGAGGATCGAGTCTGAGCGGGCGCAGGACGCGATTGAGGATCGGGAATTCGAGTATGGACGTTGACGAAGGGCGGGTGCTGAAGCGTGGGCGCCTATGGACCTGATGTGCAGCTGGCGGTCGAGTTGCTTGAGACCTGGAAGGTCGGATGGTGGGGGTGGCTGGCATCCGGCCTTGCTCAGCCAGTCCCCCGTGTAACCGATCGCAACATGCTGGAGCTCGAAGAGTTCCAGGCCTGGTCCGTTGCGCACGCGGAACCGCCGAAGTCGATGGTCCAGTCGGCGATCTCAAACATCGGTCGCGTTGCTGAGGATGTCAATGCCGTTCTCAGCTACGACCTCGAATTTCGCGACAACGTGCAGTTCGCTCGCCGTTGGTACCGAGACCGCCACGGGGCCGATCGCCGTACCGACGTCGAGCAGTGGGAAGTCCATGCTTGCCTGCTTCAGAATCTCGCGATCGAGCTGGTCCGCGCTGTCAATCTCCTCATAACGCGAGTCAGGGACTGCAATCAGGGAGCGCTTCAGGGGCAGGCTTTGGCGCTAATCGAAATCGGACCCGACCACGCCCTGATGCAGGCGCCTGCCTACAGCGGGAATGAGAGCCGGCGACCCGGGCCGTATCCTGGACTTAAGGCCTTTCCGGCTGCGATCGATGACCGTTTGCATGGCACCCTTGGGTTCCACGCTGATGATCGTCCGCGAACGGTTGAGGAATACGACTCTTGGGTCGAGAAGGTCGAGACTCGTGTTGGCGGAGGCTCGCCGCCACCGCCCGAGGACATAGCTGAACTTCCCGCTGCCCTTCCAACCCGTCCTACGGTGGCGGGGTCGCCCAGCGGTGTGGGTTCTGTGCCCGGCTCGCTGAACGCGGTCAATGGAATCCTTCTTGTCTTCTCCTTGGTCGTGGCCTTCAGCGGGCACCCCTGGACGTTGGGGGCGGCTCTCGGGCTTGCAATCATGACGTGGCGGTTTCACCGTGGGGTCTGGCACTGGCCGCCAGCGCTCATGCAGGCCGTGGCGACAATCGCGGTGGCTGTGTTTCTTGGCTTCTTGGCTCAGTATGCGGCGGATCGGATCAAAGGCTCCGACAGCAAGGGCGCAGCCGAGGAGGCTTCTGCAACGCCAAGGGCAGCCCAATCCGACTGGGGCCCAAAGCGCCCCGTGTTTCATTGCGACCGGTCTTCCTTTTGCCGCGGGAGCGACTACGTCACGCTCAACTCGATGGTTGGGAACCCCGTTCTCGGCAATACGCTCCGCTTTCTAGGGGTAAAGGTCCTGGGTGATGTCGGCGGCGTCCGGGATCGGCTGAACGTCGAGCCAGGCGATGTCGTCGTGCTTCGCCTCTCCGTCTCCAACGACGGAGACCCAAACCGACCACATCCCCGCCCCCTTCTTGCTCGCCAGGTCATGGCACGCCTCGAACTCCCAGTAGGCGCCGAGCGGCTCGTCCAAGTCGTTGGCTGGGTCAGTGCCCGCAATGCCAATCCCTCCGCGGTCTATGACTCCGTCTTTCTTGAGTCAGCGGAGCCGATCGAGGTTCGTCTGGTGTCTGACTCCGCGAAGCTTTCGAACAGCGCCCACCCACACGGGCTCGCATTGGCGAACCGGCTCGTCGACGACGGGGTACTGCTCGGCTACCGTGCGCTCAACGGCCTTCTGGATACATGCATCTGTCACACCGGCTACGTCACGGCCAGGTTGGACGTTGCCGCCGGCTGAGCAGACGATGTTCAGGGGTCAGCGGGGCGACGTGGAGCCGGGTCTTCAAGTTGGCTGTCTCCACCGAGTCGTCATCGCCCGGCTCATGAGGCCGATCGCTTGGTCGATCTCATCGTGTCTGGGCATCGACTCGGCGCCGTGAAGCGCCCTGTTACGCGTTCTCCGCAGACCGCGGATGCATCGCATGTCCTCTTCGGTGAACGGGACACCTTCATCAGTCAGGACCTTCTTGAGCCGGGCTTGAGGCGACCAGGAATTGAGCCACTGTCGGAGCACGTTCCCGACGCGCTCCGACTTCGCCTCGGTCATTCCCTCGCTCGCTCGCTCGATGGCGCCGGCGATTTCCTCGTCTGTGAACTCCGGCTCTGGACCGCGGCCTCCGAGGTAGAACTCGATGGCGTCCCAGAGCGCAGCGACCCGCTGCACAGGGTCGCGAGCGCTGATCGCGCGTTGGAGCGCGAGCAGCGCCTGGCGATCGCCGAGGCTCACACGCATGGGCATCGCCGGTGTGAGCCAGTGCGAGTCCGAGGAGAGCTCCACATCCCTCTTGGGTTGCGCTACGGTCGTGTCGCGCCACCAGCGGCGCCTGGCTCCTGTCACTGGAAAGACCGCCACCCCCGGCAGGCGGTTCACGACCGTCAGCGTGGCAGCGCGGTCGAACGGTTCGAGCTGTCCATCCGGTGCGTGGGACCACGAATAACGCAGGCGGGCGGTCAGCCATGCCACCGCGTCATCGATCAGGCTGAGACCCTCCCGCTCGGCCTCGCACATGTACTTCGCCGGGACCGCCACTCGCGCGAAGGCCCCAACGTCATCCAAGGGGTCGGCGAACTGCGCCTGCAGGGGCGGGCTGAAGCGAAGGAGCATCTCTCGCCCCGCATCGCCGGTCATCAATTCGACCACGCCGACTTTCACTGCTTGGCGCACGCTCACACCGCGGACGGGAGCGAGCACCCAGAGCGGTTCGAACGCCACGGCCTCGGCGAGGCCGTCGATGTTGATGTCCTCAGGCTCGAATCCTGCCTCGCGCGCGACGAGGTAGACGACCTCGCGCGCGTCGATCTGCTGGACCACCATCGGTGGGAGGAGCGACTCCGACAGCATGGTCGCGCTTTGGACGGACAACACCACATCCCCGTTGGCGGGCTGTGCCTCAACTATCCGCCCATGCATCACATCCTCGTTGTCGATCATGACGTGGACGGGTCCCGCCCAGTCAGCACCGTGCTCAGAAAGGTCGTCGGCGCCGACGGTGCCGCTCGCGTTGTCCGGCTTATTGTTTTCAGTGGTAAGGCGACCGCCCGAACACCTGAATGTGCGCTCTCTGGCAGTGATGGTAAACCCGGTCATGGAACGTCACGTTACCCGGCAAGCCGCATCAACCGGCGGCGATTGAGGCTCACTTCCGCTTGGCGCGACCGGGAGTGGAGCTCATCCGATATGCGCTCGGATGAGCCCGCTGAAGACCGCGGTTGCCAGGCCGCGCACGGCCTCGGGCGCCTTCGAGCGCACGGTCGCCGCGGCGCTACGCAGGTTGCCCTCTTCCTCGTCGGTGGGTGCCATGTCAGCGAACGCCTCAAACAGGCTCCCAGGCCTTCGGGCGTTTCCAGCATCTCGAACGCCGGCCACTCGCCGATCGCTTGTAGCCCGGCGCCGCTGATTTGGAAGTGAGCCCAGTAGACCCCACCGGACTCGGGGTTCTGCTTCGAGTAGTTGACGAGCCTGCGTCGGCGAGGGTTTCAACACTGACGTGGACGTCGCACTCCCTGAGTCCAGGCAGGGCAGGATGGTCGCCTTCGCTCATCCAGTTCGTCGACAGCATCCCGTGCTCGGGTGGGCTCTCGTGAAGCCAGCGCAGGACTCGGAGGTCCCTCTGCGACCAGGCGCTCATGCCAGGCCTCCGCCAAGTCGCCTCGCCTCGCCAGCCGCGACGTCGAAGGCGACGTCGCGGCTGGCGAGGCAGCGCAAGATGGCGACGACGGCCGCTCCGAGTTGCGCGCGTTCAGCTGGCGGCCACTCGCCCAGCACCCGGAGTCCGCCCGGCGCCAAACGAAGGCGGGAGTAGATGTAGGCGCCGAGCGTCTCGACGCGCTCAGCCCACGTGATCAGGCCGTGCTCGCCGAGGCGCCGCAGAGCATCATCGAGTTCGGCGCCGTCCAGGTGGGGGACCTCTTCGGTGGGACCCTCCCGGTCGAAGCGGTACTGAGCGTTGTACTCCGCCTCCTGCACGAAGCGAAGGACCGGCTTGTCGACCCGCTCCCAGGTGCTGTCGCTGGCCACGCGCGCAGCGTCTCACACCCGCCGGCGCGCGCCGCCGCTTGCCGGCTCTGGATCCCGCCGGTCGATTTGGCACCGTAAACTCATAGCGCAGCGACGGACGATTCAGATTCATGAAGTCACCCTCGAGGAGTTGACCGCGGGCAACGCGGAGGTTCAGGAGTTGGTGGGCAAGCGGGTGCCGCGTGCATTTCGTGGGCCGAGCTGGTTGTTCTGGGCGACCGCGATGCTGGCCCGGACGGCCGCGATACTCGACTCCGTGACCGGGCTAGCCGAGCGTGGCCGGCGGGCAGACGCGGAGGTCGCGCTCCGGACCCTGTATACGCACGTCACCACCTTCTGCTGGCTAGCCATCGATCCAGAGCCCCACCTTGCTGAATGGCAGGGCGGCTCAGAAGCCCAATGGGACAAGTTCAACCGCGAGGTCAAAGGCCTCTACGGGATCACTTCACCCGACGACGACGTTCTGGCGAGCTTCGGGGGTGCGAAGACGTTGAAGCCGCTCGAGCAGCTTGCCGACGACGTGGACGCCTACTGGCCGAGCCAGATTGCGGCCTTCCGGGGCCACCCCGGTGACAGCAAGAAGAAGGAGCTTCTGAGCTTCCGCGGCGCCTACACGTCGATCTTTCGCACGACTAGCCGGATCGCCCACGCCGAAGTCGATTCACTTCAGGCGAGCGTTCGCGCACGTGAGCGCGAACTCGTCGTCTCGATGCAGGAGCCGTCCCAGTTTGGGCGCTCGGGCTTCGCGCTGCCGCTCACTGGCTTCGCCATGCTGGTCTACAACCACCACTTTGAGTGGCCGGGAGAACCTCGCGTCGGCAGGATGGTCGCGGCGCTGAACTACGAACCGACCGAGGGCGACTGAGGGGACGCTGGTCGGACGTCATCAATCCTGCACTCCGGCCCGAATCGCTCAGCGCGTGCACTGCGGGGAGTGGACGCAGATCGCGCTGTAGGCCTCGTCGGCGACTGGTCTCGCGTTGGGGCGATTGGATCGCTTGCTTCTCAGGCGACCGAGCCCATTTGCCTTTCGGTTGCCCCTGGCACGTCAACCGGTCGGCAGAAGGGAGCTAGATGCTGCCTGAGGTCTGCTCCTGCTTTGCGCGACAGGCGGCACTCGTTTTCGGCGCATCGGATCAGCACGTCGCTGCACGGGCCTTGGCGCTTGATTGGGCTACGAGACGACCTTCCATAGCCCAAACCCGCCGGAATCCGCGCGGAACCAACGGTATCCAAGCCTTTGAGCCTCTCTATAATGCGCCCTGAGGTAGCCCCGAATTCCGCATGGCAATGCGGTTTTCACGACATATCCGGGCTGGCTTTTGCCGGCCCGGATACACGACTGAAAATCGTGGTGTCGCGGGTTCGATTCCCGCCCTCGCCATCGCATTGGAAAGCGGAATGCGGCTCCCGAAAGGGGGCCCGCTTCGCGTAGATGGGCAACCGATTGGGCAACGGCGGCCCGTGGGTGCCCGCTTCCAGCCGCAACCCTGAGGCTCTGCCTCAGCGGTGCTTGAGCAGCGAAAGCGCCGGAACAACAGCCGGGGTCGGCTTGATCGTCATGTATCTCACCTCCTCGACGTAGCGGGACAAGAGCAGGGCTTGACGTCGTCAGCTTGCCAAGCCCTGCTCTTTCCGCGTCTTCAGCGCGTCTTGTAGAGCGAAAGCATCGGAACCGTCGTCGGGCACGATTTGATCGTCATTGTGACTTACCTCCTAATGCTAAAAATTATTTGAGCAAAAGAGGAAGGAGCCTAGCGCACTTTGCTTTGCTCTTTTTTGAGCAAAGCTCCGTTAGCCTGCCGCCCTATCAACATCGCCATACCGATCTGCGGCCTATTGAGTACCGCAATGGCAATGGACTACGAAAGGAGCGGAACCAAATGGCCGCAAGGAGAGGAGCGGGGCAATCCAAGGCGAGTACGTCAAAGCCCAAGACGACAAGCCGCAAACGGAGCACCGCCAAACAACGCGAGGCGGCCAGTCGAGAGGTGGCGACTACCATCGCCAAGGCGTTGTCGCATCCGATGCGCGTCCGGCTTCTCACCGTCCTCAACGACCGAATGGCGGGCCCGAATGAACTCCGCAAGGAGCTAGACGAGGGACTGAGCCAGGTCAGCTACCACGTCAAAGTCCTTAAGGACTTCGACATGATCGAGATGGTGAAGACGGAGCCGAGACGGGGCGCTGTCGAGCACTACTACCGGGCGACCTCGAAAGTCTATGTCCCGTCGTGGGTTGCAGCGTTGTGGCCGAAGTCGGTGAGGGGCAGATTGTCCGCCTCGATTCTGGAAGAAATCGAGGTTGACCTAGTGGAGTCGATCAAGGCCGGACTCCTTGCCGACCGGCTAGACGAGGTTATGAGTCGGGACAGCCGAACCTTGGACGGTCAAGCCCGCGAAGACGTAGAGGAGGCAGCCGCCGAGTTCTACAAGCGGTTTGAGAAGGCTGGCACATCGAAACGAACAAGCGCCAACGCAATGGCGAAGGCGACGGCAAGAGAATCCAAACTACCGCCGCCGTAATGGTGTTCAGTTCACTGAGAGGCCGAAAGGCGAGAGCGAAGCGCAGCAAATAGTGCCAGCCAGTAGGAGCTGGTGGACCACCGCTCAAATCTGCCTTTTAAGAATCCAAAAACTTCGCTTTAGCCGTCTAGCATCGCGCCCGCATCGGGCGCCCGACCCAGGGGCGCCGTCAGCAAACTGCCCCCTGGGCTGGCGCTCGGTGCGGGAGGGGAAGGGAGGGCGGCGTCACTCCGAGTTCGCCGCCCTCCCAAATAGACCCCGTCCGAGATGAGGGGGTCCGGCTCATTCAGCGCGACACTTGCTCACACCCCTAGAGAACAGAAAGCGAATCGAGGTTCTCCGCAGCACGGAAGCCACCCAGGGGCCGCACGGCAGACCCAGCACATACAGGAGCGGCTGCCGCTGCGAACGATGCCGAATCGCCAACCGCGAATCCGAACGAGAGGCTCGCCGTAAGAGGCGTGGTCGGCGGCCCCCGTCGCACGTGCACGGCACGTTAGGCGGCTACAACTACTGGAGCTGCCGATGCGAAGCGTGCAAGGCTGTGAATGCGGAATACCGCAGGGAAGGCCGAAACGACCCAGACAAGCCCCACGGCACGGTGAGCATGTATGGGAACTGGGGCTGCCGCTGTCGGGCGTGCAGGGTTGCCAACCGGGAAAAGGGCAGGGAGGACCGTCGCAAGAAGAAAGGGCTGCCGAAACCGGGATGGGTGCATGGCACGACGAACGGCTATTTCCACTGGGGATGCCGATGCGATGGCTGCAAAGCAGCTGCGTCGGCACACGGGAGGCAAGCTCGCGAAAAGGCCCGCGCGAAACCCGTGCCGGACAAAGCTCACGGAACCCGCAGTGGATATCTGCACTACGGATGCCGTTGCACGGAGTGCAAGGCCGCGAACTCTGCTTACGAAAAGAAGCGCCGGAGGGCGCGGGCCGAGGCAACCGACTTGCCAGATCGGGATGGGTAGCCGACGAACCCCGGACCCACTGCATCGAAGCACCGCAGCGACGGCCGTCAACCCCCTCCGGGGGTCGGGCGCAAGCGCCCTTGACTGCCGCTGCTTGGCGGTGCTGTTTCTGCAAGTAGGCCGGGGCGGTGGACGGATGGTGGGGGGGCGCGGGGGGTGGTCAAAACGGTGAAAGGGACGAAGGGAACCAAACGAGGACCCACGTTCTTGGAGGTGGCAAATGCAAGCGGCGGCAATGCAGGTTGAGATGGAGCCGGTCGGGGCGGTGGCGTCGAGGGACGCGGAGATGGTCTGGCTCCTCGGGCGACACGGGATCGCCACGGTGGCTCAAGTCATGGAGGAGTTCCAGGTCGGCAGGACGGCTGCCTACCGGCTGGTGGCGGCCTGCGTGCATCGCGGGCTCATTGAGCGCGACGACTCGCTTCGCCATGAGCCGAGCGTCCTCTACGCCACGCGGGAGGGATTGCGCTGGGTCGGCCTCGGCTATCCGGTGGCGAAGCTCTCCCCCTCGCTGATCCGCCACGGCCTGCGCTGCACCTCGATGGCGCAGGAGCTTCGCCGGGAGTTCCCCTCCGGGGTCCACACCGAGCGGGACCTGTGCTGGGCAGAGCGCCAGGAGGCAAGACCCATCGCCAGCGCCAGGATGGGCACCCGCCCCGATGGCGGGCCGCGGCTTCACCGCCCCGACCTGGCGGTCCTCACCGAGGCCGGGGTGATCGCCGTGGAGGTCGAGCTGACCCCGAAGGCACCGAAGCGGCTTGAGGGGATCATGCGGGCCTGGCGGCGCTCGCCCTGGGTCGATGGTCCGCTACTACTGCGAGCCGGGAGAAGTCCGCAGGGCGGTCGAGCGGGCGATCCTCGCCACGCGCTCGGGGGAGCGGGTCCTCGTCTTCGAGGCGGTGGCGCGATGAAGCACCACCACGGACACCACAGGGAAGCACCCGACCTCCTCGCCCCCCTCGTCCCGCTGACGCTCATGGTGGTGCTGGGTGCGGCTGCGGGCTTCTGCGCGCTGCTCGCGCTGCGCCGCGCGGGGCTGCGCTTCACCTGGGCGCTGGTGCCCGCGCCGCTCGCCTACCTGGCCTGGCTGATCGACTGGCACGCGGGGCTCGTCCTCTTCGCCACCGTCGCCACTGCCGCCGGCGCTGGCCTTTACTGGCACCTTGAGGACATCGAGCGCGGCGGCGAGGAGGCAGCCAAGGCGCGCGACTCGCTCGGCGTGGGTCGCTGGCTGTGGGCGCTCGGGCAGCGCCGCAGGCTGAGGGAGCGGCGACTGGTCAAAGGCAGGATCGCCCTGGGGACTACTCGACGGGGCGGTGTGTGCTGGGTTCCCTTCGGCGCGCGCCAGGGCGTCCACTCGCTGATCGTCGGGGCGACCGGGGGAGGCAAGACCGTCACCCAAGCCGCGATCGCGCAGGCCCACGTGCTCGCCGGGGTGCCCGCGATCGTCTTGGACCCGAAGGGAGACGAGCACCTGCGGGCGACCTTGATCGACGCGGCGAAGCGAAGCGGGATGCCCTTCCGCGAGTGGTCCCCGACCGGCTCCGCCGTCTACAACCCCTTCGAGCGGGGCAACCCGACCGAAATCGCGGACAAGGCCATCGCCGGGCAGCGCTGGTCAGAGGAGCACTACCGCGAAGCGTCAAGGCGCTTGCTCGGCAAGGTGCTGAGCACCCTGCGGGCGGCGGGCGATTGGCCACCGACGATGAGCCAGGTGGTCCGCCACATGGACCCCGAGCGCCTCGACGCCCTGGCGGCCGGGGTCGGCGGCAAGGTGGCCGAGGACGTTGGCGAGTACGTCGACGGGCTTCTCCGCGAGGGCCAAGAGCGACCTGGGCGGCGGGCGCGACCGTCTCGCCGTCCTGGTCGAGGGCGAGCTTGGGCCACGCCTCGATCCATCGCTTGCCGGGACGGGGGCCCAGCGGATCGGACTCGAGCGCGCCTTGCGAGATGGCGAGGTTCCTCTACTTCCACATCGACGCAGACCGCTACCCGGCCGCCTCGCAGCTGCTGGCCGCAGCGCTCGTGACCGATCTCGTCTGCTGCGTCTTGATGACCAAGTACGGCCGCCTCTCCCGAGACTTCTACGGCAAGCCGCGCAGGTTCTGCGGGTACGAGGACCTGCTGGCGATGAAGCGCGCCGCCAATCGAGACCAGGACCGGATCGACGTCAACAGCTTGAAGCAGGCTCGGCGGGAACTCTGACAAGAATCGCGCTCGAGCCCCTTACCGTGGATCGTCGATGTGGTGGCTTGCGGCGCGGATCGCGCTGTCGTAGCTGCCGAACGCCTTCCGAATCTGCTTGAGGCTTCGGCATGCGTCTCGTCACGGCGCGGGAGTTGCATCGTTCCACGCTTCTCAGTTAGCGTGCGCTCAACTATTTCTTATCACTGGAGGCTATATGAACCAGAATGACCAGTTGAGCCCAGGCGAGATCGAGAGCCTGCAGTTCGCCGAGTTGCCGGAGTCGATGCGGGCGGCGCAGCGTGCGGTGCGTACGCCGGAGGTGCGGGAGATGATCGAGCGGTTGGCCGAGCATAACCTCGGCGTCTGCATGCCGCACATGCACCCGGAGGCCGGCGAGTTCGCCGAGCTGCCAGGGGACACCGTGTCGCTCGAGCAGAAGTCGTCGTTCGTTCCGGTGGCGGACCTCGATCCAGTCAACACGCTGCCCGTGGCGTGGCACTGGAAGGACGGCGCCGTGGCTGTCGCCGGTTCCTGTCACATCTTGCAGCGCAAGTGCGATTGAGCCGGCCGGCAACGCCCGAGGCTAACGGAGCGACCGCAGTGGAGCCGTGAATCACGTTCGGCCCGCGGGACTCGAGCCGCTTGGCATGCTCGGTGGGGAGCCAGTCGGCCCCCCACCCCGCGTGCCGGGGGGCTACGAGCCCCAGCTCCAGCGTTGGTCCGACGGGAAGGCGCCAGCGACCGCGCTTGGGGCGCCCCCGGAGGTGCTGATCGTCACCCGGCGGTTCGATCCGCACGCGGACGTGGTGGTCGTTGCGCTCGAACGACTCGGGGTGGGGTGCCTGCGGCTCAACACCGAGGACATGCTGGATGCCCTCCAGCTCTCGTGGCGTGCCGGACCGGGTTCGCGCGGGTCGCTTCATCTCCAGGACGGCTTCGGGCGCTCGCTCGAGCCCTCGGCGCTCGCCGTCGCCGGCTACTATCGGACTCCCGGGCCGGTTCTTCCCGCCACCGGCCTGGAGTCGTCGCCGGCCCGGTCCTTTGCGAGCAGCGAGGGCGAGGCCCTCCTCACTTCCCTGCTCGCGGCGTCGGGGATTCGCTGGTTGTCTTCACCAGACAGGGTGCTGCGGGCGGCAGCCAAGCTCCCACAGATCGAGCTTGCCGGGCGGCTTGGGCTTGCGGTCCCACCGACGCTCGTCACCAACCGGCCCGAAGAGGCCTATGAGTTTGCGCGCGAGCACGACTTCGACGTCATCGTCAAGCCGATGGCAACGCCCAGCTTCGAACGCGGGGATCGTCTCCACGATGTGTTTACCCGGCGGCTGACGCAGGCCGAGCTCCTCTGCCACCTGGAGGCGGTGCGGCTCGCGCCGACAATGCTCCAGGCGCATATTTCCAAGCGCGCGGAGGTTCGTGTGACGATCGTCGGGGAAGAGGTCTTCGCCGTGGCGCTGGACTCGCAGTCCGTCCCCGGAGCCGAGCTGGACTGGCGGCGCGTTGGTCCGGCGACCATCGAGCACACAGTGGTGGCGCTGCCTGAGGCCCTGGTATCCAAGCTGCACCGGTTTCTCGAGTGCTGTGGGCTGCGGTTCGGGGCAATCGATCTGATCGAGACCCCCGAGGGGGACTTCGTCTTCCTGGAGAACAACCCATCGGGAGCCTGGTACTGGCTGGAGCAGGTCACCGGCCTGCCAATGACCCACACCCTGGCCCACCAGCTCTCCGGGTTGGCGGGCCAGGGCGCGGGAGCAGCCGAGCGAGGCCCTGTCACGGCTCCCCGTCCCGCGGCGTGATCGATGCATGAGCGATCCGCGCTGGGTCCCACCCTCCCCGGGCAGCGAGCCCCTGGTGAGCGAACATCGCCCCCGACGTCCCTACAGGGAGGACGCGCGCATCTACGCGCGCCATCGCGAGGCGGGGACGACCCCCTACACCGAGGGCGAAATAGACGCGAGGATCGTCGCCAACGCGGCCGATCTCGCCACCATCGACGGCGATGGCCCGCTCGCCGTCCCATTCTTGCGGGAGCTCGTGGGGATCTTTCGGCACCGGGTGTTTCGGGCGCCCCCGGTCAGCGCCGAGGACCGCGCTATCCGGCTGCGCGCCGTGCCCGACGCGGAAGCGAATCTCCAAGCTGCCGAGCGCGAGCGCGATCGTCACGCCCACCACTGCCGCGAGCTGGAATCGATTCGTCGGCGTACGCTCCGCCCCGGCCTTGGCACCAGCTTCACCCGCTCTGAGTGGCTGGCCGTCAGCCTGTTCGTGGCAATGGCGGTGGAGGTGTTGGGTTCGGTCAAGGCCCTCGAAGCTGCGTTCGGCCTGAACGTCATCTTCGCCGGGATCTTCGCCATCGCCGTCTCGGTCATGCTGATCACGGCCGCCGACCAGTTCGGCAACGCGCTCGCCGGCATCGTCCGCGAGTCGCGCGCCGCCACGAGGCTGGTCGCTGCCGCGCTGGTTGCAGTGGCGATGGTGGCCGGGGTCCTGGCGGTCTACTCCCTTGCCCAGAGCCGCGAAACGAACACCGAATTCGCCGCTCAGAGCTCCCGCAGCGCCGAAAGCGGGTCGCGCGACCTCAGCAACGCGACCGCGCCGTCCTCCCCGCGCGCCGCGGCGGAAAAGATCGCGCGTGAAGGCGACAAGCGGCAGGACGACGGCAAGGCGAAGTTGGACATTGGCTTCTTCCTGCCGCTCTCGATCCTGATCCTCGCCGGCTCGACCCTGCTCGCCTTCCGCGTCGAGGGTGCGGCTGAGTGGAACGACATCGAAGAAGCGGTGCGCGGCGCCGAAGGGGAGATCGAGGACGCCGCCGGTGCCGTCGAGGAGGCGAGAGCCGCCCTGGTGCGAGCGCGCGGCCCGGATCGTCGGCTGCTACTCGAACTCTCGGCATACGTGGAGCGCGAGCATGACCTGCTGCTGCTCTGGATCGCTCGCTTCGAGGCCGAGTACCTTCGGTTTCGGGCCCTGGAAGGCCATCCGCCGCGAGAGCTGGAAGGGCCGGACGTCCCGGTTCCCGCCGAGGTGCTCGCCGAGCTGCTGCGCGGTCCCGGGGAGGCCCCTCCGCCCCAGGCTGCTCCCGGCGGCAGCGCCGCCGCGGAAGGCGCCGGCTCGGCACCCGGCCCGCGATCGGGCGAGGAAGACCGCCCTGGCCCCGCCGCCCCTCCGTCGGACGGACAGCCCCCCGCCACCGGGCCGGGGCCGGCCTCGGAGCCACCCCCCGCGCCCAGGCCCCCACGCCGCCCGCGGGGCCGGCTGCGATCGCCGGACGGGCACCCGCCGGGAGCGCCCGGGGTCGGCGGATCGCATCCCTAGAACGGACGAGGAGAAGGAGAACCCGTGTACAGATCGAGAAAACAGCAACAGGCGCGCCGGCGGCGAATGCTGATCGGGATCGGCGTGAGCGCCGCCGCCGTCGCCACGATCTTGCTCGTGGTCGCCCTCGCCTCCGGTGGGGGCGGCAGGAAGAGCGCCGGCTGCGCGATCCTCGACGTCTCCGTGTCTACCCAGAAAGCGCGGGCCAGCTACGTCGAAAAATTCTCCGAGTTCGCTACCTCGATCGGCAACGAGGGCAGTGGCAGGATCTGCGTGATCCTGGCGGCTGCGGACCCCCAGCTTGAAGCGATCCCGGTGGACGCGTCGGTGGCGCCCGAACCCGGCGCCGCCGACACGCCCGATGCCCCGATCCAGATCGAAGAAAACGTCGAGGAAATGTCCCTGCGGGTCGCGGGCTTTCTCGAACATCCACCCGTGAACCAGCGGGGGTCGGGTCTTGTCGCGGCGGCCAACGTGGCTGCGCGGAAGCTGCAGCCGGGCGACCGCATCATCTACCTCTCCGATGGTTTCGAGTGGAGCAAGACTGTCGGCCACCTGATGGAAATGGACCTTTCGCCGGAGGGGATCGCGGTCTTGCTGAGCCGCATTGACCGCCTCGGCCTGCTCCCCGACCTGAACGGGATCGAGGTCGAATTCCCCCTGATGCTCTATCACCCTGGTGGCCTCAGCCGGGACATGGCCCAGGAGAACAGGGTGGTGGCCTTCTGGGAAGCGTGGGCGGAAGCGACCGGGGCTAAGCTGACCTACGAGACGCTGTCAGGCTGATCCGGCCGCCCCCGAACATGTAATTTCCTTGTGTGAGAAGGACACGTACCGTAATAACACTATCCGCCATACTCTTATCCATTGGGGCAGAGGGGATCCCTGTTCAAGGGGGAGGCACCGGTGTTCTTACAAGAGATGCGCGAGGGGGTCGTTGGGAGAACCACGCTCGAGGCGTGGCTCTCGGAGTGGCTGGACAGGGTTGCCGAACGCTCCAGCCCGCTGGAGCTGGAGGCGTCGGTACCGCAGGCGGCGCTGGCCGCCGGCCGCGCGATCGCGTTCCAGATCGAGCGCGGGGAGCTTTGGCCCCGCGACAGGAGCGAGTTCAGGGGGCACTGCGAGCGGATCCTCAGGGTCCACGTGGCGCTGGTCGACCTCGCGGGAATCTGCAAGGCGGGCACCGAGTCGGCCTTTCCATGCCGGGAGCCGTGGCTGAATGCCGACGCCTGGCATAACACCTACGTCGCCCTCGCTGCCCGCATCTCCGACGGCAGGGTGGACATCGAGCGGCCCCTGGGGCCGCTGGCGAAGCTGACCGCCTACCGCTTTTTCCTCAGCGAGCGACGCCGGATGCGCAGGCTCTCGGCGTTGACCGAGGAGCAGCTGCACCGAGTCAGCCTCGGTGACGAGTCGCCGCCGGAGGAGCGCGCCGAGGCTGCGCGCCGGGCGCGAGCGCTGCGCGAGGCAATCGAAAGCCTGCGGGTGGAGGGCAGGCTGTCCGAAGCCGAGGTTGGGATGCTGTGGCGGCGGTACGTCGAGGAGTGGCGCTCCCCCGAGGTGGCCGCGGCCGCCGGCCTCACGGCGGACAACGTGCGCCAGATCTGCACCCGCCGCTGTGCCCTGCTGCGCCTGGCCCTCGCCGGCCAGGACTTGGAGGAGGCGGCTGCCTAGAAGGCGCCGGGCTCGGCGACGTCGCCGGGCCCGATCCGCTCGCTCCCGCCTCGCCTCGGCACCCCGTTGCGCTCGAGCCTGAGCCTCACCGGGGTCTCGATCGTCCGCTGGATCTCCGCCGCGACGCTGCGACCGTCCCACCCGAGCGTGAGGTGCGCCTGGACCTCGTTCGCGAACCCGTCGCGATCCAGCGCGAGCCGGTGGCCGAGCTCGTCCGCCAGGTTCCGCTCGAGGTTCTCGCAAGCGCGGTCGACCATCGCCGCGAGCGCCTCCTCGCGGAGGATGTCGTACCCGACCAGCGAGCCCTGCAAGCGGCTCCACAGGGCTGGCGAGCCGAAACCGTCTCCGGCTTGGCCGCTGATTCTGCGCTCGAGCTTTTCGGCGCTCCTCGCCAGCAGAGCCCCGGGTGTCGGCGGATCCTCGTAGCGGATCTTGCTTTCACCGCCCTTGAAGCCGAGGTTCGTGGTGAAGACCAGCAGCGCGTTCTCGAAGGTGGCGGTGCGGCCGCGGCCGTCGGTCAGCCGCCCCGCGTCGAGGATCCCAAGCAGCAGCTCGGTCAGCGCCGGCGCCATGTCGAACTCGTCGAACACGATTACGGCGGCGTCCCGTTCCAGGGCCTCGGTAAGCGCTCCGCCGTCGTCATAGCCGACGAAGCCGGGAGGGGCGCCGAGCAGTCGGGCGACGTCGTGTTCGCTCCGCAGCTCCGCGCAGTCGATCCGCACGATCGCCTCGCGGATGCCGCCGATCGCCTCGGCCAGGATCAAGCTGGTCTCGGTCTTGCCGACGCCGGTCGGCCCGTGCAGGACCATCGTCGCCATCGGCCGCGTGCTCCGCGAGCGAGCCGGCCGGCTAGCCGGCCGCCACTGGCCGACGGTGAGCTGCTCGCGGATCTTCTCGAGGGCCGCGGGCTGGCCGAAGATCTCCGTCTCGAGCGCCGCCATGATTCGCTCGACGCCGATCTCGCCGATCGGGGTCTTCGCGCTTTCGGAGCGCGAGCGCCGGTAGAGCGCCTGCGGGCGGGTGGCGGGCAGCTCGAAGGCATGCGAGCCGCGGCAGAGCTGGATCAGCTCACGCAGCGAGTAGCCATCGGTGAGGCCGGCGAGGGACTCGATGTCCTCCTCAGCCGGCCGCCCCCCGTTGTCGCCGCGAAAGAAGCTTTTCGCCATGTGGCGGAGGCCGGCGAGCCGTTCGGCCCGGTTGGGCGCCTCTACCACTTCCTCTACGACGCCTGGAAGGGAGGCGATCCGCTCGATCGCCGGGCCGTCGGGCTGGCCGTAGACGATGAGCGCGTTGCGAACCTCGCCGCCGCCGGGCGCCGGAACGAAGCTGGCCTCCGCCATCGCCTCGAGCAGCAAGCCCAGCGCGGCCCGGCCCTGTTCGGAGGCTCCGCCGAAGAGGTCCCCCCCGTCCCGGATGACGATCGCGACGGGCTGCTCGGCCTGGCGCAGCAGCAGGCGCGTCGCCGCTGCGACCATCGTCGGCGTGCCGTCGTAGAGCGCCGCACCGAGATCGCCGTATTCGGCGACATGCTGATCGCGCAGCCTGCCGAAGAACTCCGCCGCCACCTCTTCTTCGTGCGGGTCCTGGCAGTAAAGGCCGTCGGCCTGACTGGCAACGAAGACTCGCTCGATGCCGGCGCGCCGGGAGAGCGCGTCGGCGATCCCCCAGGCCTCTTCGACCGGCTTGCCCTCGACCAGCACCTCGTCCCCCAGGTGGCCGCGCAGGACCAGGTGGGCGCCGGACCGCACCCGGTCGGCGATCGAGTCTAGATGGCGGGAGGTGAGGCGATCCCGCTTGCTGCTTTGCCTCACCTCCTCCTCCGGGTTGCCTCGCTTCCGGCCCGTGCCTCGGCCGAGATCATCGCGTCCTCGACTCCCTCTCCGACCATGCGCATGTCGATCCGCTCCGCGACCCCGCGTACCAGGCTCGCCTGCCTGTCGCAGGCACTCTCCTGGGTGCCGTCCGGCCCGGCGATGTCGCTGTGCGACGCCTCCCAGTCGATGGCCGACGCCCGGCCCGCGAGACCGCCATCGGCCCGGGCGCTGACCGGCATCCGGCCCTCCTCGCCAAAGTCGACGAAGGCCACGAGCCGGCCGTCTGGCTCCCAGCGCAGGCTGGTCTCGCTGACGGTCGCCAGGCCGCTGTCATTGACCTCCGCCATCGCCAGGCTGCAGGTCTCGCGCTTTCCCCAGCGCTCGAACATCGTCTCTTCGACCGCCTCGACCCGCGCGGCTAGTGAGGAATCGAAGGCGTTGCTCTCGACCGCGCCGTCGAGCAGGCCGCGGGTCTCGGCGAGCAGCTCAGGCGGGGCGACTTCAGCCATGGCCGGGTTCAGCTTGGTCAACTCGACCATCGCCTCGTAGCGGCCGCAGAGCTCTCCCAGCTGGTGCGCGGAGGCGTGCCCGAGGCGCTCATACTCCGCCGCCCGCTCGGCGCAGAGTCGCTCGGCGATGCCGTCTCGCTGTCCGGTCAGTTCCTCCTCCCGCTCGTTGAATTCACGCATCGTCCTCTCGCCGAGCGTCAGCAGGGTCCGGTGTGTGCTCGTGCTCATCCATTCCTCCATTCCGCTCCCCCGTCATGGGGCGTGCTGGTCATCTGCTTCCCCCTGCGTGCGCGGCCAGGCGCGCCGCGTAGTCCGGAACCGGGGGCACCCCTACCCACTCCAAGCCCAGCTCCCCGTCGATACTGATTTCGACCCCCGCCGAGCGATCCGCGCCGCGCTCGAGCTCGGCGCGGTGCCGGGACGAGAGCGCGTGGATGCGCTGGTTGCTCGACCCGCGCCAGAGCAGGTCCGCGTGTAGGCGACGCACGTAAGGACCGTCGACGAGGACATCGAGGCGGCGCAGGAGGCCGCGCTGGGCCGGGCTGCCCTTGGCCCGCAGCCACTCGATCCGGTACCCGGAGAACGACATCGCCGAGAGCTCCGGCCGTGCGCGGCGCAGCCTGTCCAGGAGCCGCGAGAGTGCCGGCGCCTGCAGGAAGGGCTCGCCGCCGGTGAAGGTGACGCCATCGATGCCGTCGAGCGCGGCCAGGCGGGCGCCAAGCTCCTCGACCCCGATCTCCTCACCCCCGTCGAGGGCGTGAGTGGCCTCTGCGATGCAGCCGGCGCAGCGCAAGTGACAGCCCTGCACGACCACGACCGCACGCTCGCCCGGCCCGAGGACGCCGGTGCGGTCGATCAGGCGCGCCACGCGCAGGTTCGAGTCCTCCGCCGCGCCCCAATGGCGCGTCATGCCGCCCCCTTCAGCTCTTCCACCCAGTCGGGATGGGGTACGGAGGGATCCGCCTGCTTCTTGATCGCCCGTTCTCCCGCGGCGAGTGAGCCAACGGGCAGCGCGCTGGCAGCGGTGTTTTCGTAGGTCGCGACCATCTGGCTCGCGAAGGCGGTCTCGACTTCGACGAGGCGCAGGGTCTCGTCGGCCAGGCTGCGGGCAAGCGCTCGGTTGCGGGCCAGCTGGGCCTCGAGCTCGTCCTTCTGCTCGAGCACATCGCTGCGGGCGCGCCGCAGCGATGTGACAGCCACGCTCTCGGGCTGCCCGATGCGCAGGCTGAGCAGGCCGGCGAGGAGGCCCAGAACGCCGGCCACGATCAGGGCAAAGCCGGCGGGTGTGAGGTCAAGGCGGAAGAGAAGGAATCCGACGATCGCCCCCAGTGCCAGGCCGCCGCCCGCCTGCCAGCGGCTGACCAGGCCCTCGCCCAGCGGGGGCAGCGAAACCAGCTCCCTGATGAGGCCACTCCCTTCCAGCGCGGCCTCGATCTCAGCCAGCCTTGCGTCAGCCGCCTCGATCCCGGCCTGGGTCGCGTCCGCCTCCGCGTCGAGCTGACCGCGCCCAGCCGCGTAGGCCGCCCCCAGGGCGGCGATCCGCTGCACGGCGATGCTGCCGGCTTCCTCGACGATCGGAAAGATGCGGTTCGCCATGTCCTCGGCGTGGCGAATTGCGTCAGCCTCCGCGTCTTTGCGCACCCGCTCCAGGATTTCCTCGTGGGCGGGAGCCGGGTTGTAGGCGTCGTCGCGGGCGTGCTTGCCTCGGGGGGCGCTGGTGTCGACGCGCTCCGGGCCGTTGCCGCCCAGCAGGCTCTGGGTTGCGATCATCTCGTCTTCGTCTCCTCTAGGTTCGACCGAGACACGCTCGTGGCGTGTCTGCTGTGACACCGAGAGGACGGGTGTCGCGGCCGCCGGGCGAAGCAGAGCCGCAGTCGCCTGCGGCGGTGCTGGAAGAACCAGGCGATCGCGGGACAGAGGTGCGGCGGGAGGCCGCGGCGGGACTCTCCCATCGGACCCGATCGGTGAGCAGTCAAGCCGCTAGGGTCGGCGGCAATGCGAACCGCGGCGATCACAGGCGCCTCCAGCGGCATCGGTGCCGCGACGGCACGGGCGCTGGCGAGCGAGGGCTACCGGACCGTCCTCGGCGCCCGCCGGCTCGACCGACTCGAGGCCCTGGCGGCGGAGATCGGCGGCGAGGCGATCGAGCTCGACGTCGCCGACCCCGACTCGGTGACCGCGTTCGCGGCCCGTGTCGAGGCCTGCGACGTGCTGGTCAACAACGCAGGCGGCGCGCTCGGCCTCGACCCGGTCGGCGAGGCCGACGACGAGAAGTGGCTCCAGATGTACGAGGCGAACGTGATGGGGACGATGCGGATGACGCGTGCACTCCTGCCGCGGCTGATCGCCTCCGGCGACGGGCACGTCGTCAGCATCACCAGCATCGCCGCTTTCGAGACCTACCGCGGCGGCGCCGGCTACACCGCCGCCAAGCACGCCCAGCGGGCGATGTTGCGGACGCTGCGCCTGGAGCTGTTGGGCGAGCCGGTCCGCTTCACCGAGGTCGCTCCCGGCATGGTCGAGACCGAGTTCTCGTTGGTCCGCTTCGGCGGCGACGAGGAGGCCGCCACCCGTGTCTACGAGAGGATGCAGCCGCTCGGCGCGGAGGACATCGCCGAGTGCATCCGCTGGGCCCTTGCCCAGCCATCGCACGTCAACGTCGACGAGATCGTCGTCCGCCCGCGTGACCAGGCGACCGCGACCGACGTGCACCGCGCGTAGCGGGGCGCCCGCTCAGCTCGCGACAGGAGGATCGGCGAGGTAGCCCTCGGGCTCCTCGACCACGGTGTTGACCAGCTCGCCGATCCGCTCGATCTCGACCCGAACCGTCTGGCCGACGTGAAGCACGTTCTCGCGGATTGGCTTGCGGCCGATGCCGACGCCGGAGGGGGTGCCGGTGGCGATCACGTCGCCGGGCTCCAGCGTGAACGCTTCGGAGAGGTGGGAGACCTGCTGAAAGCAGTCGAAGACCATCCCGGCGGTGCTCGCGTCCTGGCGCGGCTCCTCGTCCACTAAGCAGCGGATGCGCAGGTCCTGGGGGTCGCCGATCTCCTCGGGCGTCACCAGCCAGGGGCCGAGTGGCCCGTGGGTGTCGAAGGACTTGCCGATAGTCATCGTCTGCGCCCGGCCCTGCCAGTCGCGGACGCTGAGGTCGTTGGCGCAGGTGTAGCCGGCGATCACCTCGTGGGCGCGGTCGACCGGGACGTGGCGGCAGCGCTTGCCGATCACCACCGCCAGCTCCGCCTCGTAGTCGAGCAGGGTCGAGACCTTCGGCATGTGGACCTCGGCGCCCGACCCGACCACGCAGGTCACCTGCTTGTTGAAGAAGACCGGGACTTCGGGCGCCTCCATCCCCATCTCGGCGATGTGGTCGGCGTAGTTGAGGGCGATCCCGAGGTACTTGCGCGGGGTCGCCGGCGCCAGCAGGCGGATCTCGGCGAGCGGCACTCGCGGCGCCCCGGCGGCGGCCTTCTCGACGCCGCCCCGTCCCGCCTCGGCGAGCGCAGCAGCCGGTCCGGCCGGCAGGCCGGAAGCACTCAGGTCGACAACCTCCACGCCCTCGATGACCCCAAGCGCGGGGGCTCCAGCGGAATTGGCAAAACGACAGAGCTTCATTGCGTCCGGACTCTGCCAGATCCGCTGACTTCGTCGTTTGGGACTCATATGCGCCCCAAACGACGAAGCAGCGAATGGGCGTCAGTCGTCCAGCTCGTCGATCAGCTCGACCACGCGGCGCTCGATCTCGTCGCGGGTGATGCGGACCTCCTCGATCGGGCGGCCCCTCGGATCCTCCAACTCCCAGTCGACGTAGCGGGTGCCGGGTACGTACGGGCACTCGTCCCCACAGCCCATCGTCACCACCAGGTCCGCCCACTCGGCATCGGCGCTCGTCAGCTTGCGCGGGGTGTGGGTGGCGAGGTCGATGCCGTACTCGCGCATCGCCTCGACCACCTCGGGGTGGACGCGCTCACTCGGCGTCGTCCCGGCCGAGCGCGCTTCGTGGTGCCCCGCCGCCGCCCGCGTGAACAGCGCCTCGCTCATCTGCGAGCGCCCGGCATTGTGCAGGCAGACGAAGAGGACGCGAGCCATCAGGCCCCCGCCATCTCAGCAGCAGGCGGCGGCCGTTGCGTCCGGGTCCGCTGGGGCCGACACCCATGCCGACACCGAGAAGACCTCGCGCACCGCGTCGAGTGCCCCGGGGATGAGGCTGAAGTAGCTGTAGGTGCCGCGTGCCTCGCGCTCGATCACCCCGGCCTCGACCAGTTGCTTGAGGTGGTGGCTGACGGTTCCCTGCGAGAGCCCGAGCAACGGCTGCACCTCGCAGACGCAGACCGACTCGCCTCCCGCCCGCAACAGCAGGTTGACGATCCGCAACCGGTGCCGGTCGGCGAGAGCCTTCAGCACCCGCTCGAGCTCCACCGATCGCTCCTCCGACAAGGAAGACCCCGCGAGGGGCGTGCAGCACTCGATCACGGGAAGCTCGGTCACCTAGATGCACCCTAGCAATCTTCATTGACAAATATCAATGAATGGGAGATTACGATCTCCCGCGATGAAGACGGGCCAGCTCGACCTGCGCCGCCTCGCGGCCATCTACGTGGGGGGCGTCCTCGGGGCGCTCGCGAGGGTCGGCCTGGCCGAGGCGACCCCGCACGGGCCGGACGGCTGGCCCTGGGGAACTTTCGCGGTCAACATGGCCGGCGCCCTGCTGCTCGGCTTCGTCGCCGCCCGCCTGCGCGACCATCCCGAGGACAGCGTTGCCCATCCGTTCCTCACCATCGGCGTCTGCGGCACCCTGACCACCTTCGCCACGCTCCAGCTCGAGCTGTTCGAAATGGTAGATGCCGGGCACTTCGCCCTGGCGGCCGGTTACCTCGGTGCGACGCTGGCCGTTGGGTATCTCTGCATCCGCGCAGGGATCTTTTTCGAGCGCCGCCCGCGGAAGGCGGCGGCTTGAGCGCCCCGGCCTGGATCGCCGTCGGCTTGCTCGGGGGCGCGGCCGCAGCCGCGCGCTTCCTGATCGACTCGGCCTTCGCGGCGCGCGCGGACCATCCCTTCCCACTCGGCATCCTGGCGATCAACCTCGCGGGCACCCTGGCCCTCGGCCTCGTCGCGGGGGCGGCGCTCAGCGGCGAGGCCCTCGTCATCGTCGCCGGCGGGGTCCTCGGTTCCTTCACCACGTTCTCCACCTGGATGCTCGACTCGCACCGTCTCGCCGACGCCGGTCACTCCCACCTGGTCTGGCTCAACCTCGGCCTCTCCCTCGTGGCCGGCTTCGCCGCGATCTTCCTCGGTCACTGGCTCGGCTCGGTGCTCTAAGCGGTACACGCCCGCGGTCGCACTTTCCGCCACATAGCGGAAGGAACTGCGACCGCTTGTCCCCGGACTGGGGATCCGTGCTTTGCGGTCGTATTTGCCATCGCATAGCGGAAGGAACTGCGACCGCTCGGCACCGTCCGCTTGCGGCACTACTTTGGATTACCGATGGAGCAGCAAGCTCTCACCGACACACTCATCGCGGCGAGGGTGCCGCTGGGCGAGCTGGAGGACGGACAGCGAGTCGGGGGCGTCTACGCGGTCCGCGAGCGGGAGCTGCGGCGCAAGCGCAGCGGCGAGCCCTGGTTGCGGCTCAGCCTCGGCGACGCCAGCGGCAGCTGCGAGGCGGTCTCCTGGGAGGACGCCGAGACGCTCTACGCGATCGCCGCGCCCGGCACTCCCGTCCACGTCAGTGGCATCTTCGAGATCAGCGAGCGGTGGGGGTCGAAGATCAAGCTGAGCGGCCTCCGCGAGGCCGCTGACGGCGAGTACGACGCCGAGGACCTGGCGGTCGAATCGGAGGTTTCCTTCGAGCGCCTCGAGAGCGACCTGCGCGAGCTGCTGGCGACCGTGCAGGACCAGCAGCTCCGCTACCTGCTCGACCGCTTCTTCGGCGAGGAGTCGGAGATCTGGGCCCGCTTCCGCGACGCGCCGGCGGCGAAGGTCTACCACCAGGCCTACCGCCACGGCCTGCTCGAGCACACCGTCTCCGTCGCCCAGGCGGTCAGCGCCGCTGCCGCCTTCTTCCCCGGGATCGACCGCGACGTCGCCGTCACCGGAGCCCTCCTGCACGACATCGGCAAGACCGAGGCCTACAACGACGATCCGCTGGCGATCGACCTCACCGACGCCGGCCGCCTCCAGGGCGAGATCCCGCTCGGCTACTACAAGGTTCGCCGCCAGATCGAGGAGATCCCCGGCTTCGACCCCCGCCTCGCCCAGGCCGTCCTGCACATCATCCTCGCCCACCACGGCTCGCTCGAGCATGGCTCACCGGTCACCCCCGCCACCCGCGAGGCTGTCCTCGTCCACATGATCGACAACCTCGGCGGCCGCCTCGGCAGCTTCGACCGCCTCGAGCGCCAGCTCCCCGCCGGCGAGTCATGGTCGGGCTTCGACCGGGCTCTATCCGGCTCAGCGTTCTTCGGCAACCGCGAAGCGGCCTAGTCGTCAGAACCGGCGCGTGCAGCGCTGGAGTCGGTGGACGTTGCCCTCGGCCTCCTCGACGCAGTGGATCAGCCTCTGGCGCCTGTTGCCCGGCTTGGTCACCTCGAAGGAGCGGTGGACCTCGCGCTTTATCTGCCTGCTCATCCCTTCGAGCGACTTGCCGATCTGGTCGAGACCGGTCGACTTGAAGGCCTCGTCGGTCGTCTTCAGCACCGGCTTGACGATGAAGAGGTAGCAGAGAAACAGCACTCCGGCCGTGACTGCAAGCCGGATAATGCCCGAAGTCAGGTTGCCGAAGAGGTTGCGCAGGAGGTCCATTGGACTGGCCGCACACTATCCTGCGACCCGTGGCGAAGGACACCGAGAAGCTGATCCGCCAGCTCTCGCTGATCTCGTTCCTGATGGCCCAGGGGAGACCCGTTTCGGCTCTCGAGATCAAGCGCGAGGTGGAGGGCTACAGCGACATGAACGACGACGCCTTCGCGCGCCGCTTCTACGCCGACCGCGCGGAGCTGGAGAGCCTCGGCATCCAGCTCGGGGTCGAGAAGCCCGGCGAGGGCTTCTTCGAGGCCGAGCTCTACTCGTTGCCGCCGGAGAACTTCTACCTCGACGCGATCAAGTTCTCCGACGACGAGCTGGCGGCGCTGAGCACGGCCCTCTCGCTGCTCTCCGACGGCGAATTCGCCTACGCCGAGCCCCTGCGGCTGGCGCTGCAGCAGGTCGCCTGGGGTCACCCGAACCCGCTCAAGGAGGGCGAGCGCGCGCCGGTTGAGATGGCGATGACGGCATCTGCGGGCGGCCGCGAGCTCTCCCAGCGCCTCTCGAAGATAGAGACCGCGATCTCGCGCCGCAAGACGATCGAGTTCACCTACTACACGATGGAGCGCGACGAGACGGAGAAGCGCAAGGTCGACCCCTTCCACCTGGTCTTCCGCGGCGGGCAGTTCTACTTGATCGGCTATGCGCACGAGCGCGAGGCGGTCCGCGTCTTCCGCCTCTCCCGGATCCAGGGCAAGGTCGGCTACGCATCCAAGGCCGAGCACGACTTCTCCCCACCCGAGGACTTCGACCGCCGCGACTACGGCCAGCGAGCCGACTGGCAGCTGGGCGAGATCCGCGGCACCGCGCAGATCTTCGTCCGCGACCGCATCGCCTGGCTGATCGAGCGCGATTTCGGTGCTTACGGCAAGTTGCGCGCGGCCAAGAAGTCGGACGGCGCGCCAGGGAAAGGCTCGGTTTTCGAGACCGACTACGCCTCCCCGCGAGAGCTGATCGCCTGGGTGCTGCGCTGGCGCCAGAACGCCCAGGTGCTGGGCCCCGAGGAGCTGCGCGAGGAGGCCGAGAGCCGTCTCGGGTTGCTCCACGACCGCCACCACAACGGCTTCGAGCCGGCCGAGATCGTCGACCGCCCGCTGCGCGAGGCGCCGCGGCGAGCCCGCTCCAACGGCCGCGGCGAGGCCGCGATCCGCCCCGAGCGCTTCGCCCGCCTGGTCACCCTCGCCGGCCTTCTGATCGATTCCGCCAAGCGGGGCGAGCGCCTCGGCGTAGCCGACCTGCGCCAGCGTCTCGAACTCACCGGCGAGGAGCTGCAGGAGGACATCGACCTTCTCAACGTCGTCAACTTCGGTGGTGGCACCTACGTCCTCTACGCCGAAATCCAGGGCGACGAGATCGAGGTCGACTCCGAGCCCTACGGCGACAACTTCGCCCGCCCGGCCAGGCTGCTGCCGCTCGAGGCCAAGGCGCTGGTCGCCGCGATCGACCTCTTCGGCGACCACCTACCCCAGGGCGGCCTGCAGAGCGCCCGCACCAAGATCGTCAAGGCGCTCGGCCACGATCCCTCCGAGGAGGGCCTGGAGATCGCCTCCAGCAGCGGTGGCGACGCCGAGGTGGCGCGCAAAGTCAACGAGGCGATCGGCACCAGCCGCATCCTCGACCTCGACTACTACAAGGAGAACGAGGACACGTTCACCAAACGCTCGGTCGAGCCCTACCGGCTGGAGAACGGCAAAGAGGGCTGGTACGTGGAGTGCTACGACCTGACCAAAGAGGGAGTCCGCCACTTCAAGCTCGACCGGATCAAGGAGGCGACGCTCTCGGCGCAGACTTTCGCGCCTCGCCCCGAGGTCGAGGAGCTGGCCGGGGTCGAGGGTTGGATGACGCACGGCGAGGTGCCGACCGCGCACGTCGCCCGGGTCTGGGTCTCGCCGCAGCGGGCGCGCTGGCTGCGCGAGGAGCGCACCGTGGTCGAGGAGCTCGCCGACGGCGCGGTCGTCGTCGAGCTGCCCTACGCCGGCACCTCCTGGCTCGTCCGGGAGATCCTTCGCGGCGCTGGCGACCTTGTCGTGCTCGAGCCAGACGACGCCCGCGAGGCGATCGCCAAAGAGGTCTCGGGCTGACCGAGGCGCCGGGCCATCCCGAGATCGTCCGCATCGTCGCACCCAACCCGGGGCCGATGACGCTGGAGGGGACGAACACCTACATATATGGGGGCGGGCCCTGCACGGTGATCGACCCGGGGCCCGACGACGCCTCGCACCTCGACGCGATCCGAGTCGCGGCGGGGGAGAGAGGTGGGATCGGCACCGTCCTGCTCACCCACAGCCACGGCGACCATGCCGACGGCGCGGAGCGCCTCGACGCCGAGGTGATCCTGCCGGCCGACGGCGAGGAGCACGGCGGCCTGCGCGCGCTCGCCACCCCCGGCCACGCCCCCGACCACGTCTGCCTGCTCACCGCCGACCGGGTCTGCTTCAGCGGCGACCTCGTACTCGGCGAAGGCTCGACCTTCGTCCCGCCGGACGGCGGCTCGCTAGGCGCCTACATGGACTCGTTGCGCCGCATGCAGGCCGAGCCGATCGAGCTGATCTGCCCCGGCCATGGTCCCTGGGTCGAGGACCCCACCGCCAAGCTCGCCGAGTACGTCGAGCACCGCGAGATGCGCGAGCGCCGCCTCCTCGTGGCCCTGGAGCGCGGAGAGCGCTCCCGCGAGGCCCTGCTCGCCGAGGTCTGGGACGACGTCCCGGCCGAGGTCCGCCCCGCCGCGGCGCTGGTGATGCAGGCTCACCTCGACAAGCTCGCGGCGGAGAGCCGGCTGCCCGGCGACGTTTTCGACTAAACGGTCGCCGGGAAGGCCCCTGTCTACCTCTCCAGCCGGTACCCGGCGAGGGCGAGCCCCCCGCTTGGCTCCAGATCGACGCGGTTCGTCACGCCGGCGACGACCAGTCGACCCGCGCTGTCGATCAACGCATCGCGGACGCTTGCGTTCGAGAACCGGCCGAACCCGGTGACTACGGAGCCGCGGTCACCGAAGCCTCGATCCGGCGTACCGGTCGCGTCGAGGCGGATGACGATGAACCGCCTGCGCAGCCGTTCCCCGGTGGGTCCCAGGTGCTCCGGCCTGAACGTAAGGGTCCCAGCGAGCAGGGGACGTCCACGCGAATCGACAGCAGCCAGGCCGGCACCGCTCTGTCCACCCGGGAGGTCGACGATGGCGACGCCTCGCTTGCC
>Ga0157380_10000128_pt1 | contig 41925 bp, 39 predicted proteins | sample S35metaG_FD_119757 | JGI IMG/M metagenome (GOLD analysis project Ga0157380, IMG submission 119757) | Switchgrass rhizosphere microbial communities from Kellogg Biological Station, Michigan, USA - S3-5 metaG | ecosystem: Host-associated > Plants > Roots > Rhizosphere > Soil | place: USA...
ACACCATCCGTTCCTACGTCAAGCTGGCGCCGGGCGAAGCCTATACGCGCGAGGCGCTCGATGCGGCGCTGAAGGATCTCTACGAGACCGAGCTGTTCGCCGACGTCCAGATCCGTGACGACGGCGCGGGCAACATCACGCTACAGGTGCGGGAAAACCCGGTGGTCAACCGGATCGTGCTTGAGGGCAACAAACGCCTCAAGGCCGAGAAGATCAATCCCGAGATCAAGCTCGCAGCGCGCCAGATCTTCACCCGCTCGAAGGTACGCGCCGACGTAAACCGGATCATCGAGCTTTATCGCCGCCAGGGACGCTTCGCCGCGACGGTCGAGCCCAAGATGGTGCTGCTCGACCAGAACCGCGTCGATATCATCTTCGAGATCCACGAGGGCGACAAATCCAAGGTCCGCAAGATCAACATCATCGGCAACGAGAAATTCTCCGACGGCCGGCTGCGCGGCGAGATGGCGACCAAGCAGACCGGGCTCACCAAGATTTTCTCGTCGGGCACCAGCTATGATCCCGATCGCATGTCCTATGACCAGCAGAAGCTGCGCCAATTCTACCTGACCAACGGCTATGCCGATTTCCGGGTGGTATCGGCGGTGGCGGAGCTTACCCCGGACAAGAAGGACTTCATCATCACTTATGTCGTCGAGGAGGGCGATCGCTATAAATTCGGCGACGTCGATCTCGAGAGCGAGATCCGCGACATCAAGGCGGACAAGTTCAAATATCTGCTGCCGATGAAGAAAGGCGACTGGTACAACGCCAAGCAGGTCGAGGACACGGTCGACTCGATCACCGAGGTGACGGGCCTGTACGGCTTCACCCCCGATGTCCGCCCCGATTTCACGCGTGACAAGGACACGCGGACGATGGGCGTGGTGTTCAAGATCAATCAGGCGCCGCGCGTCTATGTCGAGCGGATCGACATCAACGGCAACACCCACACCAAGGACAAGGTCGTCCGCCGCGAGTTCCGGCTCGCCGAGGGCGACGCCTTCAACAGCTTCAAGGTCAAGCGCTCGCGCGACCGCATCCAGTCGCTTGGCTTCTTCCAGGAGAAATTCGAGGTCGAGCAGAAGCCTGGTTCGGCGCCCGATCGCGTCGTGCTCGAAGCCAATGTCGAGGAAAAGTCGACCGGCGAGCTCCAGGTCTCGGCGGGCTATTCGAGCCTCGAGAAATTCATCGTCGATCTTTCGATCCGCGAACGCAACTTCATGGGCAAGGGCCAGGAGGTGCGCGCAAGCGTCAGCTATTCGACCTATTCGAAATCGGTCGAGCTGGGCTTCACCGAACCCTATGTGTTCGACAAGAATATCGCGGTCGGCTTCGATATCTTCCGGCGCGACTACAACTCGTTCAACTTCCAGGGCAACGACCGCAACACCACCTATCAGCAGTCGACCACCGGCTTCCAGATTCGCGCCGGCGTTCCGCTCACCGAGTTCATCACGCTCGCGACGCGTTACGGGCTGAGCTATGACGATGTCTCGCTCAACAAGTTCACCTTCTACACCAACGGCCAGTGCGACCCGATCCTCGCCGGCCGTTATCTCTGCGACGCGATCGGCAAGCGACTGACCTCTTCGGTCGGCTATTCGTTGGTGTTCGACAATCTCAACAACCGCGTCCGGCCGACTCGCGGCCAGCGCGTGCTGCTGAGCCAGGATTTCGCCGGTCTCGGCGGCGAGGTGCGCTATATCAAGACCGTTGCCGAGGCGACCAAATATTGGGGCTTTGGCGGCGGCTTCGTCTTCTCGGCCGGGATCGAGGGCGGCTATATCAAGGGCCTGGGCCAGGATGTCCGGCTGACCGACCGCTTCTTCCTCGGCGAGCCCGAGATGCGCGGCTTCGGCATCCGCGGCGTGGGACCGCGCGTGCGCCGTCAGCAATATGACGTGACCATTCCTGGTTCGCCCGTGGTGCTGACCGACAAGGATCATTATATCGACGACGCGCTTGGCGGTAACACTTATTATAAGGGCCGGCTCGAGCTCGAACTGCCGCTCGGCAACGGCGCCCGCGAGCTGGGGCTGCGGCCGTCGATCTTCCTGGACGCAGGCGCGGTGTTCGGGGTGAAGACGCCGGTGCTCAGCGATGGCTGCACGGTCGGGTCCAATACGCCCACCAATTGCACCTTCTTGAATCGGCCCGTTGTCGATTCCAAGGGGCGGCAGCTCTATTACAATCAAGATCCCGCCAACACGAACGGCCTGACCACCACGACGGAAGTGACGCCGTACAAGGTTCCCGATCAGCAGATCACCCCCTATAAGGAAGCCTTCTTCGGCGACAGCGCCAAGCCGCGCGTCTCGGTCGGCTTCGGGGTCAACTGGAACTCGCCGTTCGGGCCGTTCCGCATCGACATCGCCAAGGTCCTGCTCAAGGAAAAGGGCGACGACACCAAGCTCTTCACATTCAACGTAGGGACTCAGTTCTGATGAAATCGCTTCTTAAGATCGCTGCGCTTGCGGCCGGATCTGCCATGATTCCAGCGGCGGCGCAGGCCCAGGCGGCTGCGCCGGCCGCGGCCGTGAACACCGGGGTTGCGGTGGTCAACCTCGACGCGGCTATCGCCAACTCGGCCGCCTATAAGGCGGCGATCACCCAGATTCAGACAACGTACAAAGCGCAGATCACCGCCTTCCAGACGCGGCAGACCGCGCTCCAGAACGAACTCGCGCCGCTGCGCACCGAGATCGAGAATCTGCAGAAGAATCCGGCGACGCCCAAGGCGACGCTCGATGCCAAGATCAACGGCTTCCAGGCGAAGGGGCAGGCTGCCCAGAGCGAACTGCAGCGGCTGACGATGCCCTTCGCGCGCCCCGAAGCCTATGTGAAGGAGCAGATCGGCGCCAAGGTTGAGCAGGCGCTCAAGGCCGCGATGGCCGCCAAGAAGATCGGTCTGGTGATTGCGCCCGACGCGGTGGTCGCGGTGCAGGGCGGTTCTGATCTGACCGTCGACGTCGTCACCCAGCTCAACGCCTTGATCCCCAGCGCATCGATCACCCCGCCCGCCGGCTGGCAGCCCGGCCAGGCCGAGCAGGCCGCCGCGCCGGCCGGCCGCTGACGCGCGGCCGATGAGCGAAGCAGCCGCGGCCACGTCGGGGCCGCTCGATATACGCCGGGTGATGGCGGCGCTGCCGCATCGCTATCCCATGCTCCTCGTCGATCGCGTCGAGGAGCTGGTGGTCGACGAACGCATTTCGGCGATCAAGGCGGTCACGATCAACGAGGGCTTCTTCCAGGGCCATTTCCCTGGGCGGCCGATCATGCCCGGCGTGCTGATCGTCGAGGCGCTGGCCCAGGCGGCAGGGGTTCTTGCGGTCGAATCGCTGGGCCTCGCGGGCACGGGCAAGCTCGTCTATTTCATGGCGATCGACGAGGCGAAGTTCCGCTCGCCAGTGGAGCCGGGGGTGTTGCTGCGCCTCGACGTCGCATTCGCCCAGAAACGCGCCAGCGTGTGCAAGTTCGAGGGCAAGGCCTATGTCGGCGACAAGCTCGCCGCACAGGCCAGCTTCACCGCGATGATCGCCGACCCGCCCAAGGATTGAACGAAGCCGGCTCCTATGCGCCCGAAGTTTCCGTCTCTTGCCAACCGCCTGCCCAGGCTGTAGAGGCCGCGCTTCGCTTCCCGGCTGGTCGGAAACCAGCCCTCTTTTCGGAGCCAGACGATGAAGAAAGATATCCATCCCGATTACCATCGGATCAAGGTGCAGCTGACCGATGGGACGGTTTACGAGACCCGCTCGACCTACGGCGCCGAGGGCGACACGCTCCAGCTCGACATCGATCCCTCGGTGCATCCGGCGTGGACCGGCGGCAAGTCGAGCCTGCTCGATACCGGCGGCCAGGTGGCGCGCTTCAACAAGCGCTTCGGCGGGCTGACGCTCGGCAAAAAATAAGCCTGGCGCCCCTGTCGGACCTGTGGATATGGCTGGGCGGTCTTGCCCGGCCATTTTCATGTCAGGGGATCTATGGCGTTGACCCTCTATCGCCGTTTTCGCGTTCCGATCTTCTGGACGCTGCTCGCCGTCATATATGGGCTGGCGCTGCTGCCGTCGGACCACGCGCCGACGTTCAATCTCGGCGACAAAGCCGATCATATGACGGCTTTCTTCGTTCTGACACTGGTGGCCCGCTGCGCCTTTCCGGTGCGCCCGGGCTGGCTGGTCGGGATCAGCTTGTCGCTGTTCGGCGCCTTCATCGAGCTCAGCCAGGCGATGCCCTTCATCGGACGCGACGCCAGCGTTTGGGACTGGGTAGCCGACAGTATCGCGATTTTTGCGGCGCTGCTGCTTGCTCGGGCTCTGGAACAGCGTCGGCCTGCGCTGTTCGTGAACTGAGCTCGCTATCCTTCGATCGCGACGGGCGGAGGAAATGCACGCGCGGGAGCCCGGCTATCGGGAATTCGCGCGGCGATCTTCTGCCCCATCCTGATACCCCAGCGTTCGACGGTGAAGTAGATCACCACGCTGATCGGTAAGGCGATCCCGATCGCTGCCATCTGGATCGCGAGCATGGTCCATTGGTTGACCTGAATGAACGTCATGCAGGTCGCCGCAAGCGCAACCTGAACCGGACGGTGAACCAGATAGAGCGAATAGCTGGCCTCGCCGAGGATCTGGGCCGGCCGCGACTGGGTGAGCCATCGGAACATATGGCCGGTCACCGGGGCCTCTCGGTGCCAAAGGCTATAACACAGGAAGGCGCCCCAGATCGCAATCGGCAGTACGGCTTTCGTCAACGCGACCGCTAGAAAAACGCTCAGCAGCGCGCCGATCAGCGGCGAGGCCTTGAACGTCGACAGATGGTCATAAGCCAATCGGGAAGCAATGCCGATCAGGAAGAAATGGGTGTTCGCCACGAGGACCGCTTCGCTGTCGTAGCTTCCCAGAAGGGATTTCCGGTACAGGATCAGAAGGATCAGGCTTGCGACCGCGATCAGCGACATCCGCCAGCGGGAGCCGAAAGCAGCGATCACCAGCGGGGCAACCAGATAGAATTGCCATTCGAGCGATATGCTCCAGGCCGCCGGCAACAACGTCATCGCAGACCGGCTCAACACCTCGTTCGGTATCGCGCCGTGGATCATGAGCGCATGCGCGATCATGTGCGGAGGAAGGTTCGTGGTCGCCTGGGCTTGGAGTTCGCCGATACCCCGACTGTAACTGCTCCACGCGGCCGATTGCCATGGCACATTCTGTACGATGAAATACCAGTCGTCGATCAGCAGATAGCCGGCGACGCAGGCCAGCACGAACGCCGGATAAAGGCGGAAGAAGCGCCGGACGATGTAGCGCGAATAGCTTTCCTGCTTCACGATCAGCAGATTGGTGATTACGAATCCACTGACGATCATGAACAGGATGACCGCGTCGTGGCCGCGGAGCAGCAGGCTGAACAGCGGATTCGATCGCTCGAGGAAGCCGGACAGTTGCAGACCATGGCCGACCGCTACCCAGAGCGCGAGATAGATGCGGAGCCCGACGATATCGGTAAAGAAAACGGGCTTTGCGGTCGTCGCGATCTTATCCGACATAGGTCCCCCGCCGCAGATTTATATTGCTCTGCAGCATAGCTCGCCTGCAAGTCAAGCCGTCGGCCGGACAGAGCGGACGAAAATGGCGACGAGCGCCGCCACACTGAACTCATGGTTCGGTGCGGGTGAGAACCTGCGAGCTGGGCCACGGGGCCTCGAGGCGAAAGCCGCGTGGACTATCGGCCAATTCCGGGGACCGATCTCAGGTAGGATCGCTGTTCGTTCTTCCAAGGGGTGGTGGCACCATGGAAATCATTACTTTGGCGGAAGTGTTGCTCCGCCGCCATAGTGAGCCAGCGGTTCTGATCCGCGCATTCGGCAAAATCGACCGAGCGTTGGGACGCTGCCGCTCAGGCTGGCGATCCCGAAGATTTGACGTATAGCCCGACCGGCTCGCTATCGGTGCCAGCACCCTGCGCCTCCGGGCGTGGCGTGCTGCTATGAGTCGGCGGCGTCGAGCAGAACTACCAGACCGTCGTTGACAAGAATGCTCTCCTGTTCGTTCAACGCTTGCTCGATTGCGGCGCGTAAATCGGAACCACAGTCAATTAAGTCCGCCTGAGCTAGCTGGTCGCCCAGCGCCTTCGTGGCTTGATCCATTTGCTCAGGACGACGTTCGCGCCAATTCTGCAAGAGAATCTGGTAGTCCATTTTGGCAAGCTCTTCGCGAGTATACTTCCCACTCGGATCCATCTCTGCCAATCTCTCGTCTAGTCTAGCCAGTTGGTCCTTGAACACCTCAATAAATGCGTTGCGTCGAGGCACGATCTCCGAAGCTATGAAGACGTCCAACGCCGCACCGGCGCTTTTGCCGAAGGCTTCACCTTGTTTGTAAGGGTCGAGCGCAGGTGGAGCGACCTGCGGCACGTCGAAGCCCAACTCGGTTTGATAGGTCCGCAGCACCCACAGATTGCCCCAATAGGGCATGGTCAACCCGTCAGCTTTGAAGGATTCGTTAGAGGCGATCAGACGCCTCGCGAATGTCGCTGCCTGCTCCTTAGAGCACGTCTTATTCCACTCTTGGATTTGCTGCACGACATACGCCATGCCCTCTACGTCGCTCATGCCGATAAGTTCGGGCACCTGTTGGGCGATCAACTCTTGGTCGCTGTTAAGCGCCAGCGACCGGCGTGTCGCCTCTGCCTTCTCGCGGTTCTCCCGCCACCAGCTACGCAGACCCATGTTGCCCCCGGTGTTTGGCGGAAGAGGTGGGATTCGAACCCACGGACGGGTTGCCCCGTCGCCGGTTTTCAAGACCGGTTCCTTAAACCACTCGGACACTCTTCCATGCGTTTCCCGGTGCTGTCGCCCGCGGATGGCTGCCCTTACCGCCGCAGCGGCCTTTCGTGCAAGCCGCGCGATCAAAGCGGTTCTCCCGGCGGCGAAGCTGTGGCAATCAGGCGGCAGAAGAAGGGGTTACAATGCGAAGCGTGGGCGTGATGCGCGCGGCGATGGCCGCGATGGGGTTTGTGCTGGCCGCGGCTAGCGCTTTTCCTGTTATCGCGCAGACGGTGGCGGGGGAGGGGCAGGCGCCCGACGAGGCGGCGCGGGTCGCCGATGTGCCGGCGCCGCCCGCGCCGAGCGAAGACGCGCAAATGCGCGCCTACATCGCCACGCTGCGGGCGCGGGCGATCGCAATGGGCATCTCGCCCGCGTTGTTCGACGCGACGCTGCCGACGCTGAACTTCAACGCGCGCGTGGTGCGGCTCGATCGCGCCCAACCGGGCGCCACCCCGGCCAGCACGGCCAATCCGCCCGATTTCGCGCCTTATCTCGCGAGCCATGTCGATGGCGTACGGATCGGCATGGGCCGCGCGCGTTATGGCGCGCTGCGCCCGCTGCTGCTCGAAATCGAGCGGAAGACTGGGGTGCCCGAGCAGATCATGCTCGCAATCTACGGCCATGAGACCGGCTATGGCACGTTCACGGGCAGCTTCGACCTGCTCAGCTCGCTCGCCACACTCGCTTATGAAGGAAGGCGGCGCGATCTGTTCGCCGACGAGTGGCTCAAGGCGATGCAGCTGCTCCAACAGGGCGTGCCGCGCGCGCAACTGAAGGGCAGCTGGGCGGGCGCCACCGGCTATCCGCAATTCCTGCCCAGCGTTTATTTGCGGCTCGGCGCCGATGGGGATGGCGATGGCCGGGTCGACATCTGGCGCAGCGAGCCCGACGCGCTCGCTTCGATCGGCGCCTATCTGCGTGACGCGGGGTGGAAACCCGGCGTGCCGTGGGGCGTCGCCGTGCGGGTGCCCGACGGCATCGACCGTATGGCGATCCGCTCGCCCTTGTCGTCGCCGCGCTGCCCGCGCGTGTTCGCGCGCCAGAGCCGCTGGCTGACCATCTCCGAATGGCGCGACAAGGGCCTGATGATGCTCAGCGGCCCGGTGCCTGGCGAAGGCGAGCTCGCGACGCTGATCGAGCCCGACGGCGTCGGGCGCACCGGTTATCTGCTCACCACAAATTATCGCTCGATCCTCGATTATAATTGTTCGAACTTCTATGCCTTGTCGGTGGGGCTGCTCGGCGATGCGATCGTCCAGTAGCGCGGCGCTCGCCTTCGCGCTGCTGCTGGCGGGCTGCGGCGTGCCGCGGCCCGAGCATCCGCACCGGCCGCCGACACGACCGCAGGGACCGGCCGCCGACGCCCCGGTCAAGATCGGCAAGCCCTATCAGGTGGCGGGCGTCTGGTATTATCCCGCCGACGACGCCGGCTATGACGAGGTCGGGCTCGCGTCCTGGTACGGCGCGCAATTTCACGGCGGACCGACCGCGAACGGCGAGAGCTTCGACATGGATCGCGTCGGCGCGGCGCACAAGACCTTGCCCTTGCCATGCTATGTCGAAGTAACCGCGCTCGACACGGGCCGCACGATCCTGGTGCGGATCAACGATCGCGGCCCGTTCGTCACCAACCGGATCATCGACCTGTCGCGCCGTTCGGCGCAACTGCTCGGGATCGAACGGGCCGGCGTATCGCGCGTGCGGGTCCGCCGCGTCTTCCCCGTGGAAGCCGATCGGCTGCAGCTGCGCTGGGGCCGCCCGGCCGCCGAACGGCCTTATGCGGGCGGCGCCGAACTGGCCCGGCTCAACCAGCGCTTCGCGGCCCGCCCGGCCGAACCGGCGCCCCCACCGCGCCTGGCCGCAGCGATCCCCGACGCAGCGGCGCCGGCGGGCAGCTGGTTCATCCAGGTGGCGGCGGTGGGCGATCGCACGCGCGCCGAGGAGATCGCCGAGTTCGTGGCGGGACGGATCGAGCCCGTCGGCGCGCTATGGCGGGTGCGCACCGGCCCTTACAAGAGCCAGGCCGAAGCTACGAGCGCGCTGGCGCAGGTCCGGTCGGATGGCTATCAGGAGGCCAGGCTGGTGCTTCTCGCCAGCAGCACCCGCGTATCGGAGGGAACATCATCACAATGACGCGTCGCAAGATCGCCCTGTTTTCCGGCCTTCTCCTGCTGTCGGCGCTTCCCGCCGAAGCCGCCGCGCCGCCGTTCGACACGCCCGCGCCGGTCGCGTTCATGAAGGATCTCTCATCGGGGGCGATTCTCTATGCGAAGAATCCCGACCAGCGCATGCCGCCGGCCTCGATGGCGAAGATGATGACGGTCTATGTCGCCTTCGACCTGATCAAGAAGGGCGAGCTCAAGCTCGATGCGATGGCGACGGTGCGGCCCGAGACGTGGAAGCAGTGGCACGGCCCCGCCGCCGGATCGACGATGTTCCTCTCGCCGGGCGAGCAGGTGAGCATCGCCAATCTGCTGTTCGGCATCGTCACGCTTTCGGGCAACGACGCATGCGTCGTGCTTGCCGAGCATATTTCGGGCACCGAGCAGGCCTTCGCCGCGCTGATGAATCGCCGCGCCAAGGAGATCGGGCTGGCGAACAGCCATTTCGGCAATTCGAACGGCTGGCCCGACGAGGGCGTCACCTATGTGACCGCGCGCGATCTGGCGACGCTCGCCGAGCGGACGATCGAGGATCATCCCAAGCTCTACAAGACCTTCTACAGCCGCCCCAATTTCACCTGGGGCAAGACGATGGACAGCGGCGCTGCGATCACCCAGGCCAATCGCGATCCTCTGCTCGGGCGTGTCGCGGGCGCGGACGGGCTCAAGACGGGGCACACCGAGGAGGCCGGCTATGGCTTCACCGGCTCGGCCGAACAGAATGGCCGCCGTCTCGTCATGGTGCTGTCGGGCCTGACCTCGTTCAACCAGCGCATCGACCAGTCGGTCTCCTTCATGAACTGGGGGTTCCGCGCGTGGCAGGCGAAGCCGCTCGTCGCGAAGGGCCGCAAGGTCCAGATCGCCGAGGTGCAGTTGGGCGACAAGCACGAGGTCGGCCTGGTCGCGCCGAAGACGTTGACGGTGACGATTCCCGCGGGGCTAGGCTCGGATCTCCAGACCAAAGTGGTCTATCAAGGGCCGGTCAAGGCGCCGATCAAAGCGGGCGACCATATCGCCGATCTCGTCGTCACCGGCCCCGATCTCACGCCGCAGAAGCTGCCGCTGGTCGCGGACAGCGATGTCGCGCCCGCGGGCTTCTTTGATCGTGTGCTCGCGGGGCTGCGCTGGCTGCTCGGCCTCGCCTGAGGCCGTGAACGGCCGGTTCATCACGCTGGAGGGCGGGGAGGGGGTCGGCAAGTCGACCCAGGCCCGTGCGCTCGCCGCGGCCTTGCGCGCGCGCGGAATCGATCTGATCGAGACCCGTGAGCCGGGCGGCAGCGCCGGAGCCGAGGCGATCCGCGCCCTGCTGCTCGAAGGCGCGGGGGATCGCTGGAGCCCGTGCGCCGAAGCGCTGCTGTTCGCCGCGGCGCGCGCCGACCATGTCGGGAAGACGATCCTGCCAGCGATCGCTGCGGGTCGGTGGGTGATCTGCGACCGTTTTCTCGATAGCTCGCTCGCTTATCAGGGCGGCGCCGATGGCGTTGGAGCCGAGACGATCAGAACGCTGCACCGCATCGGCAGCAACGGCCTTCTGCCCGATCGCACCTTGCTGCTGCACATGCCGATATCCGAGGCCAGCCGCCGGCAGTCGATCGCCGGCATCGCGCAGAGCGACCGTTTCGAGAAACGCGATGGCGGTTTTCACGACCGGGTCGCCGCGGCGTTTCTGGCAAATGCCGAAGCCGAGCCCGATCGCATCCGCGTGATCGACGCCCAAGGCGCGCCCGAGGACGTCACCGCGCGGCTGCTGTCCGAACTGTCGGATCTGGTGCCGTGAAGCTCGTCGGCCAGGATTCGCAGATCGAGGCGTTCCGCGAGGCGGCGGATTCGGGGCGGCTGCACCATGCCTGGCTGCTGGCTGGACCCGAAGGCGTCGGCAAGGCGAGCTTCGCTTTGGCGGCGGCGACCCGCCTGCTCGCCGATGCGGCTGGTCCGCGGCTTCATCTGCCGGGGCTCGAAACCCCCGAAGACCACCCGATAGCCCATTATATCCGGGCGGGCAGCCACCCCGATCTGCGCATTCTGCAACGGCTGACCCGCGACAAATCCGACGATCTGGCGCGCTCGATCAGCGTCGACCAGGTTCGTTCGTTACAGAGTCTATTCGCGACGACGCCGAGCCTTTCGCCGCGCCGCGCGGTGATCATCGACGCGATCGACGCGCTCGAGCGCAACGCCGCCAACGCGTTGCTCAAGAATCTGGAAGAGCCGCCCGCCGGTACGGTGTTCTTCCTGATAAGCCACGCGCCCGGCCGGCTGCTGCCGACGATCCGCTCGCGCTGCCGGCTGCTGCGCTTCGGGGCGCTGTCCGACGATCAGATGCGGCTCGCGCTGCAGCGCATGCTGCCCGACGAGCCCCGCGACGAGATCGACGCGCTCGCCGCCGTCGGCGAGGGTTCGCCAGGGCGCGCGCTGGGCTTTGCCGGGCTGGACATCGGCGCGCTCGACCAGACGATCGACCGGCTGATCGGCGAGGGCGATCCGACCAACGCGATTCGCGCGGCACTTGCCCGGCAGCTCAGCGCCAAGGCGGCGCAGGCTCGCTACGAGGCCTTTCTCGGCCGCGCCCCCGCGCGGATCGCGGCCGAAGCCCGGCAGCGGAAGGGCTCCGCCATGGCGGAAGCGATCGGGCTGTGGGAAGAAGCGCGCAGGGTGGGCGAGGGGGCGGTGCACCTCTCGATGGATCCGGCGACCACCGTGTTCGAACTCGCCACCCTGCTGGTGAAGCTGGCCCCAGACGCGCGGCGCTGAACCGTGACGCGGCAGGCCGCCGAGACACGCCGCCCATCCCGAGCGTTGCGGAACCGCCCGCGCCTCCCTAATGGCTGAGCCATGTCCGAACCCTTCTACATCACCACCGCGATCAGCTATCCCAACGGCCGTCCGCATATCGGCCACGCCTATGAGGCGATCGCCGCCGACGCGATCGCACGTTTCCAGCGGTCGATGGGGCGCGATGTGCGCTTTCAGACCGGAACCGACGAGCATGGGCTGAAAATGGCGCAGGCGGCGCGCACGCGCAACATCTCTCCGCGCGCTCTCGCTGATGAAATGTCAGCTTATTTCAAAGATATGGACGATCATTTGAATATATCATATGATCGTTTTATCCGCACCAGCGAGGCCGATCATCATGCCGCAAGCCAGGCGCTCTGGCGCGCGATGGAGGCCAGCGGCGATCTATATCTCGATCGCTACGAGGGGTGGTATTCGGTCCGCGACGAAGCCTTTTACGACGAGAAGGAGCTCACCGAGGGCGAGGGCGGCGTCAAATTGTCGCCGCAGGGCACGCCCGTCGACTGGACTGTCGAGGAAAGCTGGTTCTTCCGCCTTTCGCGCTATCAGGAAGCGCTGCTCGCGCTCTATCGGGATCAGCCCGATTTCATTCGCCCCGAGAGCCGCCGCAACGAGGTGGTCAGCTTCGTCAGCGGCGGGCTCAGCGATCTCTCGATCTCGCGCACGAGCTTCGACTGGGGCGTGCCCGTGCCCGGCAGCGCGGGTCATGTCATGTATGTGTGGGTCGATGCGCTGACCAACTATCTGACCGGGCTCGGCTATCCCGACGACATGGCGGCGCTCGGCAAATATTGGCCCGCCAATCTGCACCTGATCGGCAAGGACATCGTCCGCTTCCATGCGGTCTATTGGCCGGCCTTCCTGATGTCGGCGAAAATCGCGCTTCCGCGGCAGGTGTTCGGCCACGGCTTCCTGCTCAACCGCGGCGAGAAGATGTCCAAGTCGGTGGGCAATGTCGTCGATCCGATCGCAATGGCCGAACGCTACGGCGTCGACCAGCTGCGGTATTTTCTGCTCCGCGAAGTGAGCTTCGGGCAGGACGGGAGCTACAGCCACGAGGCGATCGTCAACCGCGTCAATGCCGAGCTTGCCAACAGCTTCGGTAATCTCGCGCAGCGCACGCTGTCGATGATCTTCAAGAATCTCGATGGCGAACTGCCCGCCCTCGATCGCAATGACGATGATGCCGCGCTGGTGCGAACGGTCGCAGCCGCCTGCCTCGACGAGGTGCCGCGCGCCTTCGGACAACTCGCCTTCGCGGTAGGTATCGAGGCCTGGATGAAGGCGGTGTTCGCCTGCAATCAATATGTCGATGCGCAGGCGCCTTGGGCGCTGAGGAAAAACGATCCCGAGCGGATGAAGACCGTGTTGGGCACCATGTTCGCTGCGATCCGCGATCTGGCCATCGCGATCCTGCCCATCATCCCCGACAGCGCGGGCAAGCTGCTCGATCAGATGGGCGTTGCGGCCGGTCAGCGCGATTTCGCAGCGATCGAGGATCAGGCCTGGTATGAGGCGCTGCGAAGATCGGGCTATAGGATCGCGCAGCCGGTGCCGCTGTTCCCGCGCCTCGAACTCGAGCAAGCCGAGGGCTGATGTTCGTCGATAGCCATTGCCATCTCAACTATGCGGGGCTCGCCGAACGCCAGCAGGAGGTGCTGGCGGCGGCACGCGCCGCAGGGGTGTCGGCGATGCTCAACATCTCGACGCGCGCGGCCGAATGGGACGCGGTGCTGGCGACCGCCGAGCGTGAGCCCGATATCTGGGCCAGCGTCGGCATCCACCCGCACGACGCCGATACGCATGACGACATCGAAACCGCGCTGCTGGTCGAAAGGGCCGCGCATCCGCGCGTCATCGGCATCGGCGAGACCGGGCTCGATTATTATTACGATAAATCGGATCGCGACCGACAGCGCGCGAGCTTCCGCCGCCATATCGCCGCGGCGCGGGCGGCCGGGCTGCCGCTGATCGTCCACACGCGTGATGCCGAAGCCGACACGATCGGGATATTAGGCGAGGAGATCGAGCAGGGGGGCTTTGATGCCGTGATCCACTGCTTCACCGGCAGCGCGGAATTGGCCCGGGCGATGCTCGACCTCGGCTTCTCGATCTCGTTGTCGGGGATCGTCACCTTCAAGAACGCCGCCGAGCTTCGCGCGACCGCGCACCTGATCCCGCGCGAGCGGCTGCTGATCGAGACGGACAGCCCGTTCCTCGCGCCGGTGCCGCATCGCGGCAAGCCGTGCGAGCCGGCCTTCGTAGTCGATACCGCGCGCCTGCTCGCCCAGGAGCTCGAATGGGACATTGCCGATCTCGCGCGAACGACAACGGACAACTTCTTTAATTTGTTCAAAAAGGCTATAAGGTGAAGCTGCGCATCCTTGGATGCGGCACATCGTCGGGCGTGCCCCGGATCGGCAACGACTGGGGCGATTGCGACCCCGCCGAGCCGCGCAACCGCCGCACTCGGGCGTCGATCACCGTCGAGAGCGCGACGACGCGGCTGCTCGTCGACACGTCGCCAGACATGCGCCAGCAGTTACTCGACGCCGGGCTGGCCGAAATCGACGCGATCCTATGGACGCACGACCATGCCGATCACAGCCATGGCATCGATGATGCCCGCCAGCTGTTCCATGCCCGCGGCGAGCCCGTGCCGGGCTATAGCTATGCCGAGACGATCGCCCAGCTTGAACAGCGCTTCGGCTATGTCTTCTTCGGACGCGACGGTTATCCGGCGACGATCGCGGCGCATCTTCTGGCCCCCGACATGCTGATCGGCGATATCCGGATCCGCAACGTCATGCAGCCCCACGGCTCGATTTTCAGCGCCGGATTCCGTTTCGATCGAGGCGGAAAGTCGATCGGATATTCGACGGATTTTCATATCTTTACAGATGATATGATAGAACTTTTCTCAGGTGTCGACATCTGGGTGGTCGACGCGCTGCGCGAACGGCCGCACCCGACCCACACGCATCTCGCGCAGACCCTCGAAGCGATCGAGCGATGCCGGCCTGGGCGCGCGATCCTCACGCATATGGACCATTCGATGGACTATGCGCGGCTGTGCGCCGAGCTGCCGAAGCCGGTCGAGGCGGGTTATGACGGGATGGAGATCGAAGCATGACGGCTGATCAGATTGCGGGCGTGGTCGGCATCGCTGCGATGCTGTTCATCGTCGTCGACCGGCTCGCCCGCGACCGCACGCCGCGGCACAAGATGTTGCGCATGGTGCTGCTCTGGATCGCAATCGCGGCGGTGATCACGGCGATGATCCTCATCTGGCAGCCCGCGGGCTGAGCAGATGTTCCGGCGAAAGCCAGCATAGCGCCACGGGCAATCTGATTTAACATAATATATATTATCGGACTTGACCCATGTAGGCGCAACTTAGAGATGTCACTCCCCGCAAGTTAGAGATGGCTCAGCTCGGCGCGTCTCGCGGTTCCGGGTGGCATCTCCTCTCTAGGTTGGGAGGACGCGCCTATGACGGTTGTCGCGATGAGCCATGGTGAGCTTTCGAGATATGACACGCCGCTACGCTTCGAGCGTAGCGAGCTCAGGATCGAGGACGTATCGGCGCTGCTCGGCGTTGGCGCTCGGCAGATATATCGCCTGCTAGATCGGATGCGGGCTGACGGACCCGAGGCGCTGGTCTCATGGAAGCGCGGTCGTCCGAGCAACCGAGCATTCCGACCAGGCTTCCGCGATCACGTTCTCGATCTGGTGCGCGAACATTCTCACGACTTCGGCCCGACGCTGACGGCGGAGTATCTTGTCGAGCGCCACGCGATCACCGTTTCGCACGAAACGCTGCGCAAATGGATGATATCAGCCGGCCTCTGGAAAGATCGCGACGCCGGCCGGCCGCGTCCATATCAGCCGCGCTATCGCCGGAACTGCCGCGGCGAACTCATCTGGCGTGTGAACAGCGTAAGGTCACGGCAGCGCTGACGCTCCCACTATAACAAGGCGCTTTTCATTCTTATTCCGACCGAGATCAGCCGCTCGCTCCCCGGAAAACGGGTGAATGTCTGCGAATATCCTGACGGCAGACTGGAGATCCGCTACGGCGAGCACGCCCTGCCCTACGAGATGTTCGACAAGATCCGACAGGTGAACCAGGCCGCTATCGTCGACAACAAGCATCTCGATGCTGCGCTCGCGATGGCGAAGATGCTCTAGGAGCAGCTTCCCACTCGAAAGCGCAACAACAATGAGCCTTCTCGGCTCTCCCCAGCCCTGCCATCAATTCGCTACCTCGCCAGTAGCATCCCACATTAAAAGACGGGGACGCCCCGCTCTCCGTCGAAAGCCTCTAGCAGAGCTAGAATCGACGTGATTCGACCACGGTACGGTGGAATGCCCCCTGCTTGAGATAAACCTCCAATCGTTTAGGTTGCCCCTAATGGAGCTTGCCTACTTACATCTCCGCCCCGAGCAAGCGTTGCCGGATCTCACCATTCGACCGTTTCGCGTGGTCATTGTTCTCGACCGAGCGGCGAGCGAAGAATGGCGGAATCATGTCGCGACATGGCTCATCGCTGGCGGCTGCCTGTACGCAGTGACATGGGGCGTTGATTGCGAAGCGTGGCACGATAGCGTTGATTGGGCCAATCTCGATGCGTTCAACTTCGGGGACATTCCGGATGACCGCTTTGTTATGACGACTTGGCATGCCAACGAGCCCTTGTCCGAAGCTTTCTGGTTTGCAGGGAACTGCGCGTCACATCCGAGTATCGAGCTCAGCGCGACGATCATTCTACACATCGCTGAAGAGGCAAGATCGTCAGACACAATTCGAGCTTATCAAGATAGCCAAAGCCTCGCGGACGAAGCCTGACAAATTACATTGCTTGCGCCATGACCGGGCCCACTGCTGACGCAGCGGGCCTATGCTCAAGAACCGCTAATCCACCGCAGCAGCAGGGCCTGCGGTTCGCTGTGTGGATACGCCCGACGCCCATCTATTTCCACCCGAACAGCTTCTCGATGTCGCCATGGCCGAGCTTGATCCAGGTCGGGCGGCCGTGGTTGCACTGGCCGCTATGGGGGGTGACCTCCATCTCGCGCAGCAAGGCGTTCATCTCGGCGACCGAGAGGATGCGGCCGGCGCGGACCGAGCCGTGGCAGGCCATCGTCGCCGCGACATGGTCGAGCCGCTCCTTGAGCGAGAGCGCCTGGTCATAGGCGCCCAACTCGTCGGCGAGATCGACGACGAGACCCTGGACGTCGCCCTGGCCGAGCAGCGCCGGGGTCGCGCGGACGAGCATCGCCTTGGGGCCGAAACGCTCGAGTTCGAGCCCCAGCTCGGCCAGTTCGCCGGCCCGCGCTTCGAGCCGGTCGCACGCGACCTCGTCGAGTTCGACCACCTCGGGCAGCAGCAGTGCCTGGCGCGCGACGCCGCCATCGGCCATCGCGCGGCGCATCCGTTCGAGCACAAGGCGTTCGTGCGCGGCGTGCTGGTCGACGATCACGAGGCCGTCCTCGGCTTCGGCGACGATATAGGTCGCCGCGACCTGGCCGCGCGCGACCCCCATCGGAAAGGCCTTGTGCTCGGGCGGCGGCATATGCGCGATCTCGGCGCGCGCCATCGGCGGCGGCGTATAATCGGTCACCCGGTCCCACACGCTGCCCTGGCCGGCGGCGGCGGCCATCGCCGGGAAGGCGAAGCCGTTGGGGACGGGGGCTGGCGACGGCCCTCCCCCGCCCGGCTGCCAGGCGCCGAGCGCGCCGGCCGAGGGCCGCTGGACGCTGCGATGGCCCGCGGCATCGAGGGCGGCGCGCAAGCCGCCGACGATCATGCCGCGCACCAGCCCCGGATCGCGGAAGCGCACCTCGGTCTTGGCGGGATGGACGTTGACGTCGACCTGATCGCCGGGGAGTTCGACGAACAAGGCGATCACCGGATGGCGATCGCGCGCGAGCATGTCCTGATAGGCGGCGCGGACCGCGCCGATCAGCAGGCGATCCTTCACCGGCCGGCCGTTGACGAACAGATATTGATGGTCGGCGACGCCGCGATTGAAGGTCGGGAGCCCGGCCACGCCGGTCAGCGATACCGCCTCGCGGCGATAGTCGACCGCAATGCTGTTGCCGGCCAGTTCGCGGTCGGTCAACGCGGCGACACGATCGACCCGCTCTTCGCCCGGCGACAACAGGATCGCGCGCCGCCCCTCATGTTCGAGCGTGAAGCCGATATCGGGGCGGGCCATCGCAAGCCGTTTGACCACATCGGTGCAGGCCGCATATTCGGCGCGGGCCGAACGCAGGAATTTGCGTCGCGCCGGCACCCTCGCGAACAGGTTCGACACGCGGATCCGCGTCCCCGGCGGAAGCGCCGCAGGCCCCTCGCCGATCAGCCGGCCATGATCGATCCGGCGGTGCCAGCCGTCGGCGCCGCGCACCCGGCTTTCGATGGTCAGATCCGCGACGCTGCCGATCGAAGGCAGCGCCTCGCCGCGAAAACCCAGCGTGGTCACCGCTTCGATCGCATCGTCGGGCAGCTTCGAGGTCGCGTGCCGCTCGAGGGCGAGCGCGATCTCCGCGGCGGTCATGCCGCAGCCGTCGTCGCCGACATCGATCAACGAAAGTCCGCCTTCCGAAAGGCTTACCGAAATTCGTGTCGCACCGGCGTCGATCGCGTTCTCGATCAGTTCCTTCAGCGCGCTGGCGGGTCTTTCGACCACTTCACCGGCAGCGATGCGATTCACCAGATGCTCGGGCAGGCGGCGTATTGACATGGGACTAGCTCTAGCCCAAGCGGCGGCGTTCCGCATCCCTTGATACCGGGCAAGCTGCTATCGCCGATCGGGTGGCGCGAGCGGCAGTACGACCGGCCTGGGACGGGCCTTTAGATACGGACGAAAGCATGTTCCTCCAGCGTTATTTCAAGTTCATGTCGCATGATATGGCGATCGATCTCGGCACCGCGAACACGGTCGTCTATGTGCGCGGGCGCGGCATCGTGCTCAACGAGCCGTCGGTCGTGGCGATCGAGACGCTCAACGGGGTCAAGCGGGTACGCGCGGTCGGTGACGACGCCAAGCTGATGATGGGCAAGACTCCGGGCTCGATCGAGGCGATCCGCCCGCTGCGCGACGGCGTCATCGCCGACATCGACGTCGCCGAACAGATGATCAAGCATTTCATCCAAAAGGTGCATGGCCCCCGCCGCTTCCCGCGCTGGCCCGAGATCGTGATCTGCGTGCCTTCGGGATCGACCTCGGTCGAGCGGCGCGCGATCCGCGACGCCGCCTCGAACGCGGGCGCGTCGCAGGTCTGGCTGATCGAGGAGCCGATGGCCGCGGCGATCGGCGCCGGCATGCCGGTGACCGAACCAATCGGCTCGATGGTTGTCGATATCGGCGGCGGCACCACCGAGGTCGCGGTGCTGTCGCTGCGCGGCCTCGCTTACACCACCTCGGTGCGCGTCGGCGGCGACAAGATGGATGAGGCGATCGGCTCCTATGTCCGCCGCAACCATAATCTGCTGATCGGCGAGGCCACCGCCGAACGGATCAAGCAGGAAGTCGGCGTCGCGAAGATGCCCGCCGACGGCAAGGGGCAGACGATCCACATCAAGGGCCGCGATCTGGTCAACGGCGTCCCCAAGGAGATCGTCATCACCCAGGCGCAGATTGCCGAGGCGCTGACCGAACCGGTATCGGCAATCGTCGAGGGCGTCCGCATCGCGCTCGAGAACACCCAACCCGAGCTCGCCGCGGACATCGTCGATCAGGGCATCGTCCTGACCGGCGGCGGCGCGCTGCTCACCGGCATCGACGAAGTGCTGCGCGAGGCGACCGGCCTGCCCGTCTCGATCGCCGACGATCCGCTCACCTGCGTGGCGCTGGGCACCGGCCGCGCGCTGGAAGATCCGATCTTCCGCGGCGTGCTCCAGACCGCCTAGGAAGCCCAGGCCGGACATGGCGGCGCCCCGCCACAGGCGTCGAGGTTTTTCCCGCCGGGTCCAATATGGCCTGTTCGCGGGCTATGTGGCCGCCACGGTGGGCCTCATCGTCGCGTTCGCGCTGCTGCTGGTGGCGCGGTTCGACCCGCGCGCCTTTTCGACATTGCGTGGGATCGTCATCGATGCGGGCGCGCCGATCACCGGTCTCGGCCGTTCGAGCGTCCGCGCGGTCCAGGGCGCGGGCGAGGAGATCGCGGCTTATTTCGACGCGGCGAGCCAGAACCGCGCGCTTCGCTCCGAGCTTGCGGCGGAACGGCGCGCCGTGATCTCCGCCAAGGCGCTCGCGCTCGAGAACGCGAGGCTGAAGAGGTTGGCGCTGCTGACCGAGCATCTGCCAAGGCCGATATTGTCCGCGCGCCTGATCGGCTCGACCCCGAGCGGCCAGCGCCGTTTCGCAACCCTGGCGGCGGGCCGCGCCGAGGGCATTCGGCCGGGCATGGCGGTGCGCTCCCCGGAAGGTCTGGTCGGACGCGTGTTCGAGAGCGGCGTTTTCGCCTCGCGCGTGCTTCTGCTGACCGACGGCGAGACCGCGGTGCCCGTGCGCATCACCCGCAACAACATCGCCGCGCTCGCGACCGGCCAGGGCGACGGGACGATGGAGATCCGCAGCCTGATCGCCGGCGGGCGGCCGTTTCGTCGCGGCGATCTTGCGGTCACCTCCGGCACCGGCGGCGTCTATGCGCCCAATGTACCGGTCGCCGTGGTCGTCGAGGTGCGTAGCGACCGCGCGATCGCACGGCCGCTGGCGGACCCTGCCATCGCCGATTTTGCCGCGGTCTATCCGATCTTCCAGGCGCCGGTGGTGGAACCGCCGGCGCAGCCGAAGCCATGATCCTGCACAAGGACAAGGCCCACCGGGTCAGGCCGCCGCTGCGCACGATCGCCGTGCCCGTGATCTCGATCCTGCTTGGGTCGGCGATGAGCCTCGCGCCGGTGATCGCCACCGAACCGATCATGCCTCCCTTCGGCCTGATGATGCTGCTCGCCTGGCGTTTGCTGCGCCCCGAAATGTGGGCAGCCTGGGCAGCGCTGCCGCTCGGTCTGGCCGACGATCTGATCAGCGGACATGATCTGGGCGCCTCGATGGCGTTGTGGACCATCGCGCTGCTGCTGCTCGATTGGGTCGATCATCATTTCATGTGGCGCGACTGGTGGATGGAATGGCTGATCGCGGCGATCGCACTGGTCGCGATCGATCTCGGCGGCTGGGTGCTGGCGCTGCCTTTCGACAGCCGCAGCGCGGTGACCACGCTGCTCCCCCAGCTCGCCGGCGCGATCCTGCTGTTTCCGCCGGTGCTGCGGCTTGCGGCGATCCTCGATCGATGGCGGCTGCGGCGATGAAGCCGAACCGGATCACCACCGAACAGAGCCTCAGCTACACCTTCACCCGCCGCGCGTTCGTGCTGGGCGGGGCCCAGGCCGCCATCGGCCTGGTGCTCGCGGGACGGATGGCGTGGCTGTCGATCGCGCAGAACGAGCGCTATACGACGCTATCCGAAAGCAACCGCGTCCAGCTGACGCTGGTGCCGCCGCGGCGCGGCTGGATCATCGACCGCGCCGGCCAGCCGATCGCGATCAACCGGACGATCTTCCGCGTCGACATCATCCCCGACCAGCTCCGGCAGGGCGAGGCCGTGCTCGGCCAACTCCGGCAACTGCTCACGCTCACCGCCGACGATCTCGACCGCATTCGCGACGATCTCAAGCAGGCGCGCGGCTACCAGCCGGTGCCGGTCGCCGAGAATATCGATTATGAGCGCTTCGCGGCGGTCAGCGTGCGGCAGGCGATGCTGCCAGGCGTGGCGCCGACCAGCGGCTATGGCCGCTTCTACCCGGCCGGCGCCGCGGTCGGGCATCTCGTCGGCTATGTCGGTGCGGCTTCGGCGGCCGATTACGACAAGACACATGATCCTCTTCTGATCACGCCTGGTTTCAAGATCGGAAAAGAAGGTCTTGAAAGAACTATGGAAAAATGGCTTCGCGGAAAGCCCGGGGCGAAGCGCAGCGAGGTGACCGCGCGCGGCAAGGTGGTCCGCGAGCTGACCACACGGCCGGAGATGGTCGGCAACGCGCTGCAGCTGACGATCGACGCCGGGCTGCAACGCTACACCGCCAGCCGCCTCGGCCCGGAAAGCGCCGCAGCGGTGATGATCGATACGCTGACCGGCGGAATCCTCGCCATGGCGTCAATGCCCGCTTATGATCCCAACAGCTTTTCGGACGGGATCAGCCACGCCGAATGGGATCAGATGTCGAACGACGATCATCTGCCGCTGACCAACAAGGTGATGCAGGGCCTGTATCCGCCAGGGTCGACCGTCAAGCCGATGGTCGCGCTGGCGCTGCTCGAGGCCGGCGTCGATCCCAATCAGACCGTGCTCTGCACAGGCCGCTATCGCCTCGGCAACAGCTATTTCCATTGTTGGCGCCATCACGGGCACGGCAATGTCGACATGCACCGCGCGATCGCATCGAGCTGCGACATCTATTTTTACAGTATGTCGCGGCTGATCGGTATCGACCGGATCGCAGCGATGGCGCGCCAGCTCGGCCTTGGCGAGGAATTCGACCTGCCGATGCCCTCGCAGCGCTATGGCACCGTGCCCGACACCGAATGGAAGGCGCGCCGGTACAAGGGCGCGCGATGGACCACCGCCGACACGCTCAATGCGACGATCGGCCAGGGCTATATGCTCGCGAACCCGCTCCAGCTCGCTATGATGGCCGCGCGCATCGCCAGCGGTACGGCGCTCAAGCCGCGGCTGATCGTCAACAAGCGCTATCCGCCGCAGGGCGATGCGCTCGATATTGCGCCCGAGCATCTCGATCTGGTCAGGACGGCGATGAGCGATGTGATCAACAGCGGCTGGGGCACCGGCGGCTCGGGCCGGCTCAACCTGCCCGGGGGCGAGCTGATGGGCGGCAAGACCGGCACCGCGCAGGTGCGGCGCATCTCGATGGCGATGCGCGCCGCCGGGATGACCGGCACCGAAGGCATGCCGTGGCGATACCGCGATCATGGCCTGTTCGTCGGCTTCGCGCCGGTCGCGGCGCCGCGCTATGCGGTGTCGGTGGTGCTCGAGCACGGGCTGCATGGCGCAGCGGGCGCGCCGATCGCGCGCGACATGATCACCTATTTATATGATCGCAAGCGCGCCGAGGATCGCCTCGCAACGCTCGAGGAAGGCTGGGGCGGAACGATCGAGGCGCGCATGGCGAAAAAGGCCTACGCATGGGCGCACCGCAACGATCCCGCCGCGGCGCCGATCGCGCCGGCGGCACCCCCCGCCCCGCCCGCCGCCCCGGCGCGCCAGCCGGACGAACCCGAATGAACCGCGATTCGATCGTCCCCGGCCCGCTTCAGCATATTCCTTGGCGCGTGCTGTCGCTCGTCGCCGCGATCGGAGCGTTCGGGCTGGTCGTGCTCTACTCAGCGGCCGGCGGCAGCATGACCCCGTGGGCGCTGTCGCAAGGCGTGCGTTTCGTGATGTTCATCGGCCTGGCGATCATGATCTCCTGGGCCGGTGAAGAGCGGCTGAAAAAGGCCGCGTTTCCGACCTATACGATTCTGGTGGTGCTGCTGCTGCTGGTCGAACTGTTCGGGTTCGTCGGCGGCGGCAGCCGGCGCTGGCTCGATCTCGGCATCATCCGGCTGCAGCCGTCGGAGCTGATGAAGCCGGTGATCGTGCTAGCGGTCGCGCGCTTCTACGATCTGCTCCCCGCGGGCGAGTTGCGCAGCTGGAGCGCGATCTGGCCCCCTGCCCTGCTGATCGGCTTGCCCGCGGCGCTGGTGATGGCGCAACCCGATCTCGGCACCGCGCTGATGATCTGCGCGGGAGGCATCACCGTCGGCTTCCTCGCCGGATTGCCGCTCAGGCTGTTCGGCGGAGCGGCGCTCGCGCTCGCCGCCGCCTTCCCGATCGCGCTGTCGATGATGCACGACTATCAGCGCGACCGGATCGAGATATTCCTCAGCCCCGAGAGCGACCCGCTCGGCACCGGCTATCACATCATCCAGTCCAAGATCGCGATCGGATCGGGCGGCATCTTCGGCAAGGGCTTCCTGGGCGGCACCCAGAGCCATCTCGATTATCTCCCCGAACGGCACACCGACTTCGTCTTCGCCACCATGGCCGAGGAATGGGGGCTGGTCGGCGGGGTGCTGCTGATCCTCGCCTTCATGCTCGTGGTGCGCTGGGGCATGCGCGTCGCCGGCCGCGCTCGCAGGCGCTTCGCCCGGCTGACCGCCGCGGGCCTGGCGACCACGATCTTCTTCTATGTCGCGATCAACCTGATGATGGTGATGGGCCTCGCGCCAGTGGTGGGGATCCCGCTGCCACTGGTGTCGTTCGGGGGATCGGCGATGATGACCGTGCTGATCAGCCTTGGCATGCTGATGGCGATCGCCCGCTCCACCCGCTGGACCTGAGCGCTCGCCGGCGATCCCCGCGCCGATTAAAAAATATCGCCAAAACAGGTTTACAGCGCGCCGGACCCGATGCTAAGGGCGCGCCTCCACAGCGGGAAGCCAACCCCGACGCTGGAATGTGGACGCATAGCTCAGTTGGTAGAGCAGCTGACTCTTAATCAGCGGGTCCTAGGTTCGAGCCCTAGTGCGTCCACCATTTTCCTCCATTAAATCAACATCTTATATTGCCTGAAATTTGGGCCGAGACGATATGTCGTCGCTTTAGGTAGCCAAGATTAACCTGATACCGGACTTCGTTCATCTACCTTCGGTGAACTGGACCGCAGGAATCGAGGCACCTTCCAAGGCTAGCCTGCGTGCTGTGAAACGTCGTGAACTGGCGTGTCCCAAGACCGTCGCGCATAAAGGCCGAAAGCGGCGATGATTGCGTAGCACAGGGCTGGCAAGCCGAGTGCCAGGCTCAGGCTACCGGTCGTATCGGCGATCTGGCCGGTCAGCGGAGGAATTACTGCGCCTCCAACAATGGCGACGCAGATCACGCCGGATCCATCGGCCGCGCGGGGCCCCAATCCCTCGCAAGCCAGGCTGAATATCGTCGGGAACATGATCGAGTTCATCAGCCCGATCGCAAGCAAGCCATAGCCCGACACCGGCCCAACACTGTTCGCCGAAAGCAGGATCAGCGCCACGGCGCCGAGGGCGTTGCAGGTCAGGACCTTGCCCGGACTGACCGCACGCAGCACCGCCGAGCCGATAAACCGGCCGAGCAACGCGCCACCCCAATAGACGGGGATGAGCTTGCCGGCAGCCTGCTCGCCCAGCCCCATGACATGAGATTGCGTCAGGTAGTTCACGATCAACGAGCCGATCGCCACTTCCGCGCCGACATAGAGGAAGATGCAGGCGGTGCCGAAACTGAAGCGTGGGCGGCGAAGCAAGGCGAAGCTGCGCAGGATCGAGCCACTGTCGTGATGCTCCCCTTTCAACCGATTGCGATTGAGCCAGACGATCCCCGCGACGACGAGAAGCGCCAGTGCGATGCCAAGATAAGCGTGAACGACAGCGCGGGTCTCGGCGACGCGATAGGCATCGAGCGCGGCACCCGAGAGTTGATCGGCACTGACATGCGCCAAACTGCCGAGGATCAGCAGGGAGCCGACATAGGGAAAAATCGTCGTCCCCAGCGAATTGAAGGCCTGGGCAAAGGTCAACCGACTGTGCGCGGTGCGGAGCGGGCCGAGCAGCGAAATGAGCGGGTTGGCCACAACCTGCACGATGGTGATGCCGCTCGCCAGCACGAACAGCGCAAAGAGGAACACGCCGAAGGTGGCGCTCGCCGATGCTGGAATGAACAACAGACAGCCGACCATCATCGTCAACAGCCCGATGACCGCGCCCCGCATATAGCCGACTTTCTTGACGATCATCGCGCCAGGTATCGATATGATGAAATAGGCGACGAAAAAGGCCGACTGCACCAGCATGGCCTGCATGTAGTTGAGCGTGAAAAGCTCTTTCAGCTTCGGGATGACCACATCGTTGAGCGAGGTGATCCCTCCGAAGATGAAGAACAGCGCCATCACGAACAGGCGCAGTTCCGGAGCGTCGACATGCTTGCTCTCAGCGTTATCGCCGCTGTCGTTCAAAGGACGGTTCAGCTCCATGATTTCCTCGCTTTCTTCTGGCTCGCGCTGAAACGTCGGCGTCGATCGGGAAATTACCTTCAACCGCCGAACCCCACCGATACCAGCAGTGTCACTATGATTATACATAGCAGCAGAATACCTCCGATCAGGGAGTCAGCCTTCATCGCTATACTTCAACCCGAAATGTGGGGACAAAACATTGCTTACGAAGATCTCACTATCAAAGTGGACCAGTTTCCAGGGGGCAGGCCACTTCAGCGGCAATTACTTGATCCACCCGATCAAGAACGACGCACGTCGCCGTGTGTATTTGACAAATTAACCCTGGTGCTCAGACACATCGCGATACCGCGAACCGGACAATCTAACGTCACCCACCTTCGAATCCCGCCCGGCAGCAAAAAACTTCGTTGTCTGCGTCCAGCGGACACTTTCTCCTGGCCGAACTGTAAGTTGGACAAAAGGTTCTACGGCGAGCACCGACCGGATCGACCACAGGCCCAAGCGCGTTAGGGGCTGATCGCCAATGATCTCCGCGGATGCGTTCGACCGCAAATCTTCAACAACGAACCGATGATGTTGTCGGCGACCGTCGAACCCATTTATCAATGCCGCGACATTATCCTTTTTTTCAAGCGCGGGGAAAAGCACAATCTGATTGCCTTTCATCGGAACTGCGGGCCCCAGCAGTGGCGGAGTTACAGCTATTGGAAAGGGAAAGGTTATTGACGCGCCGCGGCTCAACCCTGTCGCTCCGAAGGTCAGAAAATTATGATTGTAAACCTGCGTCGTGATCGATCTTGATCCAGTATTACACAGCGTATGAACAATGTGTAATGCTGGGCCAGTGGAGCTTAACAGCACTCGCTTTTGATATTCATACGCATATCCGCCAATGTCTCCAACGCTATGTCGAAATGTTGCCGACGATCGCGTACAATCTACGTCCCTGCGACCCGGCTCGGCAATACGAAAGTCACGTGCATTGCTATATGGCTCGCCATCCGGCTTGATCAGGCCACCCACGCCAATCTTTAGAAACAGGTCTCCCGCCTGAGCTTGTGCGAAGCCGGGCGGATCCCGCCAGTCGAATTCTTCAGCAGGACCCACCGCAGCGCTATTTGGCCCTGCGACGATCACGTTGTTCGAGCCATACTGAAAATCGCGAACTGTTCGCGCGATCGTTTCAAACCAAGCTCCATAGAATTGCTGTTCTCCTAGCGTGAGGGAGGATATCATGCCTGACCAGTCGAATCGTGTGCCCCGGTAAAAGCCACGGCGACCATCAGGGATGAGGACGCGTGCCCCCAAGGCGCCACATCTCAGTGTGACAGCGGGAGCTTCGCGCAATGCTTCATCGGCTGTTCGATCACGTTCTGGCACTTGGCCTTCAGCGTGCGCGCTTCCGCGATCCGCGTTGGTCCACAGTGAATATCCAAGCAAACCCAACGCGTTGCTCAGGCATTCCCTTCTCCGGATCATATCCCGGGTTCCTGGAAGCGTGCGTTCGGGCTAGCGATTCGCTCACGCACGTGAGATGCTGGAATCTCGCCGGTACTTCCCGTCTGGCGACAGCCTCTGCTGGTGAGGCGTCGAACGCCTCTTTCGGGCCGAGTACCTGTAGCGAGAGATTTAAGATCCTGCGTTTCATCGCCTGCCGCGACGCAACGCCCGGGCAGGGTCCTTCCTGTGTTTTCGTCCCTCAAGGTCCAGAGAGTTCGCACGATGCTGATCAAGGTACTTGACCGGGCCAAGCACGGTTTGTGGCGGCCGGTCCTGCGCTGCCGTCAGGTTTGTCATCGAGCGCAAGGTCGCCGAGCACGTACTGGATCGCTCCCAACATGTGCCTCGCCAAGCGAGGGTCGGCAAAGAGCGTCGGATTATGCCCCATTGTCGTGTAAAAGACGCGACCTTTGCCTTCCCGACGCACCCAACTTAGGGCATAATCGTCATCGTCCCGCGTAATTTTGTAGGGCGTGGATCCAGCGTCTTCGGGTTGAGCCATATCGGTCTTTTGAATATCTATGCTCAGTAGCACGTGGACACGAGATCGGCTAAAGCTAGGATCGGTCATCCGGAATGTTTCGTCCTGAATGGTTCGAGCCTCCCGCGTGAATCCTGCGTTCAATGGACTGGCGGGGTCGTCCAAATGAAGCCAGATCTTTTCCGTGGGCTGTTTGTGCGGGCCGGGGTATCCGGAACCTAGCAAAGCGCCGAAGTCCGGCCAGTCGAGTGATGCATTGTTGGCAGCGTGGATTGCCGCCAAGCCACCACCTTCACGCACATACCGGAGCAGCCCTTCTCGCACCCTAGGATCCGAAAAAATCAGTCCGACCGTATTGTTCAGCAATATGGCGTCATAGGCCTTTATCCGAGGATAGGTTAGGTTATCCATATCATTACTAAAGACAGCGCTATAGGCTCCCGTCTTTTCTCCCAAACGGCGCACGGCGAAATCATGCGTCGGGATAGACGCATGCCCGGGATAACCAATATTGAGATCGAGGACCAAAAGCTTTCGAGGCTTCTTCGGTCGCACGATCGATCGTATGGGGAGCGCCGATTCAACATCACGCCGCCGGTCCGGCGTTACCGGAAGCCAACGCGCACTATTACCGGCCGTAAAATTAGCGACGGACGCATTTGCGGCGGCTCTCTCAGCACGCCCTCCATCGGGGAGCTTGGAGACGCGCAGCACCTCTTGAATGACGACTGGTCGGAGAGCGTCATTCACAGCCGCCGCTGCGACAGCCATGGACTCCACCGAGCCATCGGATTCATTCAAGACGATCAGCGATGGCGCGAGGCGCGCGTCATAAAGCCTTGAGAAAAGTTCAGACTGCCGAAGCTCAGGCCGCGACCAGTTTTCCACCTCAAGAACGACGATCCGCGACGCGATCGGCTGCGCCTGCAATATCCCTTTATCTTGGAGCAAGTCCGTCGATTTTACGCAAAGTCCAATTGCGTCGCTGCGGCTCTCCACGATGGCAGGGAAATCATCCGGCATGCCGCAAACGGCGACCTTCACATGATTTTGCTGCGCCAGCAGGTCGAGGCGGGATAGGTTACCGGGATTTCCGTCGACGATAAGCACTTCAAACTTCATGGCTTCAAGAAATTCGAACAACCGCTGGAGCTCAGCCTCGTCCGCGGGTACATCTGCGACCCGGTACGCAATGAGATCCGGCAGTGTGGTAGCCTTGGACAGTTCAAAATCAAACAACGTAGGCCCAAGGGGCCTGGGGGTGCTGGCGCTTAGCCGTCGCGCGTCGACAACGCGATTCCCGATCTGGGAATCTCGCAAAGCCGCGAGACCAGCCTCAACACTTTTAGCACCCGTCGGCAAGTTTACCGCGAAGCGCCACCGGAACATCGAAGGCGCTGACTGAAGAGGCGCCTGCCAAGCGTAACCATAGCCCCGCGTTGGTCGCAACGCCCGGATATCCTTATACTGAGCACACAGCTCTTGTGGCATCAGCGCCGCGATCCCTATCCCAGTTGCTGCCAGCGTTAAGCCGCGCGCCCATCGCGATACGACGCGACCATCCAATATACGACACCGGCTCATTCTGTCCTCCGCTGGCCTGACGGCCATTCCCCAATCGCGCCGCACGTGTCACGGGCATCAATAGCGAGCAGCGCCACTGGCTATTTCGCCGCAGGCTGAGGAGCAGGCGTCCCAAGGATAAAGTCCGCAATCGACCGGCGTTCCGATGGAACCTCCATCGGTGCGATGTTCATCTTGGTGCCCGGAAACTGGATGTTGGGCGCTGCTAGGAAGCCGTTGATCGTATCGGCCCGCCAGGCGACCTGCGTTTTGGGGTCACGGAACGCCGCGGAGTAATCATAGCCTGGTAGGGTCCCCGACCGCCGACCGCGCAGACCGTTCAGATCTGGGCCGACACGCCCTGAGGTAAATTCGCCATAAGAGTGGCACATGGAGCAGTTTTGCGCGAACAGTCGCCTTCCTTTGGCCGGATCATAGACATATTTGCTATACTGTTCTTCGGCAGCGGTGAAGACGTTGAGACGTGCGGAACTGGGCTTGCCTTCCTCGCCTGACCGCTTCGCCACATGAACTGCATCGGCGGCGGAAGGCTTGCCGGGTCGCAATCGCAACACGCGCCCGTTGCGGCTCTCGGCCAATATATAGATCAAACCGTCCGGCCCCTCGCGGATTGACCGGAGCCGCTCGTTGAGCTCGGTTAGCATCCGCTCTTGCAGAACGACTTCACCATTGCGCAACCGGATTCTGCGCACGGCGCCACTGGAAAGGCCGCCGGTAAATAGGTCGCCATTCCAACCAGGGAACTTGGTTCCCACGTATTGCATGAGGTCGGACGGCGTTTGGGCAGGCACCCAAACCAACACTGGATCGATATAATCCTTGTTCGACTGCTGATTCGACATCGCTTCGCCTGTATAGTCGAAGCCCCACGTAACGACCGGCCAACCGTAATTGCCTCCGGGCTTGAGTTCGTTGAGCTCATCGCCCCCTTTCGGCCCGATGTCGACAACCCAGACGTGACCATCAGCGGTACGAACCGCCCCCGAGGCGTTCCTCAGCCCCATGGCATAAATCTCCGGCTTATACCCCGGTTTGCCATAGAAGGGGTTGTCGCGCGGGATCGTACCGTCGCGATTGATACGGATAATCTTGCCGGCCAGATTGTCCGGTCGCTGGACCATGGAAACCTTTGCCTGGTCTCCAGAGGCGAGCGCAACTAGCATCGTCTTGTCCGGCAGGAACAGCATGTGAAAAATCGCCGGACCACCCGCAGGTAACGGTGGGTCGACCGTATAGAGCACCTTCTCGTCTACCAGCTTGTTTCCGGAAAGACGTGCTTTCATGACACGCGCGAGCCGATGGTCGTTGGTGCCGCCGACATAGGTTATGTAGAGGGTCTGATTGTCACGGAAGTCAGGATCTAAGACGATGTCGAAAAGACCGTCCCATCCGAGATCCAGCAAAACCTTCGGAACCCCTTCCAACTGCCCCATCAGCTTACCGTTACGCAAGATCTTGATCTGGCCGGTACGCTCGGTCACCAGCATGTCCCCGTTGGGCAGGAACGTCATTCCCCAAGGGAGGGTCAAGCCGGCGGCCACCTCTTCAACCCAATATTCCTGAACTCCCGTCGGCGCCGCAATCGGAGGCGACATAACCTCCGCATGGCTCATTTTGACGGCGGCAGACATCCCACTAATGACGCCCGCGGCGATAACAGCAATAGTTGCGATCCGGATCATATCGGCTCTCTCAGGATCATGCCTTTGTCTGTTAGAATGGCGATTACGTTAAACAAAACGATGATCATCGAAGTAGAGACCTTTCCCGGGCTCAGGACCCGCTCTCTGTTTTGGACCGGAGCTGGCCGCGGTACATAGTCCGGCATGTCTCGCTTCTTCCACCGAACGTGTGTTAAACCCGCCGGCAAACATGCTACCCGTTCCCCATTCATGCCGCCACACAAGTGGCTTGGCCGTTCCGTTGCGTGCACATTCCGGCGCTCAGAGCTTTTTCGAGATGCCAAAAGTCACCATGCGCCCCAAAGTCTGCCCGTTACCCGTGCCCCCAATTACATTGCGGTATGGGGGATCTTTGTCGGTGATGTTGTCTACGTTGATGCTCAAAGCAAAGTCACGCGCCCATCCATCTCCATTGAACGCGTATGACGCGAACAGGTCGAGCGTGTAAAACGCCTTAATACGGGACTGATTTACAACATTCAGCAGCGGATATCCTTGACTGTAATTAAACGTCAGTCGGGTCGTTATGTGGCTCGTGTTTGCGCCAATATTCGCGACGTATCTAAACCGGCTTGTACCGGCCTTCAGGTCGTTTACTGCGGCTGCTCCTTCCACAGGTATGATTGTACGATGCAGCGTAAAGGTTCCAGCGACGCCTGCGCTGATCGAACCGAAGCCAGTCGGCAGAACCTGATTGAGATTGAAGTCGATTCCGTCGACGTTGATCTTTCCGAAGTTGTTCCGTCTAAAATCCGCGAAGTAGATCGGCGCGTTGCCGTTCTGGTATAAAGATTCCAGGGACGGCACGTTCACAATCCTATAACCAGCCGTATATGCCTTCACGAATTCGAGAGACGGCTCAAGAAAATAGAACTTCGAATATGCGGGTGTTGCAAACAACGCGGGATTATCCGGGATGGTTGCGATCGCGTTACGGAACTTCACGTTAAAATAGGTAATACTCGCCTGAAAACCTCGAAGAAACGCCGGATTTATATCTGCGCCGAAGGAATAGGTTTTCGCCTTTTGCGGCTTCAGATTGGGATTGCCGCCAACAATAACGATGTTGGTGCGTCGAAGCGCACTTGCGGGATAGCCAGCGGGAAGGAAACTTGTTGACGCGCGGCCGGCGACGCGTGCGCTTACGTCTGCATCGCCGTCGCCCAAACTTGGCGCGTTGAAAGAGGTGCCATAATTGCCTCGAAAGGTCAAACCGCCGAACGGCTTCCATGTGACGCCGAACTTGGGATTGAATGCGTGCAGCGATCCGGTCGTAACGCCGCGCGCCGTGACCGACCTGTCATTGTAATGATCATATCGCGCCGATGCCGAAAGCTGGAGAGCTTCAATTCCCGTCACGCTGTTATCGGAGCCGAATATCGGGATGAGCAGCTCACCAAACCCGGCATAGATTTTACGGACGCCGTCCGTGTGCGCAAGGCCGACCGCGCTATCATAAGGCGAGTCACCGGCAGTCGCGTTGAGCGTTTCGCGCCGGGCCTCTGCACCAACGGCAAGGCGGACCGCGCCGCCCGGGAGTGTAAAAAGCGATCCGTCAAGCGACGCGCGCGCCTCGGCCATCCTCTGTCGGCCATCTGAAATGGTTCTGAAGTTCCTGAGCGCTGACAGAACAGTCGGGTTCGTGGCGGCGACATTATAGGGATTAAGAGCGGTGGCCGTGTTTGTTGACGCGAGCGCTATTGCTTCAAGCGAGGTGTTGACGTTTGCGGTCGATAGCGCAGTGGTGTGGCTCCAGCCAAAGTTGACCTGAGTGCTCGCATGCCAGTCATCATTAATCCGGTAGTTCAACACACCAGTCGCCCCTCCGACCTTTGTGACAATGGATTGCGGCGTCGTCGAGCCGAAGGCGGGCGCATAAGTAAAGGTAACAGTCTGTGAGGTCTCGCCAGCAATCGACTGAAAGTAAGGATTGGCGCTGGTTATGGTTCGCGCACCGCTCGGTGCTACAGCGAGCAGTTCGGTTTTTCGCCAAGTATAGAAGCCATTGGCCTCGAAGGTTAGGTTGGGTGCTAGCTCCTGGTAGAGCGACGCATAGCCGGAATGCCGCTTTTCGGCGGGATAAAATGTTGCATTGAGCGTTGGTGCACACAGGTTCCGTGTACCCGCCGCACGTCCCGGCAGCGCATAGGTCACTCCGCCCGCAATGATGTTCGGAGTAGGACAATTTTGGGTCCGGAAATCAGACCCACCCTGCGATCGGAGATCAACCTGGTAGTAGCCTCGCTGGCTGTTGATAATATCATCATGTGAGAAATACTCATAGCTAACATATGCGGACCCCGATTCCCAATCTCGACCAGCGATTACGGATGCGTTATACTGCTTATAATGATCTGCGATGCCGAAACGTGCGTCTGCACTGACTCCGTCATATCGTTTGCGAGTTATAAAATTAATGACGCCTGCTATCGCATCGGACCCGTAGATCGAAGATCCGCCGTCTGGCACAACTTCGACCCTCTCAATAACGCTCGGTGGCAATACGCCCGGGTCGGGCGTGGTGCTGATGATGCCGGCGCCTACCATGCGATGTCCGTTCAAAAGGACAAGCGTGCTCGACCCCCCGCTGAAACCCGTCACCTGATCCAGGTTTCGCAGACTGGGGCGATTAACCGCAGTGGCGCCGTCGGCGGTAGGTCTTGGCAGAGTCAGGAAAGTATTCACCTGAGGTATTTGGGCCAGGATGTCGTTCGTGTTCGCAAGCCCCGTCGCACGCACGTCCTTGCTGCTGAAGCTCACCACATTGGTGCCTACCGGCGCAACCCCGCGCAGCAAGGTTCCCGTGACAGTGATTTCTGCGGCATCCCCTTCGGCAGACGTAGATGCCGTCTCCGCTGCAAGCGACGCCGGCGCTGCGGCATTAGATGGCGGTGCGGCAATAGTCTGGGAGTTTCCCGACATCGCGGCGGGCGCAGCTACCGGCACCGTCGTCTGCGCACCTGCGGCTTCGCTGCAAAAGGCGACAGCAGAAAGCCCCAGCAGCCCCACCGCCGAAGACCCCAGGATACTTGATTTGAATTGGTTGAAGGCCATGTTGCTCCCCCTCCTGTTCGTTGGCAAATTTGATTTATTGGATCTTGTTTCTGCGAGCTGCGCGCCCGGCGGCTCTAGCCGGCCAGAGCCATTCGACTGACGAATGCTTGCGGCGGTTCGCGATGGAACGCACCATCCTTCATCACCGCTGTAATACGGGTACGGTCCTGAAGGATCGTGATGTCAGCGAGCGGATCGCCATCGACGAGGATCAGATCGGCAAGATATCCGTTCTTCACCAAGCCTAGCTCATTAGGCATGAGCATGACTTCACCGCCCGTCTTGGTCGCCGACATAATCGCTTCCATCGGTGTGAAACCGTAGAGATCGACGAAATACTCTAGATCTTTTGCGTAGGTGCCGTGCGGCGTCCAGGCAAAACCATAGTCACCACCGGGCACGATACGGATGCCGGCAGCCTTCATTTTTTTCACGCCAGCGATACTCGCCTCGAGTTCGCGATAATAACCCATCTGACGGGCTACATCGGGCGTAATACCCCAATCCGAAGCATTGTAGCAGGTCTGGTAGAGCCAAGCGACGCCCGGCCCTATAATATGTTTGTCCTTGACAGCGGCCAGCCTCTCAATCGTCTCGTCTGTCACGTAGCTTGCATGATAGATTATATCGACGCCGTGTGTCAGGCATTGCCGCACACTCTCGTCTGAACGCGCATGCGCCAAGACGCGAGTGCCGGGCTTGCGCCGCGCTTCTTGGACAGCTTCAGCGACCTCGTCGTCCGCCATTGGCGTGCGCTCGGCTTCCATGCCTGTGATATTTTCACCAGACAGGTTGAGCTTAATATTGTCGACGCCCTCCTTCAAGAAACGGCGCACACAGGCGCGCATCTCCATGGGACCGTTAATCACTTCGACGAATGTGTAGGCGGCGACGTGACCTGGGTTAAGGTCACCGAGACCGCCGATAGTTGCGATCTCGGTGCTGGCCGCGTAATACCGCGGCCCGGGTATTTTTCCGGAATTGATATAGTTGCGGATGACGACATCCAAACGGGGCTTTGCGGCCGCGGCTCCCAGGCAGGACGTAAAACCCATGTCGAGATAGGTCGCCGCCGAGCGCATCGATTCGAGCAAATGCTCTTCCGTCGGCAACATGCCGATTGCGTCCAACGTGGGCTGATCGATCCAGCTGAAATGGGCGTGTGCGTCGCATAGCCCCGGCATTAGAGTCATGCCGTGCCCCTCGACGATACGATGGTTGTCACCCGTGATCGTGTTGAGGTTGCGCTCGACCTTCGCGATCCGGTTGCCTTGGATCAGCACATCGCCAGAATAAGGTCTTTCGCCTGTTGCATCGAGGACCCGTACGTTCTTGAAAAGCGTTGTGGCCATCAGTCCTTACTCCTAGATCTGGGGTAACCGTTCTTCCGACGGCTTCCCCCGCGGCTTCATTCGCGTCTTAGAGGCGCGGTCTGATCACGGCGGCGAGACGACCCTTGAGGCAATCGGGCCATTCATTTTCGGGAACCTCGCCGGTAAGCGAAGCGGCATAGCGTTCGGCTAGGACCACCAAATCGTCCGCGTCCGCCGGCTCGAGCTGGTTGAGGCGTATTTTGGTCTTGGCAGACGCACCAAGCGCGATATTCCCCGGAAACTTGCAGCCGGAGAGACACGGCACGCGGCGGAGGGAGAGACGGCCTCCGGCGACCATAGCGCGCAACGATGTGTCCAGGGCATCGGCTAGTTGCTCTCCTATACTTCCCGTGACAGGGGCGTAGCGATCGCAGGTCGTGCACACCTTCAACCAAGCCGGTGGCGATGCGGATGTGGCCACCGGCATGCATCACAGCGTTTGTTGGAACAGGAAGTTGACGATCGCGTTGCCAACCTCACCTGCCCGCTCGAACGTCGACCAGTGCCCCGTGCGCCCCAAGATGACGAGTTCAGCTATTGGAAACTTCGACGCGAGAAGCGCCGACGCAGGCGGCGGCGAGGTATTGTCCTCGTCGCCGGTAATCAGCAATGTCCGCACCAAGATCTGGGATACCTCGGCCGCCTGAGCGCCAGCGAGAGCCTCACAATGACGGGCATAGCCTTCTGGGTCTTGACGCATGATCATTTCGCGCACGAACGCCCCGACCTCAGGCTTTGTAGCTTTAGTCTCGGCCGACGTTCCGCCAGCCACAATCTGATCAGCGATGCCGACCAGCCCTTCCCCGCGGGCCTTGGCGGCGCGGTCGTGGATCGCCGTTCGTCCCGCTTCGCTTGGCGCATGAACCGGGCCGATCAGAACAAGGCTACGGACACGATCGGGCACCTTGAGCGCGAGATGCTGCGCGACGACCGTTCCCATCGAGTGAGCCACGACATGAACAGAGCCTTCAAGGCCGAGCTCATTCATGACATCGATCGTCGCTTCCACCAACGCGTCAATCGTCGCTTCGCCACGCGATGGCGACTGGCCCGCGCCGGGAAGGTCGAAGCGGTGGCAGGCGAAAAAGCGGGACAACAACCCCACCTGCGGTGTGAATACGTTGGATGTTCCACCAAGGCCGTGAATGAATAGGATCGGGACACCTGATCCATTGGATTCGGTAAAAATGCGGGCCATTGGTCAGGCCAGCACGTTTGCGAGACGGCCGAGGCCTGAGATTTCAATGACAATCTCGTCGCCGCGCGCTAGATACTTTGGTGGGTCGAAACCGATGCCCACGCCGGCTGGCGTACCCGTGGCGATCACATCGCCCACTTGTAAGGTGAGCCCTGCCGAAAGAGTCTCAATGAGGGTTGGCACGTCAAAAATCAGGTCCGAGGTGTTGGCATCCTGACGAAGCTCGCCATTGACCCAGCACTTTAGGTCAAGATTGCCGGCATCGACCTCGTCGGCACTAACAAGCCACGGCCCCATCGGACAGAATGTGTCAAGCGACTTGCCGATAAACCATTGCTTGTGCTTCGATTGGAGATCGCGCGCAGTCACATCATTAATGATCGTGTAACCGAACACATGGTCTAGCGCTTCAGCCTTCGAAATGCCACGGCCCGCCTTTCCAATTACGACGCCGAGCTCTGCCTCATAATCGACGCTGTCTGATAGTCCCGTTGGATAACGGATAGCTTCACCGGTAGCGATGACCGTTTCGGGCGCCTTAGTGAAGATGATGGGCGCGGTCGGGATCGCCTCACTTGCATCCTTGGCAGAACTGTCGAAGCCGCTCTTAGTAAATTCATGCGCATGAGCGTGATAATTCTTGCCCACACACATGACGTTACGCACAGGCAAAAGCGGAGCACTGATCTTCACACCGGCGAGACTGCGCGCGCCGCCGTTGGGGTTGAGCGCCCCCTTGACGTCATCGTAAACGCGGATCAGATCCATCATCGTCTTGATAGGCTTACCCGTCAGCTCCTCGAGCGCCCAATATTGGTCGCCTCCCGACGAGATGGCAGCGACGACAGGCTCACCGTTGAGGAGCAGCGTACCAAACTTCATTCCGGCCCCTCATAACCCATTATTGCACCAATCAGTGCGAACTTGTAAACCAATATGTGATATGCGGCCGTGGCGTCAAGATGTTTAACTATCGAGCTTGAATCTATTTGCCTTGATCGTTATTGGATCAGGAATGGATCAGCCAATCGCATTCAGCCAGCAAAGCGCTCGCGCTCGCGCAGCAAGCGCCGTCGCCGCTATCGTGGAGCGGATTGAGGCCAATATAGAAAGTGCCTTCTGGGCGCCCGGATCACGGCTCCCGACGGAGCGAGAACTGGAGGAAGAGTTTGGTGTTGCGCGGAATACCTTGCGCAAGGGCCTGAAGAGGCTTGAGGAACAGGGCAAAATCGTTCGCCATGTCGGACGGGGCTCCTTCGTGGCAGAAACGTCGAGCCGCCCGCCCATGTCGGACGCCCAAGGTCTTCTCGATCGAGTTATCGGGTCCAGCCCAGCTGAAGTCATGGAAGTTCGATTAGTGCTAGAGCCGTGGGCGGCCTCTTTGGCCGCCGTCCGTGCGACAGCCAACGACATCGCGCAGATGCGTGACTGCAATATGCACGCTGAGGCGGCGAGCAGTGTGCAGGAATTCGAAATATGGGACGGTCGTCTGCACCAATGCATCATCGCTTCTGCAAAGAACGAACTTCTTTACGGGCTTTACGAAGCAATTAACATGGCGCGCAATCAACCCGAGTGGTTGAAACTTAAGGAAAGAACCGTCACGCCTGCGCGCCGAGCAACCTACGAAGGTCACCATCGGCAGCTGGTCGATGCACTGGGCGAGCGAGACGCCGAGCGATCGGCTAACGAGATTCGGTCCCATCTTTTAGCGGTAAGGCTGTCATTGGTGGGCTTCTAGGCGCTTTACGCAACTTGATATCAGGGACATTGTTTGCCCTAGGTTGACAGACATTCTTTATCGGACCCGCATCGGGATTGAAACAAGAACAACTGATCTTCCGAGCCCTTGACGATATAACATTGAAAGGCGCCATTGATATCATTGCTTGAATAACGGTCATGATGATCTGAATTACTAACCAACAGGTTGATCATACTGTTTTTATAGGTTTTCGGGCACCGCTCGCGCCGCCGTGCTGGCGATGGGCGGGTCCCATCATGCGCTCGGTTCGGGCTCGACAGCGAACGAAGCGCTGGCGTTCCAACCACTTCGGCGGATCGACGATGCCGGCGAATTGTCATGGGCGGCCGGGCGGTCGCGGCGTTGCTTGGGGCAGAGAAAGTCCCGGTTACGCCGGAGATGAAAGACGCCGTCTGGTCGGCGCTGCAAAACCTTGCCTCCGCGCCGGAAGCCGAACGTACGATGACGGGGCTTTCGCTTCTGCTCCAATCCAACCGGTTACGGACCGCTATCCAGCCCTATACGCTCGACGGTCCCCACGGCCGCCTGCTGGACGCCAGCGAAAGTGGTTTTACCGTAAACGCTGTCCCGCTCCCACCTTGCGTGCTTGAAGGGCGGCGTGGAGTCCGCGCCCTCATTGGGCGGGAGGACGCTGGTGCTATGACGTTGCCATATGATGATGCTGGCACAAGCGGGGTTCAACGCTTCGAGGTTTTCACCGGCGCGATCGGCGGCGTGACTGGCCACGGCAGGTAAGGTCTCGATTCGATCGTTAAATAAAGTAAGCGGTGAGCACACGCTTGCTCCAGCAATCTGGCGATAGCTTGACCGGCCAAAGAGCATATGTTATTGAACGCGATCGTTCAAATATACGGAGAGGAAAATGGGACCTGAGCAGTCGCTGTCGCAGCCGTCTGACGGTTCGTGGATGCAGCTGACGCAAGCCAAAGCAGCTGCGCCGTTTCATTTTATTGAGCGCATGGTCGTTCGTGGGGTCAGAGCGCCCGTAAAGCCGATTTGGCGCCGGCTGGATGCCTACTCGTACAAATTCGAGAATACTCTGATGGCGCGGATCATCGCCGTTGCGCTGTTTCCGCTCCTCCTCGTAAGCGCTGTCTGGACGGGATTGCTCGCGGTGGAGAACGGCATCGGGGTGCAAGCCTTTGCCTTGGCGTTCTTTTTCATGTTTGGTGTGGGCGTGATTATGGCCCCGCTCGAGCGGCTCATGCCGTGGACGCGAGACTGGCTGGAGCAGGACGACGCTGGCGTTGACGTGCTCATGTTCCTCACCGTAATCCCTGCGGGCGCCCTGATGAGCGTCGCGAAGGTGTTCGTGACCGCCACGCTAGTTGGTCTGATCCACACCCATTACACGCCCGAGACGTTCAAGGAATTCTGGCCAACCGCGCTCCATCCCGTACTTCAGGTCGTCCTGCTGATCGTCGTGATGGATTTCTTCCGTTACTGGTACCATCGCTGGATGCATGAAGTGCCGTTCATGTGGCGCTGGCATTCCGTGCATCACAGCTCGACCCGGCTATATTGGTTCAATGGCGCACGCAGCCATCCACTGGAAGGCTTTGTTCAGGACATGATCTGGGTGGTGCCCTACGCCCTGATCCAAGCGCCTGCCGAGATCGTCTTCGTTGCCGGGCTTGCCTCCCGTGTTATCGGCAAGTTCCAGCACACCGCGCTGAACACGCGCCATGGCTTTATGGAATACATCTTCAGCGGCCCGATGAACCACCGGTATCATCACGCCAAGTCGGCCGAAGAAGGAAATACCAATTATGGTGGCGATATCGTGCTTTGGGATCATCTGTTCGGCACGTTCTACCTGCCCAAAGGCAAGGAGCCGAGCAGTGACATCGGCTGCGGTTACATGCCCGACTATCCGCGATCGTGGCTGGGCCTGATGATGGCGCCTTTCCGCATCCAGTTGTGGCGCGATGCCAAGGCGCGCAAGGAGGCAGCCATGAAAGAGGCTGAGGCGGGAGAAGCTGCGCCAGTTGCTGCGATTCCTGCGGAGGTACGAGGATGAGCGGCATTTCGGCTCAGGCGCTCGCTCTCGGCCCAGGTCGTAGCCTCCGCTCGCTTCTCGTTGCCGGCGTCATCTTGTTGACCGTGGTCGCAGGCCCGGCACAAGCCCAAATCGCACAAGTGTGGCGTTCCGGCGACCCGGTGCCGGCCAGCGGCCCGGTGCGGAGCGGCGACGGCTACGAGGTTATGCGAAGCGTGCGCGTGCAGCCTGGCTCTCCCGAACGGCACGAGACGGTATCTGACCTATTCATCGTACAGGAAGGCACCGGGGACGTTCGCGTGGGAGGCGCGCTGCTAGGGGCCAAGCAGATCAGGCCAGGGGAATGGTACGGCGGTCGGATTGAAGGCGGTGAGGTGCACAGCCTCGCTCCAGGCGATATGCTCTGGATTCCGGCCAATACGCCGCACCAGACCACGCCATCCAGCGGGCGGTTTGCCTACGTCGTGGTTAAGATGACGAAGGCGCTTCCCAAATAAGGTCCTGTGGGTGCTGTCAGAGCTGTCTGGCAGGAGCGATCTTCGGCTACTAGATTGCCTTGATGCCACGCCAATCCAGGGCAGAGAACAGCCACTTGCCCTTCCGTCCACGCCTCGCTCCACAACCACTTTGCCAAGGAACGGGACCTCGCGACCACACCACATCTAAGGAACGCCGCTCCGCTGCATTGACGGAGTGGCAGGCGCTCGCCGGCTGAAGATATCAGTTCACGACCCGAGCTTCGCCAAGTGCGGACTGGTTCGCAGAGGGCTGACAGCACCGATGGGAACGTAAGTCGCACGGGCATCGCCCCGAACCAGGGCCTTTGCGCTGGATCGGTCGTTCCTCGTCGGATCGTCGGTAGAATGAATGGCCGCTTTCAAGGCCTCCGGCGAGCTGGCGGAATGTCTGGTGTTAGGGCGCAAATGCGCCGCGCTCAGCTTCAACTGTCTGTTCCGCTACAACGTGGAGGTTGCCGGCGGCAATCTCGCAGCTCAGGTTGATGGCGCATGGCACGATGACCAGTTCCTCGAAGTGACCAACGTCCTCGGCTCTGCGCCCGCACTGCGCTTCAGCTTGTCAGCACGGACAGTCCTCTCGTCGGGCGATCGCCGGAATCAAGCCGGCTTCATAGTCCACCGGCACGGCACCTAGGACGCGGTATGCCCGTTGCCGGAACGGCGGCCGGTCGCCTCTCCCCGCCCAACAACCGCTCAGAAGTCCGGGGCGAGATCCATCAGCACGATGCCCTGGCCGACACCGGCGTCGGTCACATCGGCCGATCCGACCTGTGCCGCAACCAACCGGCCATCTGGCCGTACGACAGGATTGCCATATTTCCAGCCGCCATATTGCACGATGTTGGTCATGCGCGTGTAGCGAGGCTTCTTGGGATCGAGGTCGAGAACGCACAGGTCCATGCCCTTCGAGCGGTCCTGCGCACATTCG
>Ga0157380_10000129_pt1 | contig 41853 bp, 33 predicted proteins | sample S35metaG_FD_119757 | JGI IMG/M metagenome (GOLD analysis project Ga0157380, IMG submission 119757) | Switchgrass rhizosphere microbial communities from Kellogg Biological Station, Michigan, USA - S3-5 metaG | ecosystem: Host-associated > Plants > Roots > Rhizosphere > Soil | place: USA...
AAGTTTTAATGTAAGGGTTTTCAATAATTCACGAAACACTTCTAAAATTATCATTCATCATTCCTTGTACTTAAATCAAATAACTGAATTGTTGGGCACGCGCTGCAAGCGCGCGCCAGTGGTGGGTTTGAAAGTTTTGATGTAAGGGTTTTCAATACTTCACGAAACACTTCTAAAATTATCATTCATCATTCCTTGTACTTAAATCAAATACCTGAATTGTTGGGCATGCGCTACAAGCGCACGCCAGGGCACTTTTAAAATAACCATTCATCGTCCATCATTCATCATTCAACTCCCCGTTATTCCGTTTCAGTACCTGATACCTGCTTTTCAGTTTGAAAATGAGTTGGTAACGGTTTCACGGGCCTACTTTCGCCCCGGAAACAAAAAAAACTATGAAAACTTTGCACATTAAAAAAGTTTCCATAGTTTTGCCGTCCGATTTTTAATAAACCAATCAGTTAGTGAGTACACAGGAAAGAATTTTAGAAGCCTCGCAGGAACTTTTTTTCCGCTATGGCTTGAAGAGTGTTACAATGGACGACATCGCCCGCAACCTGGGCATGTCAAAAAAAACGATTTACCAGTTCTTTGAAGACAAAAACAGCCTGATCATTTCCCTCAATGATCAGTACATGACCCGGCACCAGGAGTATTTTGATGCCATTACCAGGGAAACAAAGAATGCCATTGACGAGATATTACAGATGATGAAGCACATGCACAAGATCTTTTCGGTGATGAACCCGAATGTGCTTTACGACATGCAGAAATACCATCCGGATGCCTGGAAGCAGCAGCTCACCTTTAAGGAAAAATGCATGTATCCCAAGGTGGAAGAAAACCTGCGACGCGGCATCAGCGAAGGGCTGTACCGCGAGGACCTGAACATCAGGCTGATGGCCATCCTGCGCATTGAGCAGTTCAACATGGTTTACAACCAGCAGGTGATTGACCCTTCGGAATTCAATATTGGCGAAGTGCATTTGCTGCTGCTCGATCATTTCCTGCACGGCATTACCACGCTTAAAGGACATAAGCTCATCAATAAATATAAACAAATTCAGGAAGAAGAATAATCAATAAACAAACTAAATTGATAATTTATGAAGAAGTTTTTTAGTGCCATCATCCTGTCAGCTGTCCTGATCAACAATGGCAGCGCACAGAATAAGGATACTTCCGCTTACCAGTTTTCATTGCAGCAGGCACTTGCCTTTGCCTATACGCACCAGGTTGACATGCTCAACGGCAGGCTCAACGAGGATGCTGCAAAACATACTGTTAATGAATACAGGGGAATGGGTCTGCCGCAAATAAACGGTATGGTTGATTTTACCGACTACATTCAGCTCCCCACACAGTTCCTGCCCGACTTCCTGTCGCCGGCCGTTTACAACATTCTTCGTGATGAAGGACTGGTAACAAATGTGCCGGCTGCTTCCGGCGCTGTGGTGCCTGTAAAATTCGGAACCAGGTACAATGCCACCATCGGGCTAACAGCTACCCAGCTGTTGTTTGATGGTTCTTACCTGGTGGGACTGAAGGCTGCGAAGACGTACAGGGAGCTTACCATTAAAAGCACCAATGTAACGCAGGCTGAGGTGGCGCAGAAAGTAAGCCAGGCCTATTACGGTGTGCTGATTAATTTTGAAGTCCTCGGACAGATTGTGTCCAACGTTGCACGGCTCAAAAAGCTGAGCGATGACACCAAGGCCATGCTTGACAACGGCTTTGTGGAAAGCATTGATTACGACAGGGTGAACCTTTCGTATAACACTGCAATTTCAGAAAAGGAAAAAGTGGAGCGAAGGATTGAACTGGGTTACCTGCTGCTCAAGTTCCAGATGGGAATGGATATGTCGGCAAAACTAACGCTTACCGATAAGCTTGCAGATATTAAGCTGGAGGAAGCGGCGCTGATCAATGAAAGCTTCGACTATACGAGGCGGCCTGAATTTGCAGTGCTGCAAACCAACCAGAAATTGCAGGAGCTGCTCATTAAAAAAGAAAAAGCCATGTATTTGCCTTCGCTTGCAGCTTATGGAAATATCAGCACGGCGGCGGCAAGAAATAAATTCGATTTCACCTCTCCCGATGAGCAATGGTTTTCAAGCCAGCTGATCGGGGCCAAGCTCACCATGCCTATTTTCCAGGGTTCGAGCAGGTATGCGCGCGTGCAGCGCAGCAAGGTGGAGCTGGCCAAAATTGATAATTCCATGACGCAATTGCAGTCAGGCATCAGCATGGAAATAGCTTCTGCCAAAGTTACCCTGCAGAACAGCCTTGCAACGTTGCAAACCCAGAAAAAAAATATGGACCTGGCTGAAGAGATCAGCCGAGTTACCAAGATCAAATATGAGCAGGGCATTGGATCCAACCTGGAAGTAGTCAATGCCGAATCGGACCTGAAAGACGCCCAGGTAGCTTACTACAGTGCCCTATACGAAGCACTGATCAGCAAGGTGGATCTGGATAAAGCAACCGGAAATCTAAAATAAAAACATAAGAAAAAAATAATATTTCAACGATGAAAAATCTAATCCCTGTTTTAATTATCGCTTCGGCTTTATCAGCCTGCTCATCAGAAGAGAAATCAGATAAAAAAGCGGAGCTTGACAGTCTTGTAAATGTGCAGACTGCATTAAATGAAAAGATCAAAACACTGAAGGAAGAGCTTGCCAAAACGGATACCAGCATCAAGGAGAAAGTGACACTGGTGGAAGTTTACGAGGCAGCGCCCGAGCATTTCAAACATTACATTGAAGTGCAGGCGAAAGTGGATGGTGATGAAGATGTCCAGGTAAGCGCTGAGACCATGGGCATTGTAACTGCAGTGCTGGTACGTGCCGGTGACAAAGTATCGAAGGACCAGGTGCTCGTAACGCTTGATGATAAATCACTCAGGCAGTCCCTTGCCGAAATGCAGAGCCAGGTTGATCTCGTGAACAGCCTTTACATCAAGCAGAAAAGCCTGTGGGATCAGAAAATCGGCAGCGAAGTGCAATACATCCAGGCTAAAACAAACAAAGAAGCCATGGAAAACAGGATGGCCGGCCTGAAGGAGCAATGGAACATGACCAGGATCAAATCGCCTATCAATGGAGTAGTGGACGCAGTAAATGTCAAGATCGGACAGGCGCTTGCCCCCGGATATCCAGCAGTGCATGTGGTTAACCTGACTTCGCTGAAAGTAAAAGGAGAGGTGGCCGAATCATTTATATCGAAGGTTCATAAAGGAAATGATGTGCTGATGTATTTTCCCGACATCGATAAGGAAGTGAAAGGAAAAGTGGATTATTCAGGCAGCGCGATCAACAATGTGAACCGGACCTTTAACGTGGAAGTCAGGCTGAATACCAAAGACGGCGTATTTCATCCCAATATGATCTGCGTGCTGAAAATCATTGACTATACTGCACCGCAGGCCATGGTGGTTCCGGTGAAGACCATTCAAAACAGCAGTGATGGAAATTATGTCTTTATCGCTTCCGCGGAAAATGGAAAAGTTGTTGCAAAACGGCAAACGGTGAAGCCGGGAGTTTCATACAACGGCATGACTGAAATCAGGGAAGGTCTCAAGCAGGGCGATAAGGTGATCACCGTTGGTTATGCCGACCTGGTTGAAGGTGAAGAAATCAAATTCTGATACCCATCTATCCGGAAACAAAATGGTTCCGGCCTGCATTATAAAATATAAGGTTTAATAATAAAATCCCTCAGTAAAAACAGATCACAAACGGAGTCATATCAGCAATGTGATAATGATGACGGAGTCAAAATATTTCAATTATGAAAGACATATTTAAAGAATTCAAGCTGAGCAGCTGGGCCGTCGACAACAGGACCAGCGTGTTTATCATTACGATCATCATTACCCTGGCGGGTATTTGGGCCTATAATAACCTTCCCAAGGAAAACTTTCCCGATATCTCCATTCCGAAAATTTTCGTCAGCACGGTGTACCCGGGAACCTCTCCCAAGGACATGGAAAACCTGGTGTCGAGACCGATTGAAAAGCAATGCAAGGGAATCAACGGGGTGAAGAAGATCACCAGCTCGAGCATGCAGGATTATTCAACAGTTACCATTGAGTTTAACACCGATGTGGAAGTGGATGAAGCCAAGCGGAAAGTAAAAGATGCTGTTGACAAAGCAAAGATCGATCTTCCCAAAGATCTGCCTGCTGATCCTGCCATTATTGAAATCAACTTTTCCGATCTGCCGATCCTGTATGTGAATATTTCAGGTGATTATGATCTGAACAGGCTGAAGAAATTCGCCGATGATGCGAAGGACCGGTTTGAGTCGATGAAGGAAGTGAGCAAGGTGGATCTGATTGGCGCCCTCGACAGGGAATTCCAGATTGAAGTTGACATGCTCAAGATGCAGGCTGCAAACATTTCCATGCGTGATATTGAAAGTGCAGTTGCATACGAAAATCTTACGATCCCTGCCGGCGCTGTAAACGTTGACGGAGTCAGGAGGTCATTGAATGTAAGCGGCGAATTCAAAGATGTGGATGAGATCAGGAACCTGGTGATCAATTCGATAAATGGCGGACATGTTTACCTGCGTGAAATTGCAGAGGTGCGTGACCATTTTAAGGAGCAGGAAAGTTATGCCAGGCTTGATAAGAAAAATGTAATCACGCTGAGCATTGTTAAACGTAGCGGGGAAAACCTGATTCAGGCAACTGATAAAATTAAAACCATCATCGACGATCTGGAAAAAAATTCATGGCCCTCCGATCTGAAAGTCACCCTGACCAGCGATCAGAGCAATCAGACCCGGACCACGCTTCACGACCTGATCAACACCATCATCATCGGATTTATCCTGGTGCTTGTGGTGCTGATGTTCTTCATGGGATCAACCAATGCATTCTTCGTTGCCATGTCGGTTCCGCTTTCGATGTTTATTGCATTCATGCTCATGCCGACCATCGGCTTTACGCTAAATATGATCGTACTGTTTTCATTCCTGCTTGCGCTGGGAATTGTGGTGGATGATGCCATTGTGGTGATTGAAAACACGCACCGGATATTCAATAACGGAAAACGAAACATTGTGGAGTCGGCGAAAATGGCAGCGGGGGAGGTATTTCTCCCGGTATTGTCGGGAACACTCACTACGCTTGCCCCATTTGTGCCGCTTGCATTCTGGAGCGGTGTGATCGGTAAATTCATGTTCTTCCTTCCAATCACGTTGATCATTACACTGATGGCATCGCTGTTTGTGGCTTATTTTATCAGTCCTGTATTCGCGGTAGCATTTATGAAACCGCACGATGAATCCAAATACAATCCAAGGAGCAGGCTGCCTGTTACAACAGCCATCTTTGCCGTGCTTGCAATAATTTTTTATGCATCAGGCTCATTCGGCATTGGCAATTTTATAGTGCTGTTATACCTGCTCAACCTTTTCAACAGGTTCTGGCTGCATAAATTCATTATTAAATTCCAGACCAAATTATGGCCTTCATTCCAGGATGCCTATACGCGTTTCCTTACCTGGTGCCTGAAACGGCCTTATGCCATGATGGGTAGCACGGTTGGAATCCTGGTCATTTCCTTTGTTGCCATTGGCGTGAGAAACGGTGGTGTTGAGTTTTTCCCTTCAGCCGATCCTAATTTTATTTTCGTATACGCAAACCTTCCCGTAGGTACCGATCAGGCATATACGGATTCAATTACACGCATTGTTGAAGAGCGTGTCTACAAAGCCATTGACTATCCCAACCCGATCGTTACATCCGTGATTGCGAACGTCGGCGTTGCAGTGACCGATCCGCAGGATGAGGACCAGGGTTATTATGCCAATAAGGGAAAGGTAAGCGTGGCATTTATAGAATACGGACAGCGGCATGGCAAATCCACAAAGGTTTACCTGGATAAGATCAGGGAAGCCATTAAGGGAATACCCGGCGCTGAAATAACGGTTGCGCAGGAGCAGGGCGGTCCGCCTGTTGGGAAACCGGTCAGTATTGAGATTACGGGCGACAACTATGCTGATATCATTGCTGCAAGCACATCGCTGAAAAAATATCTTGATGCACAGCACATCGGCGGAGTGGAAGAATTGCGCTCGGATGCACAACTTAATAAACCGCAAATTGTTTTTGACATCAACCGCGAACGCGCCAACAGGGAAGGCATTTCAACCGGCCAGATCGGAAGTGAGATCAATTATGCCGTGCTTGGAAAAGAAGTGTCGAAATACAGGGATGTGAATGATGACTATAAGATCTGGCTTCGTTATAAGGAAGATCAGCGGAACAACATCGACCTGGTGAAAAACCTGAAAGTGACGTACAGGGATATGGCCATGGGTGGTATTGTAAGAAATGTTCCGCTTGCTTCATTTGCTGATATTCATTATACAGATACGTATGGTGTGATAAAACGCAAAAATCAAAAACGGCTGATCACCCTGTCATCCAATGTGCTTGGCGGATATAATGCAAATGCAGTGGTGGCCGAAGTGCAGGCTGCAGCCAAAAATTTTACGGCGCCGGCGGGAGTTACAATCGATTTTACCGGTGCACAGGAAGAACAGGATGAAACATTTTCCTTTTTACTTGGTGCATTAGCCATTTCACTGGGATTGATTTTCATAATCCTCGTGACGCAGTTTAATTCTTTCAGCAAACCAGTCATCATCCTCACTGAAATTTTATTCAGCCTCATTGGCGTATTTCTCGGTTTCTCCTTCTTTAAAATGACTTTGTCGATTCTGATGACAGGAGTAGGCGTGGTTGCCCTGGCAGGAATTGTGGTGAGAAACGGAATACTCCTTGTGGAATTTACCGACCTGATGAAGGAACAGGGCATGAAATCGTTTGATGCCATTGTGGAAGCTGGCAGAACCAGGATGACACCCGTAATTCTCACAGCGACGGCCACCATCCTCGGACTGATACCCCTTGCTGTTGGTCTGAACATCGACTTTGTTACGCTCTTCACTGAATTCAATCCGCATATTTATTTCGGCGGCGACAATACTGCATTTTGGGGACCCTTGTCATGGACGATGATCTTCGGTTTGGGTTTTGCGACTTTCCTGACGTTGATTATGGTGCCCGTGATGTATCTCATTTCAGACCGCATCAAAGCCAGGCTTGGACTACGAAAGGCAGATCCGGTTCAAAACGGACTCGGTACTACGGAAGAGCTCAGGCAACAGGTAATTACCAATTCATAATAGTTATGAGTTGGGAGTTATGAGTTGTCCGTTAAGATTTATTGAATGAATGGGCTTCAGCAAGCCGCGAAACGTTTTATGAAACCTGGTAACCTTTCCGTATACGACCGTTTTGTCAAATCAAAAAAAAATAAAATCATCAGTTGTTTTATTTTTCTGATACTGCTTTCGGTGAAAATGATGGCAGGAGCGCCATCACCCTTGTCGAAGACCGATCTGTTTACTATCCCTGCCAAATACCTGGAGGGCAGCGGCACATACAGCTTTAAGATTGCTGTTGATGAAAGTGAGAACATTGCCTTCAGCTCCTGCAGCCGGCCGGTTATCTATTTTTTCACCAAAAAAGGAATACTCACCGACAGTCTTAAAGTGCCATTCAGCGGCTGCATCCGCATGATGGAATTTGATGAGTATGACAACCTGCTCATCCTCGATAACAATGAATCGGTGATGTGCCGTTATTACCGGGAAACAAAAAGAACGGAACAGATCAAATATACAAAGCCCGAAGACTGGTATAACCAGCTCAATCATTATTTCAGGAATTTTGAGCTCCCTTCCATTCCTGCCAATTATTATAATAAGGAATATACGCAGGATTTTTTTGAAAGCCGTTTCCAGTATAACTATAATCTCTATCTGAATTTTGAGAACGGCTATATTTACCAGGGTTTTTATAACATCATCAAGCGGATTCCCAATCACAAAACCTACATGGGAGTGAAAAAGGAAGACATCTGGGTGTCGGACCTGGTAAGCATCAGGAGCAAGCTGCTGATGATTGATGAAAAAAATGAAACTGCTGTTTACTTCGACCGGTTCTATAACCTGATTTATGAGGACTTTAAGAATAATGTGGTTTATCCCACCACCTGTGTGGCTGTCAATTCAGAACCTGCCCGGTATGATTACTCGGTTAACAAAAAGCAGGATAAAATATACGGCGTAAGCAGCTTTGACAAATATGGTGTTACCATTTCAACCTGGAAACCCTGACTGAAAATCACCTCCAGATAAAAATATCTTCTTTTGATTTGGGCTGCTTGTCCTGCTGCCACTTGAATCCTTTCAAAACCAGCTCTTGCGGACTCAGCTCTTCAGGAGGAAAAAAAGTGGCATCGGGCTTTTTGATCAGCATGATCCTGTCCACTTTTCCTTCTTTCACATAAATCATAATGTCAGAGCAGTCAGCCCGGTTCACGCCCATCACTTTATCGTCTTTGTCCCTGCCATAATAAATGCTCTGGCCATTTCCTGTTACCAGGATTTTATAGAGTTTATTATCCGAAAAATAACCAGTCATGTTTTTCCCGCGGATCTGGTTGAACCTGATTGAATCTTCCCTTGAAACTATAAAGGAAGAGTTATACATGTTGAGCCTGTCAATTTTTGAATGGGCAATCTGCAAGTTGATGCTGTCGGCTGTCAGCTGGTTTTCGCCACTCCAGATAATGGGATCATAATAAAAACGAAGCGTGGAGTCGGAGGCATTGTAGGAAAGCGAATCGCATTTTCCCTGTAAATCGGTTTTGAAAAATTTAACATGATGATATGCGAAATAATTCCTGGTGTTGCCCGTCGTATCAAAAGTGGCGTATAAAGTATCTGCATGCATAAAAAGCGAATCACTGTCGAAAACCTGGGTAAGCATGGTATTTCCTGTTACGACCGATTGCTTGTTCCTGTCATCGTATTTTGCATAATCACCTGTGACAATAATTTCCTGGGTCGTGTCAATAACAAAAACATGATAGTATGCTTCACCGGTACCGGTGTTCCTGTCATAGAGTATGCTGTCCCCTTTCAATTGCTGTGATTTTGACTGGATGAAAGCATTCTGGCTGAGATAGGATTTGCCATTATCGGTATTGTACCATCCATTTTCGCAGTAGATATTGGTGCTGTCGCTGCCCGTTGAATTAATCGTGGTTGGTCCCATAAAATAAGCGATGCGACTGGTGGTATGGTACCGGAGCGTATCGCAGTTCATGATATACTTTGGATTGTTCAGCACCACGCTGTCTTTGAAAAAAAGCATCTTGTCGGTTGAATAATAATAACCTTTATTGCTGGTCAGGGTATTTTCCCCGTCAACAATTTTTCCTTTTTCAGGAAAATCGGCCATTCTTCTGTTCAGGTCATAGTTAAGCAGGTCGGTGGTCAGCGTCATTTTTCCGTCGGTCAGGCTGATATGATCAAAAAGCCTGGCGGTACGGGTATTCCCGTTATATTTTAGCAAATCACCCCTCAGCCTGAGGCTGTCACCCTGTTCAAATCGCACCCTTCCATATGCATCCAGGCTGTTGTCGTTCGAATAAAGGTAGGCGCTATCGCAATACATCATCACCTCATCCTGCTGAAAGACCACATTGCCAATGAGCCTCCTGACATTTTTACCCATCGACTCATCACCTTCAAAAGAATCGGCATTACGGATTTCAATCTTCGAACCAGGTTCATGGCCCCCTTTTGCAGGTTTTTGTGCCTGCACCTGAAGGGAAGGGAAGAGGATGGAAATAATCAACAGCAGCCTGTAAAGGGCCCTGCAGGCAAAAGAAATCTTGCTGATTTTCATATATTATGCGAATTTACAAAATCAAAATTTAATCCATGCCTTCATGCAGCATACTGACATCGAGCTGTGAATGTATCAGTTTGCTGGCCTTTAAGTAAATACAGCTTCAGGCTGATAAGAATAAGAAGCCGGTCTTGATTTATACAAAAAAAATTGTAATCTTTGTATAAGAGCATAATTTTAATGATTTGCTGATATAAACCCCCTGTTTTTTACCCATTCATCCTTCTTAAGACAAACCTCGATTTATGAAAACCATTGGCGGAGAGACCCGTGACATCCTGCAGAATGGAAATGGTTCCGGACATGAGCCGGTTCCGTCAGCCAACGGTGCATCCATGAAGTATGATACAGCAGTTGAAGTGCTGTTAATTATCAGGCAGTACTGGCGAAGGATGCTGATTTCAGCTTTGCTGGCATTTGCAGTTTGCTTCCTGGCGTTGCATTTTTTTCATATCCGGTATTATTCCAGGGTCACTTTTATTACTGAAACTGCCATGCCTGAAGGAGTGTCCTATACGGAACCAGAAATGCTCATATTAACCCAAATGAATACCCTGAACAGGAGGATGCAGCAGTTTATTTATTCTGACGATATGGTCAAACGACTGGATGCCCAGATTCAGATAGGAAAGCATTACGGTTTCTCACCTGACGATGAATCGTATTATGATAAAATTGCATCGCGCCTTGAACATAATGTAACCTTCAGCAAGAATAACATTATCGCCACCATTGAAGCAGGGGATAAGGATAAACATTTTGCGCCATTGCTGGCCAATACGATTTATTCCAACCTTGAAAAGATGAATAAGGAGATCGTGTATAACGTTATCAGGTATAAGCTGAGCCTTTACACCATCAACATGGAGCAGTATAACGCAAGGAAAATGTCAGATGCCCAGGAATTTCAGCGAGTACTGAACGGCCTGCTTCCGGAAGGTAATTCCGGAGTTCGCAAACCGGAAAACATTTACGACCTGAAGCAGGATCTGTCGAATCTGTTTATTGAATACAGCAACAATAATAATGAGCTTTTGAAAAATGAAATGATCTATAAAATCACCTCAAATGCAGCTGCAGATACGACCCTGAAATCAATGTACCTGCTGAGGAAGGCAGGCACTTCGAGCCTTACCAATGCTTACCTGCTTGCGCTTTTATACAGTACGGGCGTTTCCGTTTGTATAGGAGCCTATGTGTTTTTTGCTATATATTTTTCCGGAAAATTCCGCAATTACCTGGGTATACTATACAGGAAAGAATTACCTGCCATCCATAAGCATCCTGTCCAGTGAAAAACGGTTTCACGGTTACCAGTAATAAGGGTCACTGCCTGACGCCTTTTACCGGTTCACAGAGTCATTCACCCTAACGGGAATTTAATTACAAAACAAGCAAGGTATTCATTTGTTGAAAGTTTACCTCACAATGAAAATCTGATCTTACAGTATTAAACAACAAATGGTTCTCAAAGAAATAGTCTCGCGACGCAGCATCCGTGCTTTTGATGCCCGGCCCGTACCCATCGATCTGCTGATCAGCCTGTTCGAAGCAGCCAGGTGGGCGCCTTCTTCCCTGAACGAACAGCCCTGGCGATTTATCATAGCCAGAAGGGAAAACAGTGCCCAGTTTGAAAAAATGCTTTCCTGCACCAATGAACGAAACAAAATATGGGCTGCAACTGCCTCCGTGCTGATCATCTGCATTGCACGGCTTCATGTAACCGACAGGAATATACCGAATAAGTATGCCTATTATGATCTTGGACTTGCCGTTGGCAACCTGTCCGTACAGGCTACGTCTGTTGATCTGCACATGAGGCAGATGGGAGGCTTCCATCCCGAGATCGCCGTGAAGCAATACGGAATACCGGAAGGATTCGAGCCGGTTTGTATGATTGCACTGGGCTTTCGCGGCGATGCTGAAAACCTTCCCGAGTCGCTTCGTGAAAAGGAGCAAAGTCCGCGTATACGAAAACCGTTACATGACCTGGTTTTCGAAGACAGTTTCGGGCATGCAAGCGCCCTGGTGAACCAGATTAAAAAAGGATAATTTAAATTTTTTTCACAGCGGCATTGGCTATCAGCCACCAGCCATTCCTGGTAATCTAAAAAAGCTTCAGCATCATTTTTCGGAAAAGGGTATTGTTATTTGCCAGGTATATGAAAAAATTAACCATCCATTGTCTGTTGTTGATAATCCGCTGGATATAATATTTGTTCCGCAGGTCTGACCACAGCTTTTCGTATACTGCTCGGTCATAGCGCTTCATCATTCCTTCCGAAAAATCATTTTTCCTGAAACATTCCATGGCCTGCTGTGCAGCCAGCTTTCCACTCAGCATGGCATTCCCGATACCTTCACCGGTGGCCGGATCGATGAGTGATGCCGCATCGCCTGCCAGCATAAAACGTTCGCCCGACATCTCAACTTTTCTTGATCCCAGCGGTAAGCCAAATCCCCTAATATCGCCATGCAGCGTTGCATTTTTAAAACGTTCTTTCAGACCCGGGCTGTCCGTGATAATGTTTTCAAGACTTTTCCTGAGGTTCATTTGCTTGTCGGATGCGGTTTTTGTCAGCACGCCGAAGCCTACATTGGCCATTCCATCAGGCAGCGGGAAGATCCAGAAATACCCCGGCAGAAAATCCTTCAGGAAGTGGATCTCCATCATGTTTTCACTGGTATCGCTGATGTTTTCATAGTATGCCCGCACGGCGCCTGAATGATGCATGGGATCTAGCAGGGTTTCAGTCAGCTTTTTGTTGATCACCGAGTGAGCGCCATCACAGCCAATCACCAGCTTTGTATGATAAACTTTATCGGTAACGGTATGAACTTCCACATGATCAGGGTGAACCATAACATTTTTTACGGCCTCATTTAAAAGAAAATCAGCACCGGATTCCTGAATGCCAAGGTCGTACAGGAAATGATCAAAATTCATTCTTGCCGACGTATAGCCGCCGGCTTTGAAATGAACGTCACAATATTCCAGGTTGGGAGCAACTACCCGACATCCGTTCATTTTCAGCTTTTGGGGAAAAGCCTCGAGTTTTTCCAGGTAAACAGGTGAAAGGGATTGCAAGACCTTGCGTGCAGTGGTAGGCACTGCATCTCCGCAGATCTTGTCGCGCGGAAACATGGCCTTTTCTAAAACAGCTGTTTTTAACCCTGAATCCCTTAATGCCAGTGCACAGGCAATTCCTGCAGGTCCGGCACCGGAAATGATGATATCGTAAATGGTAATGGGGGTTGTATGGAGCATAAATAAGGCGGGCTAAAATAAAGAGAAAATATGAATAAAGGACAACCTTTCGTTTGCCGGCAGGTGCCGTTGTATAATTACCCGAAAACTGTTACGTTTGAAGCAGGAAAAAAAATACGTATATGAATCAACATCACAAGCTGCTTCTCTTTATCAGTGCCGCATTAATGCCTTTTACGGGTACCTTTTCCCAGCAGGTTTCCTATCCGGCTACAAAAAAAACAGACCAGGTTGATGATTACTTCGGAACGAAGGTTGCCGATCCGTACCGGTGGCTGGAGGATGATCATTCTGCAGAAACTGCGCTTTGGGTGGATATGCAGAATGAAGTGACATCGAAGTACCTGGTGCAGATTCCTTTCAGGAAAAAGCTCAGGAGCCGCCTCACCGAACTGTCCAATTATGAAAAATATTCAACCTGGCAGAAGGCCGGATCCAACTATTATTTCAGCAGGAATACAGGCCTTCAGGACCAAAGTGTGATTTATTCTGCCAGGAATTTGCAGGACACCGGTTGGGTCTTCTTCGATCCAAACCAGCTTTCACCGGATGGAACAGTTTCCCTTTCATTTACGAGCTTTTCCCTGGACGGAAAATACATGGGTTATGGGATCTCCGTGTCTGGTTCCGACTGGCAGGAAATCCATGTGAAAGAAATAGCCACAGGGCGAATACTGGATGACCAGGTTCAGTGGGTTAAATTTTCTAATATGGCCTGGAAAGGCGATGGATTCTATTACAGCAGGTACGATGCCGTGAAAGCAAGTACTGCACTTTCAGGAAAAAACCAGTATCATAAAGTGTATTATCACAAGCTGGGTACAAAACAGACAGATGATGTTTTAATATACGAAGATAAAGAACATCCCCAGCGGAATTTTAATGCCCAGGTAACCGACAACGAACGATACCTGGTGATCAGCGGCTATGAAACCGGCAGCGGGAACAGCCTGATTGTAAAGGACCTTCGCAAGCCCAAGGCTCCCTTTATCACGCTGGTGGAAGATTTTAAAAACAGATATGATGTTTTCGGAAGCATTGGCGACAGTTTGCTTGTGCTTTCAAACCTGGATGCTCCGCGGGGCCGGATCATATGCGCCGATATGTCACGTCTCGTAAAAGGACAATGGGATGAGCTGGTACCGCAACAACCGGAGATTATGCAAAGTGCAACGCAGAGCATCGTGCGCTTTGTGGTGAAATACATGAAAGATTGCAGCAACATGCTGCGTGTTTATTTTAACAACGGAATCCTGCTGGACGAGATCAAAATGGAAATGCCTGTGACGATTGATGATGTAAAGGCTGACAGAAATGATACACTGATATTTTTCACGGTAAGCTCTTTTACATTTCCTTCCAGGCTCATGCGATACCAGGTCATTTCCAAAACAAAGTATTTGCAGAATGAAAGTAAGGTGGATTTTATGGCTGACCAGTTCACCACCTCACAGATTTTTTATCCCAGCAAGGATGGTACGATGATACCCATGTTTATTGTTTACAGGACAGGGCTGGACCTGAATTCCGAAAACCCCACGCTGCTGTTTGGCTATGGCGGATTTAACATCAGCAAAACACCTGAGTTCAAGCCCGAACGGCTTTTATTCCTGGAAAGCGGTGGCATCTTTGTAATGGCAAACCTGAGAGGGGGAGGGGAATATGGGGAGGAATGGCACAAAGCCGGCACCAGACTGAATAAACAGAATGTTTTTGATGATTTTATTTATGCCGCGCAATACCTCATCTCAAACGGATTTACAAACCCGATGAAGCTTGCTATTTCCGGACGGAGCAATGGCGGATTGCTTGTCGGTGCCGCCATGACGCAGCGTCCTGATCTGTTTAAAGTGGCTGTGCCGGTAGTGGGCGTGATGGACATGCTCCGTTTTCAAAAATTTACCATCGGATGGAGCTGGGTTGGTGATTTTGGTTCGAGCGATAACAGGGAAGAATTTAATGCCATTTATAAATACTCGCCACTGCACAGGATCCAACAGGGTGTAAAATATCCTGCAACTTTTATTACCACAGGCGATCATGACGACAGGGTGGTTCCTGCACATTCTTTCAAGTTCGCAGCAACTCTCCAGGAAAAAAATGCAGGTGAATTTCCAACCCTGATCAGGATTGATAAAAATGCAGGTCATGGATCTGGCAAGCCCTTGTCGAAGCTGATTGATGAGCAGGCTGACATATTTTCTTTTATGATGTATAATCTGGGAATGTCGGTGAAGTAACAGGCTTTCGCTTGTTTCCCGGATGAAACAAGCGAAGAAAACCGGATTTTATTTTTAATGGGTTAACCCTATGTGACCTATGTGCCTATGTGGTTTAATTTCAATTTTTTTAACCAAATCTGCACATGGAACACAAGGGTGTTTTTTGGAGCAGGGTCTCTTGATTTTATACGATGATGATTTATTCGCCGGGTATCAGCGTATATTCATACGTGCCGTTTCCGGGCTTGCCGGAATTTTTATTTTCCTTATAGGAATAGGTGATTTCAGGATTGACCGGAGCAACACCCGGCAGGTGAAAATGGATGTGTAACGTTTTATGGTATACGACGTGAAGTCCGCGGTAACGGAGGCTTTCAAATTTCATCAGGCTGACGATCCTGGCAGCTTCTTCATCACAACCAAATCCGATCCCTTTTTTTACCTGCACCTTTGTCACATTCCCTTTGTAATCGATATCAGCAGCCAGTGAAACTTTCCCCGCAATTTTATTCCTGATGGCTTCTTCAGGATATACCATGTTTTCTTTTACGAAGCGGTCCATCATGGCATTCCCGCCCGGATAGGAAGGAGTACGAATAAAGCTCTCCGGTTTTTTATGCCTGTTCATGGTTTTTTAATCATTTCTAAAATCAAAAATTGTAATTCCCTGTTCGATATTTTTTCACAATATGCCAAATGATCTAATAACAAGGAATGTTGATTTGTGAATTACAAATATTCATTATTCCCCTTAGGGTTTCGTTCCGCTATAAGAAACGAATGCAATTTTGGTTCCTGCTTCATTGATGGCAAGCCTGTAAAAGGTGCCTGTAACAGCGGTAAAATCCGCTATTTCTTTCCATGGTTGAGCCGTATATGGATCACAGCTGTATAATTTACCATCCTTGCCCATCAGCAGCTTTTTGTCTTTGGTCCAAACATAGTCTTCACATCCTTCAAGAGTTTGTACCAGGTAGGCTTCCTTTTTTGTATCAGGATACCAGGCCTTGATATACCATTCTTTTTCACTACGCTTTTCAACATAGCTCACCTGCTGCGTACCGGGTATTTTAGCAATGCAGCGACCTATGCCGGAAGCAACGGTTTCTGTTTCTCCTGTCGACACGTTGATCATGCGAAGTGTTGCCGTATCGCCAAGCACAAAAACAGCCAGCAGGTTGTTGCTAATCCAGCAATGATAACCAATGGAATCCTGGTTTTTGATCAGCAGCTTTATTTTATTTCCATCTGGTGAAACCTCATAAAGCCTTTGGAGTGAATCCTTGTCAACCCGTACGACTGACCATGATTTTCCGCCCGGCATGAGCGTGGGGGAGTATTCGCTTTCAGGCGTCTTCGTTATTCGTGTGTCCTTACCGTTAGCCGGGTCATACTGGTAAATGTCTGTCCCGCCCGTATCCCTCAGCGATGTATACATTATTTTTCCTGAAGGTGAAAAGGCAGGCTGGTTATCATAACCTTTGCGGTTGGTAATGTTTACGGGTGTTGAAAAAGTATATTTGCCATCTTTGACAATGATGTCAGCAACAAAAATATCAGTTGACGGAATCTGCGCCTGCAGCCCCACCAGGCTGGATGACAGGAAAGCTGTAAGTAAAAGTGCCGGGATTATTTTATAATTCATTGAGTTTAATGTTTTATTTTTTCAGTGTCTGGAAAATAATTTCTGCGCTGTCTGTCTTTCCGTTTTCATTTTGAAAGAACCCCGTCAGGATGACTGTTCCGGGAAAGTTGTATGATTTCGTGTGAATGGAGTCCAGCGGTTTTTCAGTCCGTATGTCTCTTTTAATGGTCTGTGTGAAGAAGCCCCGCTTCATGGCAAATTTGTACAGGCTGCCTGCGGTATTGCCTGTTGTTGTTTGTTGCCTGATCAGCAGTGCATGGTCTTTAATAACAAAGGTATCATTTTCGGCTGGAGCGAACTCCATATTCAGCAGCATATGAACAAGTCCTGATGGCTTGATAAGAAATACAGGAATGGTCAGCATAAAAATTCCAAAGTACAGCTTGAAGAAGATCCTGTTTTTTGAAGTTACCATGGCGCCAAACAGGATGAGGCCCGTACAGCAGTAAAAAAGGAATGAAAGCGGGAAAACCATTGGTAGTTCGGGGTTGAACGTACGGATGCTTAGGTATACCAGGGTAAGAATGAAAAAAACGCCATGCAGGATTGCCAGCGCTGAAATAAAAATTTTTGAAATGTTTTTTGATATGATGAAGAGGAACAGGCAGCCAACCAGTGAAGTGATATAACAAATCAATGCAAGAAAAAAAAGCATGGCTAAGGTTTTCCGGGATCAGTTTTTCTTTTTCTTTCTTTTCTCAGGATCAGCATGGAAAAAATACCTGATGTCAAATGTCAGGTAATTTCCGCCAAGCTTTTCAAGCGCTTCCACAGGCTTTACCCTGCCTGAATACACTACCTGCGAATAATAAATGAACTGAAACGGCCGATGCAGGGAAGCTCCCAGATAAATATAACCGCTTTTTTCAGTCCGGTATTCAAAACCCAGGTTTGCCATCAGGGAAGTGGCAACCCAGCTGCGGCGGCCACCATACTGGTTCAGGTTTTCGGTTTCAGAATATACGTCTGATGGAAAAAAATCAAAGGACGGACCGAATCCCACATCCATGTAAATCTGCTGGCTCAATTGCACAAACAAAAGTGCAAGCAGCGGTATTTCATAACTGATGATCCTGAATTTCGTTTTGGCTACGTTGCCGCTGTCTTTGGCCTCAATTTCATAATGCCGGTTTACAAAATTAATTCCTGTTTCAAACGACCAGTTTTTGGAAATCCCTTTTCTTATCACCATCCCTGCACAGAAACCGGATTTCTGCTGCTGCACAAACTGCACGCCTTCCGATTCAAAATGCTGGGGGCCGGTGCTGAAGAAATTGCTCGGAAAAATGGGTTTAAACTGGAAACCCGCTGTGGTGATCTTTTCCTGCCCTGAAACAAGCTGGTAATAAATCAAAAAAACAAAGACTAACCAGGTTTTTTTACCCATATCAGGTTTAATAGACTGCGAATATACAACGAATAACAGGAATGATATTGGGTGTTAGCTTGGCAGTACCGGCTTCGTATGGAATTTATAACCGGTCTGACGGATAAGAAAAAGAGGATGATTGCATCCTCTTTTTACGATCGGTTCAGATGGTTACCAACCTTTTAGAATCTTTCCAGCGCGGAAAAGAAAAAAGACCCTTCCACACCTGCATTTTCATCACTGTCGGAACCATGCACGGCATTTGCTTCAATCGACTTTGCATACAGCCTGCGAATGGTGCCTTCATCGGCTTTGGAAGGATCAGTTGCCCCGATCAGCTTCCTGAAGCTCTCAACAGCATTGTCTTTTTCAAGGATGGCGGCGATAATGGGGCCCGAAGACATATACTTAACAAGGTCGTTATAGAAAGGACGGGAGGCATGAACGGCATAAAACTGACCGGCTGTTTCAGCAGTCAGGCGGGTGTATTTCATGGCCCTGATCTTAAAGCCGGCCTGAATAATCTTGTCCAGAATTGCTCCTGCATATCCATTGCCTATGGCATCAGGCTTTAACATGGTGAAAGTAATGTTACTCATAATGATCTGATAGGTGTTTTAAAAATTCGTGCAAACCTACATAAAATCCGCCAAGTTGATGATACGACTTCATAATTTACTTCTTTTCAATCAAATGGGGTTGTTTACCGGCAACTTGCAGATGTAATGCAACCCCGGCTATGGGCAATACGATTCAGTTCACAGGCTTTAAAAACTGCCGGCAATAAACCGATTCATTTCAAGTTCATCAAAATCCTGCTTTTGGTTTTATTTTTGCAAAGTCCCCGGTTTTTAAAAAATACCCTTTAATAATTGTTTATTTACACTGCTGTTAAACTTATCTGAAAAATGAAAAGAAATTCTTACTGGTTTATCCTGCTGTTATTTCCTTTGTTATTCTCCTGCTCTCCAAAGGTCCCATTTACCCAGGCCATCAGGGAAAAATATAACCTGAGCGAAAATGAGCTGAAAGCCATTCAGTTTTATACTTCTGACATTATTGTCCTTAAAAGGGGAGAGATGAGTCCGAAGGAAAAGGATACCAAAGAGGGTACCCTTACAATTACCAGCGGAAACAAAGTGGAGCAGGTGACCATTAAGGCCGGAACTCCCTGCGTGGTTGAACAAGTGTACGATGGGAACCGGATCAGCGTAAGCTTTGAAGATGGCAAAAATAAATTCCTGGTTTTTGGCAGCATGAATTCACGCAAAGGCCTGTATGTCCTTCAGGTAATAGATGACAATAATAAGGCAACCATCAATTATGGTGAAAAGCTATATTATGCAAGCACAGGAAGCGATCCGGTATTTCTTGTTCTTAAGGTGAAAAGCCTGAACAACCTGGAGGTGCACGAAAAAGTGGTGAAAGGCAAAAAGATAAAATAAATAAAACGGCCGGAAGGCCGCTTTTTAATTGAGGACCAGCCTGGGAAAACGGTATGCTTCGCCGTCTGAAATCATGATCTCATTGATGTCATAACGGATAAATTTTTTAATCGGAAAACGGCTCACAAAGCTTTTCACCTCTTCCCTGGTACGGGCATTCATTTCAATCCAGCCTTTTGTTCTTTCAGCATTTACGCTATAGCTGATGATGTGGCCCTTTTCTATCAGAATACTGATGAACTCCTTGTGTTTCGGCATCAGCTCAAAAAAATCATCTCCCTGGAAATCCGGCAGATAGATCTGTACCATGTATTTTTTCATTTTTCAGATGATTGAATGCCCGAAAGTTAAAAACTTAATTGGTAACAATAACCAGGTATTTGCTAACCCTCCAGAATTTCTCCGGGTCGGTGATCACCAGGCTTTTTACCATTTTCTTGTCTCCGTCAATTTTATATGATTCACTAGGATGGTTGGTCAGGATCTTTGCTCCCTTCTTATTTACGGGAATGGTGGCCATTTGGGTGAAATCAACGCGGGTAAAGGCCTCGTTGTTAAAGTCGGATTTGAGCTTTTGTTCTTTGCCAAGGCCCAGGAAGCCACCTTCCTTGTTTAGCACGTTTTTATCGCGTAATTCCTTGTAAGTGCCGATTACAAAATAAGCGGTCTGCAGCTTGGTAGTCTGATCTTTAATAATTCTTGCTTTGGTGCTGTTATCGGCAGTTATTGTATCGATAAATACGTGGAGACTGTCAATGTTCTTATTGAGCGCTAAAAGCTGCATGTTCAGCGCAGCAAGCTCAGCATCCTTCTGTACAATCTGCTCATTCAGGCTGGCGATCATCTTTTCAAGACCTGCGATACGGGAGTTGCTGCCTTTCAGTTTTTTCCTCAGGTTCTCCAGCTCGGCCTTGTTTTTTTCCATCAGCTCATTGATGATCCCGATCGATTCGTTGATGCGTTGCTTGGCATCCTGTGAAAACTCAATGCTGTTCTTGGTTTGAGAACTGATCAGGTTTTGTTTCTGGGTAATGTTATCAAGGTTGTTTTCTATTTCAGTAAATGAACTGATAAAAGAATCAATGGCTGTTTCTTTTTGAATGGCAAGGGTCAGGAGGGAGTCTTTTTCCCGGTTGGCCTGGTCCAGCTGTTCCTTGTAATTCTCACAGCCAAATATAAAGACAGAGGCAAACAGCAGCAAACAAACTTGTTTCATGAAGCGTATTTTAAAATTAGGAGTTTAATGTGAGATAAATAATTCAGAGAAAAATGAAGGGATTTGTCGGCATTTACCTGGAATTCAGTTTTTCCGTAATGGTTAATAAACTGCCGCGAAGGTAAATATTCGCCTTTTAGCTTTATTCTTAATTTATTAACAATTCGGATTACAATCTTACCCGTAAAAAGTCCCTGGTTATAATCCTGCAACCGGCTCATCCTTTATGCAATGCAAATTAAATACAGGAAAGAAGAAAAGTCAGCACAGCCGCCGCCGCAGTCTTCATTCGGCGATCCCATAACTAAGCTCAGCCTGGAACCTGGAATCAAGTACATTGATCTTATTGGAAGCAGCCTGTGAAATTTTGATGATTACATTGTCATTGTCACCCGTGTCAGGTAGCAGTCCTACTACTTTTACAAAAACATACTTGCCGTTCATCCTGTTGGTCACTTTTACAATGGTTCCCACAGGTGCATTCCGGTGAAGGGCATAATATTTATTCTGGTTGATGTCGCCATCCATGATCCATGAAGCAACACCCGTTTCTGTCACCGGCCTGATGATCCTGCTGCCTGCAGGTTTCGTAATGCTCTCAGTGATTTTTTCTTCACCGTAAGCAGCGTTTTTATCTGTGCTGGCAATAAGCTTGTCGGTTGAAGCAGTTTTCGGTGCCACTATACCGGTATTTTCCTTTGTTTCCCTGTTACTGGTAACAGGTTCATGCTTAGTTGCCGTTTCGTTTTCTGCTACCTTTGTTGCAATTACAGGTGCAGGTTCCTTCACTGCAGCTTCTTTTTTGTAACGGTAGGTGTAATTGACAATCAGCTTCTGACCAATTTTAAGGTCATTTCCTGCCAGGTCGTTCCATTTTCTGACGTTGGCTACAGGCTGGTTGTAACGTTTGGAAACACCATAAAGGGTTTCCCCTTTTTTGATGGTATGATAAACAGGTTCCTGGTACCTGGATTCCTTTACAGGAGCAGGGGCAGGCTGCACTTCGGCAGTTTCCTTAATTTCTTTGGTGGATACTGTCTCTTCAAGCGGGATATTGATGATCTGACCGGTTTTCAGGTTGTCAATACCCTCATTTACAGTCATCAGGAAAGCAACGCTAACCTTGCTTTTTTTGGAGATGCTGCTCCAGGTATCTTTGGCCTGTACCTTATAGGGTTTCACCCTGATACCATTCACTTTTTTCTGATGAAGGGTATCAGCAGGAAGGGCTGATGCATATCCTTCATTGTTTAATGCCACGCCCAGCATCAGCAGGAAAAGGGGAAAAATAAATTTCAATTGGTGCATCATGGAGGCTGAAACAATTAATTTTACACAAAATTAAATCTTAATGAAGGTTGCTTCTTTAAATATGCCTAAGGTTATTAACAAAGTAATTAACATGTTAACAAGATTTATAGTTTCATTAACGCTGTTTGCAGGAATCATGGTATGCAGTCAGCTGAAGGTTTCAGCGGCAACCACAAAGCTCGTATACAGGTTCTTCATCGCCGAAGAGATCACCCCGGCCATGGCAAGAAAGACCAGTCAGGCCATTCAGGAGGCGCTGGCGCTGAAAGCAGATTACATCCTGATCGAAATGAATACCTATGGCGGCCTACTGGATGCCGCCGACAGCATCAGAACCAGCTTACTGAACTGTCCCATACCGGTTTTTGTCTTTATTGATAACAATGCAGCATCAGCAGGCGCATTGATTGCCATAGCCTGCAATAAGATTTATATGCGCCAGGGATCAAGCATCGGGGCCGCAACTGTAGTGGATCAGGAGGCGCATGCCTTGCCCGATAAATACCAGTCGTATATGCGTTCGATGATGAGATCAACTGCTGAAGCCCGCAACCGCGATCCGCATATTGCCGAAGCGATGGTGGACCCGAGGGTGTATATTCCCAATGTGAATGACTCTGGCAAGGTGCTTACTTTCACTGCATCTGAGGCCATAAAAAACGGCTATTGTAACGGTTTGGCCGAAAACTGGCGTGATGTGCTTGCTGCGGAAAAGATCACCAGTTATGATATGCGGCTGTATGATCCAACCTGGGTTGAAGAAGTGATCGGATTTCTGATCCATCCCGCCATAAGCGGTATACTGATCCTGGTGATGCTGGGCGGGCTTTATTTTGAGATGCAGCATCCCGGAATCGGATTTCCTTTATTTGCAGGCATCCTGGCGGCCATTCTCTATTTTGCCCCGTTGTATCTTGAAGGGCTGGCTGCCAATTGGGAAATCCTCCTTTTTGTTGCCGGATTGATCCTGATCCTGCTCGAAATTTTCGTAATTCCCGGTTTCGGCGTCACAGGCATCGCAGGGATCATTTGTGTGGTATCCGGACTCTCGGTAAGCATGCTGAACAACAGGGGGTTTGATTTTTCAGGGATCGGCAGTCAGCAGATCCTGACTTCTGTTGCCATTGTGATTGTATCCATGGTAGGATCACTTGTGGTATTTCTTACCCTCGGAAGGGGAATCATGCAGTCAGGAGCGTTCAACAAGATGGTATTGCATGATTCCATGGCACCGGGTTCAGGTACTGTAACCGTTACTGATATCATAGGGGAAGAAGCGGTCACAACCACACCGCTCAGGCCCAGTGGTAAAATATTATTCAGGGGTGAAATTATAACTGCCAGCGCTGAATTCGGCTACATCGAAAAGGACACGCCTGTTGTAATTACCAGATACGACGGTATAGCACCTTTGGTAAGAGAAAATAAGAAAGAAGGTTGAACGACAAGAATGCTGTTGCACAGGGAACCCAAATAAAACAGGTATATGTTTGAGCTGCCAAAATCGATGCTGGGTGATGTTAGCGGTTTCACGATTACTTCACCGGATCCTGCGTTTTCATTTTCTTTTTACCGGATGCTGGGCTTCAGGGAAATGTTTCGCCATGATATGCCATTCCCGTTCATACTGATCAGTGATGGCGCTGTTATGATGATGATCAGGCAGGATCCTGTTCCTTACTTTGCAATTACTTATTATGTAAGAGAGATCGATAAAGTCATTGGCTGGCTCGAACATGAAAGAATGAAATTCATCTTCAGGCCGGGAAAAAATGATCTTGTCAGGCGCTATGTCATGCAGTCACCGGACGCCCTCAACATCAGCTTTGTGCAATGGACGGATGGATTTGTACAGCCGGCGGGAAAAACCATGCTCACCATGCAACAGTCGGAAATTTTTGATGCTGAAAAATACACGAATAAAATTATCGGAATGTTCGGAGAAGTTGCACACCCGGTCAGCGATCTGAATTTTTCTATCGGCTTCTGGGAACGGATGGGATTCCAGTTGCTTTCGAAATTTGAATCACCTTATCCCTGGGCCATTGTTTCCGACGGACTTCACATCCTCGGACTTCATCAGTCCTCAAAATTTTCATACCCGGCCATGACATTTTTTGCATCTGACATGCCTGATAAGATCGACAGGCTGAAAGGAATGGGACTCAGCAGCTATGTTCACAGCGGCAGTGGAAATATAATCGTTACCACGCCTGAAAACCAGCACATCAATCTTTTCAAACTGGGAATGTAAAATATTTACCGCGCCTTGTAAAGTGTTACAAAACGGTCAGGTGAAGTATAGTGTGGTACAAAAAAAGAATCAATAACCGCTTTGAGTTCTTTCCTTTCAGGATCTTGCAGTTTGTCAGCATTTCCTGTCAGGCAAATATAATCCACCTGTCTGACTTCCTGAGAAGCAGGATTGGAGGGCCATGAAACACCGGCAAGCTGATCATACGGGCCCAGCCTGATGTGGGGCATCCTCCCTGTGTTCCATTTGACCGGAAACCAGCCAACGGAAGCTTCATAGTTTTCAAGTATCACCATTGGCCTGTCGGCACCCATGTAATTGGAAAAGTGAGGCTGAAGCCAGTTCTCGGAAAGGTTTACAGGAAGCACGATGCTTTTTTCAGGGATTTGGTATGATGCATCGTATATGGTTACTGCATCTTTGTCTAAAGCTTTCAGATGAACAAACTGATACTTATACAACAGGCAAAAATGCAGCAGGATAATGCAGCATGAAAAAAATACGTTGGCTTTTCGGGGAACTTCCTGTGCGGCTCCCCAGGCAATAAACAGCATATAAAAGAGCAGGATATAACGGTCTGACATCATTCCCGCACTGGAGTCATTCGGCGTTGTAAATAAAAGTATCAGTACAAGCAGCATGGGCATTACAAGAAAATCTCCTGTTTGCAGACGCGCAAGCGGTTTCGATTTTTCAGACCTGCTGATCCTGATAAACAGTCCGATGGCAATCACAGCGATGAGTATATGAAGAAACTGGCCGGTGATCTTTTCTTCATCCTTGTAGTCATATACGATAAGACACCGCACGTCATTGATCCACTTGACCAGCTCGCCTGTGGGATAGCTTTGTTCAACTTCAAAAAAAGTTGTTGACCGAATAAACAGTATGGACAGGATGAGACAGGGCAACGAAACAGCCAGCAGCAAAGCCATGTTGACAAAGGCTTTCCTCATTACCGGCCGGAATGGTTCGCCGTTATTGAGCGCTTTTATCGCCAGTATAATGATGATACAGCCGGTCACAATGCCCGTGAACAGAAAGGTGAGCATGGCTGAAAAATAGGTGAGGACGAGCAGCAGAAACAGCATGCCATACTTTTTGGCAGTCATGCTTCCTGCATTTTTCACATAATAACCCAGGACCAGGTAGAAGAAAATAAACGAAAGGCTGTAATTATAAAAGCCCAGGTGAAACAGCACACCGGATGCAAATGGAAAAATCAGGATGCTCAACGCCAGGTTGGAAGGACACAGCTGCCTGAGGAGGTACCTGAATGAAAGTGCAATACCTGTTATATATACGATAATGAGCATTTTTTCACAGAGCCAGCCCGGCATAAAAAATTTCAGAAAAACCAAAACCAGGTAGCTGGTCCAGTTCGGTATCAGGGAAGTATTGAGCGTAAAGCAGGAATGGATCAGGTCCCTGTTGTTCTGCAACATATAGGCCAGCAGGTTTGCATTATACAAATGCGCCGGGCCGTCCATAGAAGGATAGAATTTTGTAAAGAAGACTGCAGCGATGTTAATCAGCAGGAGTGAATAAAAAACACTTTTTTCTGTCTTCAGATTGCGGAATAACTCCATCAGGCCTTAGCTAAAAAAAATTACACTGACCGGTAGCGGGGTGTCAGCATTTTTTCCAAAACTACAATTAATTCGGGAAATGAAATTTATTCAGGGAGCAGCTCAGCTGCATCATACCTCAATACGCTTTTCAGATCGTCTGCGACTCCAGCTTTACCACTTCAGCCAGCGTTTTAATTGATCTGTCATGTTTTCTGACATATGGATTCTCCAGATCCCACACATAACCTGCCAGTACAGAGCAGATCATTTTCTTTATATCCTGGTTCTGGTTTTTCGAATAGAATATGGATGGGAGGGAACCGTCATACCAGCTCATAACATATGTCCTGAAGACATTTACACCCTGCATGGTGGGTTCCGTAAACTCTTTATTCCAGTCAATTTTTTCGCCATTCAGCTGCCGTACCACCAGTTGTCCTGCCCGGTGGCCGCTGACGGTTGCCAGGGTAACACCGGAAGAAAAAATAGGGTCCAGGAATTCAGTTACATTTCCGGTAAGTACAAAGCCGTCACCGTGGAATTTATCTGTAGTTACTGACCAGCCTTCAATGGTCCTTGGTTCAAAAACAAGCTCAACGTCCCTGAAACGGACGCTGGTGTTCACTTCACTGGCCAGCATGGCCCTGAACTTTTCTTCCGGGGTGCCGCTGAACTGTTCAAAAAATTCGGGGTTACCGACAAATCCGACTGACGTGGTTCCGTTCAGGAATGGAATAACCCACACCCAGACGCCCGGTGCATGTGAAATAATAATGATCCTGTTTGGCTCATCATAGTCATTTCTTCGTATATCCTTAACGTGAGCAAACAGTGTTTTTCTCGGAGGCAGGGAAGATGGCTTGTCGAGATTGAACAGCTTTGGCATGACACGTCCATAGCCGCTTGCATCAATGATAAATCGGGCTTCAATTTCACTTTCAGTTCCGTCAGGATATTTCACGGTTGTAATTGAATCGCTTCCATGGAACCTGATGGCTGTAACTTCCGTTTCAAAATCAACAGGCACACCCATTTTCTGAACTTCATTTGCAAGAACCATATCAAATTCAGCCCGTTGGACCTGCCAGGTCCATGTCCATCCTTTTGTAAACTGATCTGTGAAATTAAAATCGCACAATTCATGGCCCCTCTTAAATTTGGCACCAGCTTTTTCCTGGAATCCATGTGATTTGATAGCATCAATAAATCCGGCGGCTTCCAGCGCTTCCATACACCTGGGCAGCAGGCTTTCGCCGATTACAAAACGCGGAAACTTCTGCTTTTCAACAATTTTGACTTTCAAGCCGCCCTTGTTCACCATTGATGCGGCAACGGTGCCTGACGGACCTGCACCTATTACAAGGACATCTGTTTTTTCTCTTTTCATTAATACACTTACTAACTGATTTTAAAATTCCGGCAAAGGTACGATAAATTCAAACCTTCCAGGGCCTGGAGGAAATAAAGTGGTAAGTCATTGAGGCAAAAGTAATCTCAGCGATTCAGGGTGTTATAAATCACGTCGGCAAGCCGGATGGCCCACAGATGATACATTTTACCCGACGGATGCAAACCATCCCCGGCCAGCAGGTCACCCTGGTCAGGCAGCCTTGTAATGTCAGTAATATCAATATAATGAACTCCAGCCTCCGAGGATATATTTCGGTTTACTTCATTGTACCTGTCGATCTCCTGCGCAATTACATTTCTTTCCCTGCCTGCAGCAAAAGGTGTTACTCCCCAGTCAGGAATGGAAAGCACAATGACCCTGTTTACATCATTGCCTGCAAAACCGATGGCCATTTTCAGCAACCCGGCGAATTCCATGCTGTAGTTTTCAGCATCCCTGCCGCGGTACTGGTTGTTAACGCCGATCAGCAAAGTCACCATGCCGAATGTAGTCTGAATATCTTCCTTTAGGATTGCTTCTTTTAGCTCATCGGTGGTCCAGCCTGTTGTAGCTATTATTTTTATTGGACCAATATCAATTCCTTTTTCTTTCAGGATGACGCCTGCCTGTACAGGAAAACGTTCTTCCGGCAATACACTTTCACCGATGGTGTAGGAATCTCCCAATGCAAGCAGGCTGATCTGCTGATCCTTCATGGATTGTTCAGGTATTTGTGAAAATAATGACTGCTCAGCATGATTGAATAACATCAAACAGCTGAAGCAGACCAGGTGTGGAAGTTTAATTTTTTTCAAAGGTAAATATCCGGTTCAAATCACAAAATACGATTTAGAAAGGTCAGGGGATTTATGATCTGTTTGTCGGTGATTTAAATATAGGAGCAATAAACTTATCAACAATGCGGCATGCATATTCTGTGTGATCAGGCCGTATTGATGAATAGGGAATAAGGATTTTAGTGATATTTTCGCTGTATAAATTGAGCGAAAAAAAATCAGATTACTAACAGCAGCACTTTATGTCATCAACCCTTATCCTGACCTGTGTAGTTGCCTATTCCATTTTATTATTTGTAGTGGTATGGCTCACAAGCCGGAATGCAGACAATGAGTCCTATTTCATCGGCAACCGGTCTTCGAAGTGGTTTGTGGTGGCTTATGGCATGATCGGTGCCTCGCTGTCAGGAGTCACATTCATGTCAGTGCCAGGCTGGGTTGGTACAACGCATTTTTCGTATATGATGGTTGTGATCGGTTACCTGGCGGGATACACGGTGATTGCAACCATGCTCATGCCGATCTATTACCGGATGAACCTTACTTCCATCTATTCATACCTGGAAGCACGTTTCGGATTCTGGTCGTATAAAACCGGTTCTTTTTACTTTATCCTTTCCCGGACCATCGGCGCTTCATTCCGGCTTTATATCGTCGTAAACGTGCTGCAGACATTTGTGTTTGATCAGTGGAAAATACCCTTCTGGCTTACCGTTGCAGTATTCATTGCCCTGATCCTGCTTTACACGTATAAGGGAGGCGTTAAAACGATCGTCTGGACAGATACGCTGCAGACATCTTTCATGCTCCTTTCAGTGATCCTGTCGGTAATCTTTATCGCTAATGAAATGAATTTCAGCTTTAGCGACATGGTTGACAGGATTGCGAACAGCGAGTATTCCAAAATGATTTATACCGACTGGCGGCCCAAAACATTTTTCCTCAAGCAGTTTTTCGGAGGCATGTTCATTGCCATAGCCATGACAGGGCTTGACCAGGAAATGATGCAGAAAAATATCAGCTGCAAGACGCTCGGCGAAGCACAGAAAAACATGTTCACCTTCAGCATCATCCTGGTGGTCATTAACCTGTTGTTTTTATGCCTGGGGGTGCTGCTTTACCTTTTTGCGGCTTCACGGGGAATTCCCATACCTGAAAGGAGCACCGATGATCTGTTTCCATCGATCGCATTGCATTACCTTGGTATGGTCTCAGCCGTTTTATTTATCATCGGACTGATATCGGCTGCCTATCCAAGTGCAGATGGTGCGCTGACTGCGCTCACTTCATCATTCTGCATCGATTTTATCGGAATAAAAAACAAAAACTGGAGCGAAGAAAAAAAGAAAAATACGAGATATCTTGTCCATCTGAGCTTTGCAGTCCTATTGCTGCTGGTTATTGTTATTTTCAGGATGATCAATGACGAAGCCGTCATCAGTAAGCTGTTCACAGTGGCAGGGTATACCTATGGTCCGTTGCTTGGCCTGTATGCCTATGGCCTGTTCAGTAAATATCAGCTGAAAGACAGGATGGTGCCATTGGTTTGCCTCATCTCTCCGATTTTGTGTTACCTGATCAATGAATATTCCAAAACGCTTTTCAACGGCTACATCTTCGGATTTGAGCTGCTTATTTTAAACGGTTTAATTACCTATACCGGCCTCAGCCTCATTCGCAAACCTGGTGAATCACCGCAGCTTTAATAAAGGACGGGAAGCGGAGATTGATCTGAACAGCAGTTCTTTTAAAGTCAAAAAAAAGGGGCCGGAATTTAATCCGACCCCTGTATGATTTGTTTAGAGATTTGTAATACGTATTGTATCTGTCACCGGATCAGGTTCACAGTACCTTTGTAATCGAGGCGCTTTCCGGTTCTGGTATTTACTGAAATAACATATACATAAATTCCTTCCGGAGCCGGATTGCCTTTCAGATCAGCACCGTTCCAGGCTTCGCTGTAACTGTCGCTAGAGTAAATACGCTGACCCCAGCGGTTCCAAACCATCAACTGGTAACTGGCTACATCCAGCTCGTGGTTTGCATTGAAGAACACATCATTCTTTCCGTCATTGTTTGGTGAGAAACTGTTGGGGATAAAGAATGGAGCTATGTAAACTTCTTCTTCATGGATGTCCTCACAATCAGCAAGTGAATTAATCCTTAAGGTCACTTTGAAATTACCTTCTTTGCTGTAATAGTGGGATGGATTCTGTTCGCCGGAAGTAATGCCATCGCCGAAATCCCAGTGCCACCTGACGGCATTCTGTGAGTTGTCGGCAAACTGAACCTGTGAATTGATCAGTGTGGCGAAATCCGTGCTGGCCTTGAAATCAGCGATTGGAGGCGGATAGTAAATAACGGTTACGTCATTCGTATCGCTTGATACGCATCCAACCGGACTGGTAATGGTGAGGCTTACCGGATAAGTGCCTGCAACAGTATAAACATGGCTTGGATGTTCAACGATGGCAGTTGTGCCATCCCCGAAATTCCAGTCAAATTCTGATCCAGCCTCATAGGTGGATTTGTTGGTGAATTTCACTTTCAGCGTTTCACAAATAAGGCTCGTATCGGATACAAAGCTTATTACAGGATAAGGATGAACATCCACGTAAACAGGTAAGGATACTGCTGTACATCCGTTGTTGTTAACCACCGTTACATTGTAATTGCCTGATGCGCCCGCCTCGATGGTTTGGGTAGTTGCTCCATTGCTCCAGGTATAGCTGAGTCCGGAATTGGCTGTGAGATCAACTTTTGCTCCCTGGCAGAAACTGGTTGGACCCTGGGCAGTGGCTGTGGCAGTTGCATAAAGGATGGTAACAGGAACTGTTAATGAAGTTTGTTTGCATCCTACGGAGTCTGTAACCTCCACATCAAAATTACCGGCCTGTGTTACCACTATGTTCTGTGTGGTGCTGCCATCCGACCACAGGAATGCCGAGCCGCTGTTAGCCTGAAGCGTTACGCTGCTTCCGTCGCAGAACGTTGTCGGTCCGGCTGGTGTAATGACTGCCTGTGGCAGGCTTACCAATACCGACACCTGGTTTGATATGGCAGTGCACCCGATGCTGTCGCTAACGGTTGCTATAAACGTTCCGTTTTGCCCGACTACAATAGACTGCATCGTGCTGCCATCCGACCACAGGTAAGCGCTTCCAGCATTGGCTGTAATGGTAACAGTGGTGTTTGGACAGATGGTAGTAGGACCTGATGGTGAAATGACTGCCTGCGGCATGCTCACCAGCGTATTGATCGTGTTGGAAACTGCGGTGCAGGTATTGACGTTCGTAACAGTTACAAAATAGCTGCCTGTCTGGTTCACGGTAATATTCTGTGTAGTTTCTCCATTGCTCCACAGATAGGATGATCCTGCATTTGCCTGGAGCGTTACCTGGCTGGAAGGACAGAATACAACCGGACCTGCTGCATTGATCAGGGCAGTTGCCGTATTTACAACCACATTTTGAAGGATTGACATCGCTGTACAGCCATCTGTGTTGGTTACGATTACCTGGTAATTACCGCCTGCATAGACGGTCATGGTCTGGGTGGTGGTACCGTTTGACCAGAGGAAAGAGGTTCCGTTATTGGCCGAAAGGATCACACTGTCGCCATCGCAGAAAGTGGTTGGCGACTGTGGTGTAATACTGGCTGTTGGTGCACTCATGTTTATTGCAAGGGAGGATGAAACTGCTGTACAGTTATCCGCATTGGTAACGGTAACCGTGAAGTTCCCCGCTGCGGAAACATTGATGGAAGAAGTCGTTGCTCCGTTAGACCACAGGTAGGCATTTCCTGCATTGGCATTCAGCTGCACATTTCCTCCCGGACAAAGTGTTGTATTTCCTGCAGGTGTAATGAGGGCTGTAGGATTGCTGACAGTAACAGAAACCGGAGCAGAAGTGGCCGTGCAGCTATTGAGGTTTGTCACAGTAACTGTATACGAACCTGTTGCAGTGGCATTGATGGTCTGCGTTGTCGCTCCGTTTGACCACAGGTAGGATGAACCCGTATTGGCCGAAAGTGCAACCAGGCTGCCGGGACAAATCGTTGTGCTACCCGCAGGTGTGATGGAAGCAACCGCTGTATTTACAACCACATTAACTGGAATGGATACCGCACTGCAGCCGTTTGCATTGGTAACAGTTACCGTAAATGATCCTGCGGTGGTCTGTGTAATGTTTTGGGTTGTGGCGCCCGTTGACCATACATAGGACGATCCGGAATTGGCTGACAGTGTTACGTTGCTTCCCTGGCAGAAAGTGGTGGGTCCGGAAGGAGTAATGCTGGCTGATGGTATGGAAACGCTTACTGCCACCGGTGTGGAAACAGCTGTGCAGTTATCAACATTGGTCACTGTAACGGTAAATGTGCCTGCCGCCGTAACGTTGACGGAAGAAGACGTTGTTCCATCTGACCACAGATATGAATTTCCGGGGTTGGCATTTAATGTAACGCTGCCGCCGGGGCAAATCGTTGTGCTTCCTGCCGGAGTTATCGTTGCAGTCGGATTGCTTACGGCAATTGCAACAGGTGCAGAAGTGGCCGTGCAGCCGTTCAGGTTAGTAACCGTAACGGTATAGCTTCCGGCCAGTGAAGGATTTATGGATTGTGTTGTTGCTCCGTTCGACCACAGGTAAGATGATCCTGCGTTGGCTGATAAGGAAGCCTGCTGGCCGGGACACAGCATGGAGCTGCCGTTATTGGTAATGGAAGCCACAGCCGTGTTCATGATAGTTGCCACCGGCGCCGAAGCAATGGAGCAACCGCTTGCATCGGTTACCGTTACTGTATAATTTCCTGTAACGGCAGTGGTGATATTCTGTGTGGTAGCACCCGTTGACCACAGGTACGAAGCACCTGCATTTGCCGAAAGCGTTACATTGCTTCCCTGGCAGAATGTTGTCGGGCCCATCGGGGTGATGTTGGCTACCGGTACAGAAACGGTAATATTGATCGGGGGAGACATGGCAGAACAACCTGAAGCCTGTGAGACTGTAACAGTATAATTTCCTGCCACGGAAGTTATGATGGTTTGCGTTGTTGCCCCGTTGGACCACAGATACGTGCTGCCGTTATTGGCCTGCAGTGTGACAGCACCACCCTGGCAGATCGCTGTCGGCCCGATGGGTGTAATGGTTGCTGTGGCCACACCGGCATTCACGGTAACGGGCAATGAGGTGGCCTTGCACCCCGCCGAGTCAGTAACGGTTACAGTAAACGATCCTGAATTAAACACACCAATGGAACCAGTTGTGGCCCCTGTGGACCACTGATAAGCAGAACCGGTATTTGCAGTCAGTGTTGCTGTATCACCCGGACATAAAGTAACAAGGCCTGCGGGTGTAATGGTTGCAAGCGGAATATCATTGATCACCTTGTATGGCTGGGAGAACAGGAAGCATCCTGCAACCCCGTAAACGATCACGGAATGGAAGCCTGCTCCCGAATTATTTACCCAGATGGAACGGGTGGTATCACCAGTATCCCACAGCCAGCTGGTAGCATTGGAAGCGGTAAGCAATACCGAATCTCCGGGGCAAAGCAGGGAAACATTTGTATAAGGCGAGGGAGGATTAGGTGTGATGTTGACAAAGCCTGAGCTGAAGCTGTTTGCTTTGAGGAAGATTTCAGAATCCAGCGCGCCATCACCCACATTGGCAACAGCAAGCTTGATGTGATAGGTTTCGCAAATGGAAATACCCAATCTGGCTGTCAGCACTACTGTCATGCCGTCAAAAACAACAGTATTGCCTGTACCGAAGGTATTGTCGTTGTAATATGCGCAATTCATACAGGGACCGCTAGGCGCCGTTCCCATGCCTGAATTTCCATTGTTCACATTGTTGATGGTTACAGGAATACCTGCGCCGGGAATCAGCGCAATGTTCTGTGTGCCTGTAATCCCGGGTCCTGATACAAAGAATCCAAATACATCGTTAAATCCGGAACCTACGTAATCACTGTATTCTTCTGAAGCAAAGACGTATTCAAAAGTGATAGAATCAGACTGTGCTGTAAAATCAAATTCAAGTACGCCTGCATCCTGTGTGGTTCCGGAGGCAATGTTCTGAAGGTCCGGATCCCCGCCGCAGGCGGCACCATCACTGTGGGTGGTAGGCAATGAATTGATGTTGATACCTGTAGAAGTACCGGTTCCGAACATAATTCCGCTTGAAACGCCCATGTTGGTGGTACCTGTAAAAGTAGCCAGGGAGTTAGGCACACCGGAATAGGTGACGTTGGATACTGTAACGCCGGTGCCGATAAAGCTGTTCACTGCAGCAGCAGGCGTAGAGGGAGTGACGATTAATTGTCCATAAGTAGAACTGAGGGGTAGCAGTAAAACAACAAAGACAAGAGGGAGGAAAAGTTTCTTCATTTGTTAAGATTATTTAAAAGTTGCTATTTTCACAAAGATATAATTTTCATTTGGAAATTACAATGCCATCCGTCAGGTTATTAACAACGTTCACCCAGTTATTTCGCACCTGAAACGAAATCCTTCAGGTAAAACGGCTCAAAATAGGCTAAATCACAGAATTTACCGGCTTTCCAGGCCCGTAAGGCAGGGTTTATTAACCCGGCTGAGGATGTTGAAAACTTATTAAAGAAAATGGCATTTTTATGACTGATGATTTGACTGAATTTAGGAGCGCCATCTCCAAAAAAATAAACCGTCCTTTCAGCGAGGATGTCAAGGAATGAATTTGGGTCCAAAATGGTTGCACTAACGGGCGCTACCATTTCCAGATGCTGATTGAAAACAGCCGTATAGACTTCCATCCTTCTGGCATCAATCATGGGACAAAACAGGGCTTCGGGTAATGTTTCTGTCCGGCTGATAAAATGGGCAGTGATGGCTTCCAACGTGGGGACAGCAATTAGCGGTTTGTTAAGTGCAAAACAAAAACCCTTGGCTGCTGCAACGCCGATCCTGAGCCCGGTATAGGAACCGGGACCCATGCTGACGGCAAATGCATCCAGTCTGTTGTAGGCAATCCCCAGCCTTTTCAGGAGCTTGTCCGTCAGCACATGCAGCATGGAAGCATGGCTGTTTTTTATACTTGTTTCCTCGGTTCCAAGCAGCTTACCATCTTCCGCAATGCAAACCGAGCAAACATCCGTGGCTGTTTCAATATGAAAAATCAGTGGCACGGCAGGAAAATCATTGAATACTTTCGGGTTTTCATCAGTCGGAATTTTCCTTGTCGAAAAGCTCTTCCTTCTTCACCACCCTGACGTTAACACTGTCTTTCAGGGTCTTTGAAATGGCATTGTATGGTGCCGTAACGACTTCCTGATTTTCCTCCAGACCGCTTTTAATCTGTATAAAACTATTATCCTGGATGCCCGTTGTAACGACGGTCAGCCTGGCTTTTCCGTCACGGACCACAAACACGCATTCAGTAGTTTTTTCTTCCTGGGCTTTTTCAGTTTCCTCTTTTTTCACTTCACCTGGACGGCTGACGCGTTTGGATGATTCCCTGATGGTTGTATCCCTAGTGGTTACCGCCTGAATCGGTACCGACAGGACCTGCTGAAGCTTCTGGGTTTGTACCTCCACAGTAGCCGACATGCCCGGTCTGAAAGGAGAATAGGTCGGCTGATCGGCAGGAATGAGATCGGAATAGGATTCCCTGAGGATCCTGATCTTGACCGTAAAATTTGTTACCTGGTCAGTGGTAAGGCCGGTAACATTGGCTGAATTGGCTATCTCAGTTACCACGCCTTTGAATTTTCTGTCAAGGTATGCGTCAATGTCAATGATTGCCGTATCAAGCATGTGAACCCTCACAATGTCATTCTCACTTACATCCACGCTTACTTCCATTTCATTCAGGTTTGCAATGCGCATGATCTCTGTTCCGGTAAACTGGGATGTTCCGACCACCCGTTCTCCTTTTTCAACGCTCAGTTTGGAAATGGTGCCATCAACCGGTGAAAAAATGGATGTTTTATTCAGGTTTTCGCGTGCTTCTTTCAAACCCGCTTCTGCGCTTTTTACATTGTAGTCAGAGCCCAACACACTCTGTTTTGCTGCATCGAGCTCTGCTTTTGCAACTTCATAAGTCGATTTGATACTCTCAAATTCCGATGCGGAAATGGCGCCCTCATCATACAGCTTTTTATTTCTTCCATAGGTGAGGTTGGCTCTTTCCAGCTGTGATTCAGCCTGAATTTGCCTTGAACGGGAACCTTCAAGCGAAGCCTTGGAAGTATTCACCGCCGCTTCCATCCTGTCGAGGGTAGATATGTAGATGTCAGGATTGATTTTTCCCAGTAACGAACCTTTTTTAACAACGTCGCCTTCTTTTACATAAAGTTCCACAACTTCACCTGAAACATCTGCGCTCATCTTAACTTCCACTTCCGGCTGAACTTTTCCGCTTGCCGATACCGATTCGATGATGGTGTGCTTCGAAACCTTTTCCACAGCCACCTTCAGCGTCTCATCATCGCCAAGCCATCCTGCTTTTTTTGCCACGACCAAAAAAAGGACCACCACAACTGCCCCGATCAGCAAATTGCGCATAAGATTATTCTTCTTCATAAAGGTTGATTTGAAAAACTACAAATCTAATGGCTTTCCGGCGTAAAATTCAAGAATTTTGATTTTGAAAATCAGGTCATATTTTGCCTGCAGCAGATCTGATTCGGCCTTGGATTTATTATTCCTTGTATTGATGATATCAACAGAGCTCAACAGGCCAACGTTGAATTTTTTTTCAGCATATTCAAGTGCCAGGGTTTGCGCTTCCAGGTTTTTGGTTGCGGAAGAGAAACGGTTCAGGGATGAGATGGCGTCGAGCCTGGCCTGCTGGATACTCTTATACACCTGTTTTCTGGTAAGATCCTGGGAGAGCCTTGAATTCATCAGGTTTATTTTTGCCCGGCTGATGTTGCTGCGTGCATAGAGTCCGTTAAATATGGGGATAGACAAAGTGACCCCTATGCTTTTGTTCAGGTTATCATCCAGCTGATCGCGGAATGGAGTAAATTCAAAAAAGTTTGTATAGTTAGCCGAATATATAGAATCTCCGCCGCCTGTAATCATTCCGTTTGGCTGGTAGCCATTGAATGAGGTTCCTACAAACCGCTGGGTGATGCTGCTGTATCCTGTGCCTAATGTTCCGTACATGATAACCCTCGGATACTGGCTTCCGCGTGCAATGGCCAGTCCTTTTTCGGCGCTTTGAACCTTGTAATGCGCAGTCATAATTTCAGGTAGTACTTTTAACGACAGCTGGTATATTTCATCTGCAGAAGAAGCAAGTATGCTTTGATCCGGAATATCAACCGGTGGTCTTTCAATCTTAAAATTATTGGCTGAATCCAGCTCGAGCAGCTGCGTGAGTGTAAGCGTGGAAGAAGACAGCAGGTTTTCAGCAGTGATTTCTGCAAGCTGTTCACTGCTCAGCAACGCATCGGCATCCAGGAGACCACCCTGGGCCAGGTTCCCTGCATCCACCATCAGTTTGGTGCGGTCGCGCTGCTTGGAAGCTGCTTCAACCCGATCCTTTGCTGATGACACGGATTCTTCCGCAAACAAAACCTGCAGGTATGCCGCCACGACGTTCAGGGAAACGTCATCGGTGATTTTTTTGATTTCATATTCACTGGCCATGAATTCAAGCTTGCTTTGCTGAAGCGTATTTACGATCTGAAATCCGCTGAACAGGGTAACCTGCGAATTGAGCGAAAAATTATTGGTCCGGATTTCCTGGTTGGTGTAGTTGTAGCTAACCGGGTCAAGAGACCTTCCAAAATTGTGATACTGGGAAGCGCTGCCGTTGATGGAGGGCAACATGCCGGCCTTGCTTTCAAGATAATTTACTTTTGCAAGCCTGTTGCTCAATACCGTCTGCTTGACCTGGATGTTGTTTTTGATGGCATAATCAACACATTGCCGAAGTCCCCAGGCTGACTGAGAATAAACATCCAGGGAAATAACCGACAGGAAAATAAAAAGGGCAGAAAAAATTTTTTTTTTGCGAAGCGGCGAATCGTTTTCCCTGCAATACATAAAATGGTTTTTCTTGTTTAAGAGGTGTAAAAGTAATTTAATCAGGCGAAAATAAAAATAATGAAAAGCGATATGTTGAACAGTTGGTTAATTAAATGTTAAAAGCATTCATAAATCGCCTGTTTAGTTTCTTTTGTTATTCCCCGTACTCTGTTACATTTGTCGCCAGTAATTTCTTATCATTTTTTTATGACAGGCATAGGTATTATCGGTTTTGGCTACTGGGGTCCCAACCTGCTTCGAAATTTTGCTTCGGTTGAAAATGCAAAGGTTGTTGGTGTGGCTGATCTGCGCGAGGAAAGGTATTTGAAGAGTGCCCGGATGTATCCTTCGGTGAAATTTACAAAAAATGCCGACGAGCTCATCTCAGATCCTGCCATTGATGCAATCGTTATCGCCACCCCGGTGAGCTTTCATTTCCCGCTTGCTTTGCGGGCCCTCGACGCCGGAAAGCATGTGATGGTGGAAAAGCCGCTTGCCGCTACAGGGATGGAATGCGAAACGCTGATCAACCGGGCCCTGCGGAAAAACCTGGTGCTGATGGTGGACCATACATTTCTTTATACAGGTGCCGTGCGAAAGCTGAAGGAGCTGATCAAAGCCGACGAACTGGGCACAGTTAAATATTATGATTCAACACGCATCAACCTCGGGCTTTTCCAGTCGGATGTGAATGTACTCTGGGATCTTGCCCCGCATGATATCTCCATACTCCTTCACCTCATTCCTGAAGATCCTGTAAGCCTCAATGCAACGGGAATTTCGCATACTGCCAACGGAATTGAGAACATCGCATACATGACCCTGAAATACGGATCAGGCCTTATTGCACATTTTAACTGCTCATGGACCTCACCGGTTAAGATCAGGCAGATTCTGATCGGAGGAGATAAAAAAATGATCCTTTTCAATGATATGGAACCGAGTGAAAAAATAAAGGTGTATGACAGCGGGTACAGCCAGAAGTCGGATGAGGAGAAGCGGCAGGTGCTCATCGCATACAGGACAGGTGATGTATTCAGCCCTAAAATAGAAATCGGTGAAGCTTTACAGGGGGTGGCGAATGATTTTATCCAGGCCATAACCAAAAAAACAAAACCGGTTTCAGATTACACCATTGGTATGAAAGTGGTTAGAATTCTGGAAGCGGCGAATGAATCCCTGAAAAAATCAGGCAGCGAAATCAATTTATTATAAGCTAAGCAAGTCGGTATGAAAGTGATCAATACGGAAAGTGACCGCCAGGTGCTGAAGAATGTCAGGGTTGGCAACGACGTAAAAATCTTTAACTTTGTAAATGCTTACGGATGCTCGATCGACGACAACAGCAAAATTGGTTCGTTTGTGGAGATCCAGAAGGGCGTTACCATCGGGAAGAACTGTAAAATATCCAGTCATACATTTATTTGCGAAGGAGTCCGTATCGGAGACCATGTATTTGTTGGGCATAATGTGAGCTTTATCAACGACAAATATCCGAAAGCTGCGAATGAGGACGGCAGCATGCAGACGGAAGCTGACTGGAAGGTGATCGAAACGGTCGTGGAGGAGGGAGCCAGCATTGGCACAAGCGCTACCATCCTGTGCGGTGTTACCATCGGTAAAAAAGCGCTGGTGGGTGCAGGTTCGGTTGTTACAAAAGACGTACCTCCGGGTGCCATGGTGATGGGAAACCCGGCGCGGATCATCCCGCGCTGAACCGGGATGGAAGTAACGGTTATCCTAAATGATGCGGCTGAAAATTCCGTGTTCTGATAATTCATAATACAAACAGCAAAACCAATCTATGACAACCATGACCACCGGGAAAATCCCCTGTCTTGACCTGAAAGAGCAACACAGGCTGATCAGGAACGAGCTGATGGAGGCCTTTGATAAAGTGTGCGAACAGACAGCGTTTTCAGGCGGCCCTTTTGTGGAGGAATTCGAGAAAAAATTTGCAGACTTCACCGGGACCAGGTATGCCGTGGGCGTGAGCAATGGCACCACAGCTTTGCACCTGGCCATGCTTGCCCTTGGTATTGGCAAAGGGGATGAAGTGATTATACCAGCCAACACATTTGTGGCAACAGCCTGGGGACCTTCTCATGCCGGGGCCACCCCCGTTTTTGCAGACTGCAATAAGGATACCTGGGAATTAGACGTCAGTCAGGTTGAAAGCAAGATTACTTCCCGTACAAAGGCAGTGATCGGGGTGCATCTTTACGGGATGCCTTTTGATATTGCAGCCTTAAAAAAAATAACTGACAGGCGCGGGATTTTTCTGGTTGAAGATGCGGCGCAGGCGCAGGGAGCAACCTATAACGGTATCCCTGTAGGAGGATTCGGTGAAATGGCATGTTACAGCTTTTATCCGGGAAAAAATCTGGGGGCATGTGGTGAAGCCGGAGGTATCACAACCAATAATGAAAATTATTACCGCCACCTGCAATCATTGAGAAATCATGGTTCACATGAGAAATATTATCATGAGGAGATCGGCTATAATTACCGGATGGGAGGACTGGAAGGCGCTTCGCTGACGGTGAAGCTCAAATACCTCAGTCAGTGGAACAACAGGCGCAGGGAAATTGCAGCGATGTACCGGTCCGGAATAAAAAATCCGAAAATAAAAATGCAGCACATCATTCCCGGCGCCGAAAGTGTTTGGCATTTATTTGTCGTTACAACAGAAGACCGGGACGGATTTATCAGCTATCTTCAGTCAAACAATATATTCCCAGGACTTCATTACCCGGTGCCCTGCCATCTGCAGGGAGCATATTCATTTCTGGGTCATAAGGCCGGCGATTTTCCGAATTCGGAATATCTTGCATCTCATTGCCTGTCGTTACCGGTGTATCCGGAACTGAAGGATGAAGATGTAAATAAGGTGATTGCATTAATAAATGAATATTAACAAATGAAAACAGGACAGGAGTTACGTATACTGGATGTTACCTTGCGTGACGGATCCTACCTGATCGATTTTCAGTTTTCAAAATCCGATACGGCCATTATCTGTAAAGCACTGGAAGTAAATGGCATTGAATGGATTGAAATCGGACATGGCCTTGGTCTCCATGCTTCAGAAGCAGGGCACGGGACAGCGGCCTGTACGGATGAGGAATATATGCAGGCGGCAGCCGGAAACCTGGAAAAGGCAAAATGGGGCATGTTTTTTATTCCGGGGATAGGAAGGCTGGCCGACATTGACCTGGCTGCAGATTACAACATGTCGTTTTTGCGGGTCGGAACAAACATTACCGATGCAGTTAAAGCAAAACCTTTTATTGAAGCAGCGAAAAAAAAGGGGATGTTCGTTGCTTACAATGGAATGAAATCCTATGCGGTAACACCAAAACAATTCGGGGATATTGCTAAACAGGTTGCGGATTATGGCGCAGATATGGTCTGCCTTGTTGATTCAGCTGGTGGATTCTATCCGGATGATGTGGAAGCATATTTTTCAGAAACCAGGAAAGCAAGCAGTATTCCCATTGGCTACCATGGACATGATAACCTGTCGCTGGTGATGGCAAATACGCTCAAAGCCATTGATTGCGGGG
>Ga0157380_10000131_pt1 | contig 41714 bp, 37 predicted proteins | sample S35metaG_FD_119757 | JGI IMG/M metagenome (GOLD analysis project Ga0157380, IMG submission 119757) | Switchgrass rhizosphere microbial communities from Kellogg Biological Station, Michigan, USA - S3-5 metaG | ecosystem: Host-associated > Plants > Roots > Rhizosphere > Soil | place: USA...
AGTAACGATATGTCCTTATCGGTTTTTGTTTTGGTTGTAATAAAGTTAAGATCGTCTTTTTGCCCATTTTTTGAAGTTTTGGACCTTCAAAAAACGGTCAAGCTATTTCAGGCAAGCACCGTTCCTGGTTTGTGGTTTCTGGTTGAATAATCTTAAATAGTTAAACTTTAAACTTTAGACTTTAAACTTTAAACTCATAACTCATTTCTTTTTCGTTTTCAAACCTGCGTAATAAGCACAAACGGTATTCAAAACACATTCATGGTGATGCGGATCGGTGGGGCGGCAGGTTTCCCTTCCCAAAAAAGAAAGCGCCATGCCCGTTTCGCCCCAGTCTTTTTGAGCGACGAGGTTCATGATATCTTTTTCCACCACTTTCGGGTCGGCACTTTTGGTCATTCCCAGCCGCGGTGCAACGCGCAGCACATGCAGGTCAACGGCAACACCTTCAGGACTCACTTTTGCTTCGCGCATGATGACGTTGGCCGATTTACGACCGATACCGGGAAGAGCCGTTAGGCCATCCATGGTTAAGGGAATGTTTTTGTTTGTTTTCACCAGCTGTCCCAGCTTCACCAGGTATTCCGCTTTTTTCTGATTCCCGATCACCTTGCTGATATAAGGCTTTAACAATTCAACATCGGCCCGGGACAGGGAAGCCATATCAGGAAATGCTTCAAACAGGTTTGGCGCAATGGTGTTGATGAGCTTGTCGTTTGTCTGTGCCGACAAAATCACCAGCACAATTAGCTGGTAGATATCCTGGTATTCGAGCGGATGCTTTTTGTTTTTATATTTTTTTAATAAAGGCTGAATGGCTTCGGCCCAGTTTATTTTTTTTGCCATGTCTGAAAGTATTGGATGATAAAGATCAAAATTATTTTTTGAATTCGTTTTTGGAGGTTAAAATAGTTGCGATTATGAATGGATATGAATAAATTCGTCATTCTTAATTAATCAGATGAACATCCACATCCTTAACGGCGATGCCTTGTTGCAGCCATTTGCAGATGCAGGCATCAACGGCCAGGTGATCGTTTGCCGCGAATGCCTTATTGACGGACCGCTTGATGGAAATACCCGGGAAGAATTCTGGAATGTGAGGGCGGCGTATATCAGCAGGACCTATAGTGCAACAAAGGAATCTTATTTCAGCAAAGTCGTTACGGAATTCCAAAAAATAAAAAACCTTGACAATTGTGATTTTTATCTGTGGTTTGAACATGACCTGTTTTGCCAGGTGAACATGTGGTTCACCATTTCGCTTATACAACAGGCAGGAATAATAAAAGTCTACAGGATCAATCCTGCTATCAATTCTGAAAAAGAAAAATGGAACGGGTATGCTATGCCTGATGTAGATGAATTGAGAAGATGTTACGAAAGCAGCATTGCAATGACTGTTGATGATTTGAAACTTGGAAATGATTTATGGAATGCATACAGGAAAAGTAATTTAACAGAATTGAAAAGATTTTCACAAGTAAAATCAGATGCGTTTCCTTTTTTGGATGAAGTATGCAATGCCGAGTTGGAACGGAAGCAAAACCAACGGCCGCAAAAAACTTTGTCAAAGATCATGGCCGGAGGAGAGACTGATTTTCATCAGATATATAAGCAGTTCTGGCAACAGGAATCTATTTATGGGTTTGGGGATGCGCAGGTGAAAACGATGATTTCAAAGTTGGAAAGTTAAAAAATAATATTTGCAAATTTTAAAACTCATTGACAAATGAAAAAAGTAATTTATGCTCAAATAGTATTGCAGTTTATTCTTTTGATTTTTTTTTGTTCAGTTCCAATGGAAAAATCACAAAAATCAGAGTTCAGTCAACTGCCTGCAATGGAACACTGGCGCTACTAACCTAAACCCGGCAGAATGACGGGACAGAAGCAAAAACAAAACGAAAATGTTTGTTTTCTAAATACTAATCAGTGGGCAGTATGAAGTTATGAGAGCATAAACCTTTATACCTTCATAACCTTCTCAACTTTCTTAACCTTCATAACCTTCATAACCTTCATAACTTTCTTAGCCTTCTTATTTTTTAAATTTATTACCTTTGACCTGTTAACGCATCGTCGTGAATCGTTTCACCAGGCATATTTCCGTCTTTTTATTACTCATCAGCACGCTCTTTATCGTTCCCAGGGAGCTGGTGCATGAGTTGACCAGTCACACCGATTCACATGATGAAGCCTGTTCTCCCTTCGATGGCATTACCATAACAACGCTTCATCACCATTGTGATATTTTGCAGGTGTATGAATCACCGTTCACGCCGGCCGACCCGGTGCTGAAACCGTCGGGAGAAAGCGAAACAGCTTCGTTATATACGTTTTATATTGCTGCATTTTCAATACAGGCTGTCAGCCGCTTTTCAAACCGCGGCCCGCCTGTTTGCTGATCCTTTTTTTTTGATTCATGCGCTTTCGAACGGGAAGCTGTGATCGAATTCACACATCAGTAACAGTTTTAAATCACCACCATGAATAAAAAAATATTCATGCATTCGTGCATGCTTTTGCTTTTTGTTTTTAAATACTCCTTCCCGGCCGGAGCCAATGATAAAACAACTTTATCGGGAACAATTACGGACAAAAAAACAGGTGAGCCCTTACCGGGTGTAACGGTTTACATAACCGATTTGAAAACCGGCGGTGTTTCGGGAGCCGATGGAAAATACCGGATTGAAAACCTGCCTGCCGCAAAAATAAATGTGCAGGTGAGCCTGGTTGGCTATAAAGCTATTGTTATGACCATTGACCTGTCGGAAAAAAATACCCTCGATTTTATTATGGAAGAGTCGGTGAACGAACTGCATGAAGTGGTGATCACGGGCATGTCGCAGGCTGCCGAAAAAAACAGGACGCCGACTCCTGTTACCACCATTTCACCCCTGGAGCTCCATCGTATAGCCTCCGTTAATATAATTGACGCCATAGCGACTCAGCCGGGCATATCGCAGCTGACCACCGGTGCAGGCATTTCAAAGCCGGTGATCAGGGGACTGGGTTACAACAGGGTGGTGGTGGTGAACGACGGCATCCGTCAGGAAGGACAGCAATGGGGCGATGAGCATGGCATTGAGGTGGATGAAGCAGGTGTGGATAAAGTGGAAATACTCAAAGGTCCGGCAAGCCTGGCTTACGGACCGGATGCCATGGCGGGTGTGATCAATTTTATTTCTGCCCCGACCCTGCCTCAGGGAAAAGTGGCGGGCCATGTCAGTGCCGGTTACCAGTCATGCAACGGGATGTTGAATTTTTCGGGCAACCTGGCCGGCAACCTGAGCGGATATATCTGGGATCTGCGTTACAGCAATAAAATGGCACATGCCTATAAAAACAAAAATGACGGCTATGTTTTTAATTCGGGATTCAGGGAAACTGCCATCGGCGGTATTGCGGGCGTAAATAAAGCCTGGGGATATGCGCATTTGCATTTCAGCGTATATCATTTCACTCCCGGCATAACGGAAGGTGACCGCGACAGTGCATCAGGAAATTTTACTGCTCCTGTTGCCGTCAACGATTCTGTGACATCAGCTGAAATTGCATCACAGGGTTCCATGAAATCGTATACGCCAGGCGTTCCTTATCAGCAGGTGTATCATTACAAAGCCGTGCTCAATAACAGCTTTGTTGCCGGCGACGGAAGCCTGAAAGCAATTGTTGGCTGGCAGCAGAACAGGCGTCAGGAATTTGACGATGTGCTGCAACCTGATGAGTATGGACTTTACTTTTTACTCAACACCATCAATTATGATTTGCGTTACATCCTGCCGGAGAAAAATAATTTTAACATTTCACTGGGTGTAAATGGCATGCAGCAGCTTTCGCAGAATAAGGGCACGGAGTTTCTAGTGCCTGCATATAATTTGTTTGATGCGGGTGTATTCGCCATTGTAAAAAAATCGTATGCAAGGCTTGATATCAGCGGCGGTTTGCGATATGATACGAGGACAGAAACGGTGAAAGAGCTTTTCCTGGATGCAGCAGGAGCACCTGTTTCAGCGCATGATGCAGGAGCGCAGCAGAAGTTCGTAGGATACCATGTAAATTATTCAGGAATTTCAGGAAGCCTGGGCGCCACGTATCAGCTCCATGAAAAGGTATTTACGAAGCTCAACTTATCACGCGGATTCCGTGCTCCGAATATTGCCGAGACCGGATCGAACGGCGTGCATGAAGGCACCATCAGGTATGAAGTTGGTGACCCGCATTTGCATGCTGAAAGCAGCCTGCAGCTTGATTTTGCAATTGGCCTGAATTCGGAACATGTGAATGCTGAACTGGATCTGTTTGGAAACAGGATTGATGACTTTATTTTTCTGAGCAGGCTGAGCAGTGTTTCAGGCGGTGATTCCATGGCTGAAGGTTACCAGGTATTTAAATACAGTTCAACCCGGGCGGAATTGTCGGGCGGAGAAGTCAGTGTGGATTTTCATCCACATCCATTGGACTGGCTGCACCTGGAAACTTCTTTTGCTTTTGTGCAGGCCATACAACGCGGTCAGCCTGATTCCATGAAATATCTTCCGAACATCCCTGCACCAAAAATTACATTTGAACTGAGGGCAGATGCAACAAAAATAAAAGGGATAATGAAGAATGCTTATGTCAGTGCAGGGATCGAATCCTGGTTCAGGCAGGATAATGTTTATTCAGCGTACGCTACTGAAACGCCAACTCCGGGTTATTTCATTTTAAATGCCGGCATGGGAGCAGATATTATTCATAAGGGCCGGGTTTGCTGCTCCGTATTTTTGCATGCTGCCAATCTGGCCAATACTGCTTACCAGAATCACCTGAGCAGGCTGAAATACAGTGATGTCAATAACTCCACAGGCCGTACCGGTGTATACAATATGGGGAGAAACATCAGCTTAAAAGTCATTGTTCCGTTTGGAATTATAAATTAACCAGGCGGCAGCGTAATTTATTTTTTTATATAAGAAACTGATTATAATAACAGTCACCACTGGTGCTCCGGATAATTCAGTCAATCCCCCCTGGTGGCATCTTTTTTTAAATATTTTCAGCAGAATTGAATTCCGATGTTAAGATGGGCGTTGACTTCCCTTGCCATGGCGATTAATGCCGGTGCACTGGGTTTTACGGGGATAGCGGCAGAGGCTGCAACAGTTGCCAAGTTTCTTTTTGGTGTTTTCCTTTTGATGTTTGTATTGATCCTGCTCTTTAAGGTCGCACTGAAAGAGCTGATCAGGTTTAACATCTAAGAAGGAACAGTGGCATAATATTTTAAGCATTGCCTTTTTGGCGACCTTCTGCTTTCATAATAAAATATTTCCGTTTACGAAGTCCTTAAAACCGATTCATATGCCGAAAGAAAATCTGCGTATTTTATTTGTTGATGATGAAGAGGATGACCTGCTATTCTTTAAGGAAGCCCTTGACAGACTGAATATTTCCTATAAGCTTTCTGCTGCGCAAAGCTGTCAGGGTGTTTTCGGTCACATTGATTCCGAGGAAGTTTTCGATATCATTTTCCTTGATATCAACATGCCTGTGATGGACGGTAAAGCATGTCTGAAAGCAATAAAATCAAATGATCAATACAAAGATGTGCCTGTGATTATTTTTACAGTCTCCACCTCGAGAGAGGATATTGATGAAGTGTATAATGCCGGCGCACATTATTACCTGATCAAGCCTCATGCGCAGATCAATTTTGTAGCGGCGCTGAAAATGATTTTCAACATCGACTGGAACGGCTTGCAGCCCAAACCGGAAATGAATGAATTTGTGATCAATTTTTCGTATAATTGAGTTGTTGGTTGCGAGTGATGAGTGATGAGTGATGTGTTGGGAGGTATGATTGAGCAGTGGTAGTTATAAAATTACGGGGAGCCCTGCAATACTGCCGGAACCTTTTGAATAAAATTTTTCAGCCTGATGCGATAAATGGGTTATCCGGCACGTTGACGTTACATTATTTTTCCATTAATATGAAATATTTACTGGTGCCTGCCATGATGCTGATGTGCCTTTCCTTACAGGCACAGCATAAAAATAACAACATGCCTGTAAACAGCTGGACACAGGGAAAAAAAGATGCTTCAGGAAATATTGTGAAAGCCGATGCAAGTCGTGCGGGCTGGTACATGTTAAAATTAAATGCCGACAGCACCCTGGTTTTTAATGATCCTTTTTCCTGCGGATTTGGCTTTGAAAAGCATGGTAGGTGGCAGCAGCAAAATGATTCGATCATACGATTTCTTTATAACAGCAAAGTGGGATACATGAATAACAAAGGCACCATTGCAATCAATGAGACGGAGATTTATAAAATAGTGCTGATGGAAAAGGAAGCGCTGATCCTGGAGCAGCAGGCTGTGGAAACTCCCCGGACGCTGATCTTTATTGCAAACAAATAGGCTGTAAGCGAATCAGTTGTGTTTTTCATTTTCCAACTCCCACTCGCCTCTTCCAACTCATAACTAATTTGTATTTTCGTTCAGCAATGGAGCCATTGATCAGGAAAATTAAAAAAGAAGACAACCCGCTGCTGGTTCACATTATCACACCAATCGTGGTACAGGAATACCAAGGTAATCCTGCAACAACAATTGTGGGTGATCCTACACTTCATACCATGTTTGAAAATTACCAGGAAGAACGCGCGGTTTATTATGTTGCGGAACTGGGTGGCAGGGTTGTCGGAGGCGGCGGCATCAGGCAGCTTCACGGATCGGCAGAAAACATCTGCGAGCTGCAGCGCATGTTCATTGAAAAATCAGCCAGGGGCAAAGGTATCGGCAGGCAGCTCATGCAGCGATGTGTGGCTGATGCGTTGAAATTTAAATACGCACAAATGTATCTGGAAACGCTCAGCAACATGCATGAAGCGCTGGCGCTGTATAAGAAATCGGGATTTCATGTGATCCCGAATCCGCTGGGAAAAACCGGTCACAGCGGATGCGATGTAAGCATGCTCATGGAATTAAATGATGAGCGTTGAACAATAAATGGGCATCCCTTATAGCCCAGGGTTTAAAACCCTGTGCTATAAGGCGCATGGTTCACGTTTAAAACCCCGGGCTATAAGGAGCATGGATCACGTTTTAAACCCGAAGCATTCATCATTTACAGTTCATCGTTTCCGGTGGTATCTTTTTTATATTTACTTTTGAGTAATATAAACAGAGCAGTTAAAAACGAACTAAAATGAAATGGATCGGACGCAGGGGAAGCGGCAACATAGAGGACCGCAGACGTATATCAGGAGGCGGTATCGCCGTTGGAGGAGGAGCCATCGGGTTGATTATCCTGCTGATCAATCTTTTTTTAGGAGGTGATACTTCACAGCTTACTGATATCGCACAGCAGCAGCTTTCACAGCAGTCGAATGAAGTTTCCATCAGTCCTGAAGAAGATGAAATGGCCCGTTTTGTTTCCGTTGCGCTGGCAGATAATGAGGATGTATGGCATCAGCTGTTCGGTGAGATGGGACTGGCTTATGAAGAACCAAAAGTTGTATTGTTCCGCAATGCCGTTGAATCGGCCTGCGGAAGCGCAAGCTCGGCGGTAGGCCCTTTTTATTGTCCTTCGGATAAGAAAGTATATATTGACCTTTCGTTTTTTGATGAGCTGGTAAACCGTTTTGGTGCGAAGGGTGGTGATTTTGCCGTTGCCTATGTGCTGGCCCATGAGATTGGCCATCATGTGCAGAACCTTTTGGGTACGTCAGGCAAGGTGGAAAGAGAACAGGGGAATATGAGTGAAACAGCGGCCAACAGGCTGTCGGTTGCGCTTGAGCTGCAGGCTGATTTTTATGCCGGTGTGTGGGCGCACCATGATGAAAAAAGAAACAAGGTGCTGGAACCGGGTGACCTGGAAGAAGCCCTCAGTGCAGCCAGTGCAGTGGGCGACGACCACATTCAAAAAATGGCGCGTGGACAGGTTATGCCAGATGCATTTACACATGGTACATCGGAGCAACGCATGTACTGGTTTAAAAAAGGCTTTGATACGGGCGACGTCAGCAAGGGCAATACATTCAATGAACTGGCTGATTGAAAATGCAGAAAATAAATAAATCAAAATAAAATTAATTTACAGTATGAAAAGAATCATCTTCATTTTTATGTTTGCTTTTGCAGCTAACCAGTCATTTGCACAGGATGCGAAAAACGACACCATCACCATTCAGACTAAAATTTACTGCGATCATTGTGACCAGTGCAACAGCTGCCAGGCTCATATTGAAAAAGATCTGACTTTTACAAAAGGAGTGAAAGGCTTTTCTTTTGATCTGGAAAAGCAAACCATCACCGTTGTTTATAATCCCAAAAAGGCAAATCCAAAAACTATCCGTCAGGCCATTGCCAATTCAGGTTATGATGCTGATGAGATAAAAGCAGATCCGGAAGCGGTTGCGAAACTGGATGAATGCTGTCATAAACAGAATTAGAAATGTCAAAGTTCTTAATTTCTAATTTCTAATTTAACGAGTTGTGTGCGGGTTCCCCTTTAGGGGGGCATTGCCTGGGGGTTAATCGAAATTTTATGCAGGGGGTGCGGGGAGGATTACGAGTTCCTAGTTTCTAGTTTCTAGTTTCTAGTTCCTAGTTCCTGGTTTATATTCCTAATTCCTGGTTTCAGAATGTTGGCAGGTTTCGATTTTAACGAATGGTGTGCGGGTTCCCCCTTTAGGGGGCATTGCCTGGTGGTTAATTGAAGTTTTATGCAGGGGGTGCGGAGTGGATTATGAGTTCCTAGTTTCTAGTTCCTAGTTTATATTTCAAATTCCTTGTTCCGGAGTTTGGCAGGTTTCGATTTTACATTTTATACCTTCAGAAAAAAGAACAGCTTTGTTGACTAAATCAAAAAATCCCGGGCTGACAGCAAAACAATTTACCGATGATCTTCAACAGCTGGTTTCCAAACCGCCCACTGACAATGCCCGTTATTTCAGGGGAGATGACAGGCAGAATAAATGCCTGGGAGTAAAGATGGCTGTGCTGTTTGGCCTTGCCAAAAAGTATATGGAAATGCAGCCTGCTGAAATTGAGAAGCTGCTTGACAGTCCTTATTACGAAGCCCGAATGGGCGCCGTAAGCATCATGGATTTTAAAGCTAGGCAGAAAAAAATATCAGATGAAAGCCGTGAAGAGCTTTTCAACCTGTATATGAAAAAGCATGACAGGATCAACAACTGGGACCTTGTCGACCGCAGTGCGCCTTTTGTGGTTGGAGGATATTTATCCGACAAGCCAAGAAAAATCCTATATTCCCTGGCCAAATCCAAAAATGTATGCGAGCGAAGGACGGCCATTGTCAGCACCTGGTTTTTTATCAGGCAAAATGATGTAGCCGACACTTTTAAGATTGCTGCGTTGCTTGTCCACGACCAGCATGACCTGATCAATAAGGCAGTGGGCAGCTGGGTTCGTGAAGCCGGAAAGAGAGACAGGCAAAAGCTGATTGATTTCCTTGATAGGTTTGCAGCAACCATGCCCCGGGAAACATTGCGCTATGCAGTGGAAAAGCTCGACAGCAGGACAAAAGCATTTTATCTTGGGAAAAAATAAACCAGTAATTTTTTTTCAATGGAATTATTATCACCTTCAAAGCAGCGGATAAAATCGTAATTTTACCTGACGATCCTCATTTATGTTCAACCTTCCGCAAAGCATACTTGACAATCCCGGCTACTTCAGGCAGCTAAGCTGCAGGGATTCGCTTATTTCCGTATATAACTGTCCGCTTGAAAATAAGTATGAGGACACCTGGAGCCAGTATAACTACATCGTATATGTAAAAGAGGGACGCAAGATATGGCATACCAACAGCGGCTCGTGGGACCTGCGCGAAGGCAGCTGCGTGCTGGTGAGGAAAGGGGCCGTTATCGTAGAGCAGTTTTTTGATGTGACTTTTTGCCTGGTCCTTTTTTTTATCACCGACCAGTTTATCAGTGAAGTGCTGAAAACAAAATCCACCCCGATGACAGGTACACCAAAAAAGTTTGGTCCTGTCATTCCCATTGAGAACAATGCAGGCGTACAGTCGTTTTTTCAATCCATGATGCCGTACTTTGATGCACCGAAAAAGCCTGATGACTCGCTCCTGGAATTGAAGTTCCGGGAACTGATATTAACCATTGCCGACAATCCGGCGAATGAAGAGCTGGTTTCCTTTTTTTCGGCATTGCAATCCGGTCCGCAGGGCATTTCACTGCAACGGGTGATGGAAGATAATTTTTGTTACAACCTGAAAATGGAAGAATATGCGAGGCTGAACGCCAGGAGCCTGTCGGCATTTAAAAGGGACTTTCAGGCGCACTATAAAACCACACCAGGTAAATGGCTCACTGAAAAGCGGCTTCATCATGCTTCTCATCTTTTAACCAACCTGGGTAAAACAGTGGCCGAAGCTGCATTTGAAAGCGGCTTTGAAAATGCCTCCCATTTCAGCAGGGCTTTCCGCCAGCGGTTCGGCACCTCTCCGCTTTCCATGAAACAAAAAAAAGCAATTTGACTTTAAAGTCAGATTTCTGAACTTTTAAGCAATGCCGCTTTTCCCTGACGGATATAATTTTGCATTCATAAAACAAATCAAACAAATCAAATGAGCACAAAAGCAATGCAGGGCAAATTATGGAGCGTGTCCCCTCCGAACTGGGTAAACCATTTTGAACCGTGGTTCTTACCGATGTACAAAAATGTACTGACACAATTAAATCTCAGCAGCGAAGATCTGTTGCTCGATGCCGGATGTGGTTCAGGAATGTTCAGCAGCCTGGCTGTAAAAGCCGGAGCACAGGTCATTGGTATTGATGCAGCTCCCGGGCTGCTGGAGATAGCAAGAAAACGGAATCCCGGATCCAGCTTCCTGGAAGAAGACCTGGAGTCGTTACCTTTTGATGAAAACCGTTTCGACGTGGTAACAGGATTCAATTCGTTCCAGTATGCCGGTGATTTTGAAAAGGCGCTTGAAGAAGCAAAACGCGTGCTGGCTCCCGGCGGCCGCCTGGTGATCGGGATCTGGGACAAGCCTGAATGGAACGATGCAGCACAGGTGCTGAAATCTATAGGCGCACTGTTGCCTCCTCCTCCTCCCGGAACGCCCGGTCCGTTTGCACTTTCAGAAGACGGAAAAATTACCGGCATATTGAAAAAGCTGGGATTAAAGCTTGTTTACGAAAACCAGGTTCCCTGTCCAATCACCTATGCAACTCTTTCAGATGGCGACAAAAGCTTTATGGCTACAGGACCCGCAGCATTGGCCATGAACAGCAACCCGAAGGAAGCGGTGGAAGAGGCCATTTCAAAAGCGCTGAAACAGTTCCATGTAACCGACGATTTTTATTTCCTGGATAACCATTTCCTGGTTTTTATTGCTGAGAAATAATTGCTCAGTTGTTTTGTTGTTCCGCATGGTCCCTTCGGGGACCTTGCGGTATCAGCAACAGCATTTAAGCCTGGAGCGGCTTTACAGATGCTTTTCATTCCTGCATCTTTCGTATTTTTGCAGGCTAAATTATAATCATATGAAAAAACTACTTTTTGCTTCACTCATCCTGCTTTCCGCCTGTGCCAAAAAGGAAGACGATGAAACTCCATCGCAGCGCTCTGCCTCCTTCAAAATCGGCAGCACTGTTTTTACGGTTGAAAAACCTTACATCGGAATTTTTAACAACAACGGCACCATTTACAACACCATGACCTTAACCGCTGCCGATGGCTCGGAAGTGGAATTGAAATTCACCGGAAGCACGCCTGCAACCTATCCGCTGCAGTCGTTCAGTGATGCCCTTTACACCACTTCAACAGGAAAGCAATACAATGCAACTTCCGGAAGCCTCACTACTTCATCGTATGAAATTGACGGAGCTGTTTACAAAGCAACAGGCACTTTCCATTTCCATGCAAAAGCCATTGCTGCACCCATTGATTCGCTGGAGATCACCGAAGGTGTTTTCACCAATGCATCCAATGAACTTTGATAAAGGTTGTGATCTGAGATAAAATAGAAAAGCAGTTTCCAATACCCGTTTTCATTATCACAATTACACGCACGCTTAAAATGAAATAAGGGGGCCACCTTACGGGATGACCCCCTTACTTATTATTTGCAACCGGTCAAAGTCCTGACCTGGGAACTTTATTTTTTATCGGAGGTACGGTTTTAAGGTAAGCGAATATGGCTTTGGCCTCGTGATCGGTGAGGTATATATAAGGTACCATGGGATAGCGCAGTGGCGGGCCGTTGGGCACAATGCCATTTTTCAATGCATTTACAAATTGCTCTTCAGTCCAGTTACCGATACCTGTTTCCGGATCCGGGGTAAGGTTTTGTGTAAGCATCACAGTTCCTTCCATGGTCAGCGGCTTGTTGCCACCGCCGAGGTAACCTTCTGTTTTCGGAGGGTCTTCGACGTTCATCTTTTTAAAATCAGCCGAATGGCAGGTCCAGCAGTCGAGGTTATATACGAGGTATTTTCCCAGCTCCAGCATGTTGTTCGTATCGGGCGGAGTCACGGCATGATCCGGAAACTTCAGCGGCTTAAAAGCAACCAGGCAAAGGAACTTGGTAAGGAAGGACGGTTCGCAGGGCTGATCAACAGTATTGGATGCCGCCACCAGCGGGTCATCCGAACGCAGAAATGCAATGATGGAGTTGACGTCTTCATCCGACATATGCGGAAGCTTGGCCATATAAGGAGGTGAATATTGACCATCACGCTTGACGCCCGTTCGAAGCAGCGTCAGCAGCTCACCGTCGGTCCAAGAGCCGATCCCGAAGTTCTTGTCCTGCGTAATGTTCTGTGAAAAAATATTGCCGAATTCTTTTGGAGCATCCATCATCTGCTGCCCCGTTAATGTACCTGTGTTGGCGTCTTTGTGACAATGGACGCAAAGCAGCAGGGCCAGCTTCTTTCCGCGTTCCACCCGTTCAGGGGTAACCTCCACCTTGTAGTCAATTTTCTTTGTTTCATAAGAGGGGACACCCCTGATCTGGATAAAAGCAAAGCCGCAGATTCCTGCGGCTACAACGATTCCAATGATGATCAGCAGGAATTTAAGCAGTTTTTTCATAAATGGGTTTTGGGATTTTTTACTGTGGGTTTTCAGAAGTAAAAATATAGATTAGGATTTACCGGGAAAATGTACTTCAACTTTGATACAATTTATTTTTTAACAATGGAAAGTGAATAAAATTTGTGATGAGTCATAAATGATGAGCTGCCTGCCCTGACAACAGTCAGGCAGGTTTGGAGCGGAGATTTATAATCTGGTATAGGCTGAAAACGAACATAAGGCCCGTAGTTGCCCTGTTCATCGCTCATTGAGGCATAACTCCCCGCTAACCCATGGGTCATGTCAGCATTTAAACCTGATCCATTGTTTCTTACATAAGTTACTCAGAATAAAAGCCGAACATGAGGAATTATGTAAGCAATGTCCTTAAATTTAGTCTTGGAAATGAATAAAAATTGTTATTTTCGAGGCGTTAAAAAATTATTTCCAGCCTCAACTCCCTTTTAAAAAAGAAAAAATGGACAACGAAATGACCCAGGGTCAGGACCTTGAAAGAAAGGACCAGGATTCAAAAAAGGTGATCGTTATTGTAGTTATTACCATCCTGCTGGGAGTGAATGTACTCCTGTTATGGCAGTTTTTTGATAAGAAGAATAACCTGGAAGAGGTTACCAAGACACTGGAAACCACCGTTTCGGAAAAAGATGCCCTGTCGGCCGAGCTGCAGCGAATGAAGACGGAATATGAGAAAGTGAACCAGGAGAATGCCAGCCTGCAAAGCCAGCTGTCATCAAAGGATGAAGAGATCAAATCCAAGATCGCCGAAATACAGCGGCTGATCAATTCAGGTGATGCTGCCCAGTTCAAAAAAGCCCGCCAGGAGCTGGCTATCTTAAAGGTGCTCAACTCCAGCTATGTGGTGCAGATTGACTCACTGAACAAAGTGAACAAAGAGCTTAATGAGCAAAATCTTACTTTAAATAACAGCCTGACCGACGCCAAGGGCAAAATGGATAACCTCCAGGCCCAGAATTCCGTGCTGTCGAACAAGGTGGCTATCGGCTCCATTCTTAAAACACAGAATGTAAAAGCCATAGGGGTGAAGTATAAATCAAGCGGGAAGGAGCTGGAAACAACCAAATCAGGAAGCGTGCAGAAGATCAAAACGTGCTTTAAGATCCTTGAAAACCTGGTGGTTGACAAGGGGTCGAAGGATATTTACCTGCGTGTGCTGAGCCCGGATGGGGCCGTGATGTCCACGTCAACAGAAACGTTTACCTATAACAACCAGCCATCCCTGTTTACCATCAAGGAAAGCATTGATTACGAAAACAAGGATACGGACGTTTGCGTGTATTGGGCCAAGGGCTCTCCTTATACAAAAGGCAAATACACCATTGAGATCTATTGTGAAGGAAACCAGATCGGTTCATCCACGCTTACTATGAAGTAAGGGGTTTCTTCATTTTCAGCTGCATATTATTAATAAGATCCTGTTCGCGGATGTCAATCCGGTAAGCCATTTTTTGTACCTTTGAATGGCCCGGGTAATTCAGCAAAATGAAAAAAACTCTTCTCTTAGCAGTCATTTCCTTCAGCCTTTTTTCCGTTAAGGCCCAGATCACTGAAACCTTCCACGATTTTATTGTAACCGGCATTGCAGGCGATACCATCAACCTGGCTGATTATGCAGGTAAGAAAGTACTCGTGGTGAATACGGCTTCGTACTGTTCGTATACTCCCCAGTTTGCTGACCTGGTGGTGCTTGATTCACTTTACGGAGGACCCGGCTTTGCCATTCTTGGTTTTCCCTGTAATGACTTCGGTGGACAGGACCCCTACGGCGATTCCGTCATCAACAGCTTTTGCACAGGCAATTATAATGTCAATTTTCAGATGATGTCCAAAATATCCATCATCGCACCTGATACGGCGGAAGTTTACAAGTGGCTGCAGCTGCAAAGCCGCAATGGCGTGCAGGATGCACCTGTGACCTGGAATTTTAATAAATTCTGCATTGATGAAGCCGGCCACTGGGTAAATCATTTTTCATCAGCAGTGAATCCGATGGATACGGCAATTACTAACTGGATCAATTCCCCGTCCGTACTTGGTATTTCAGAGAATAATACAGACGACAGGTTTGTCCTGCTTGAAAATCCTGCAGTCAGGAACATCAGGCTTTCCATAACAATGCCATCCGTTCAGCAGGTCGACATAGGATTATACGATATGAAAGGCGCTTTTTCAGTGAATATTTTTAATGGCAGTCTTTCGGGGATTTCCAGTATTTCATTCCCTGTAACCGGGCTCGACAACGGACTTTATTTCATCCGGATCAAAAGCAGCAGCCTGAACAGGGTATTAAAAGTACTGGTGCAGCAATAACGGTTTGATTTTTTTCTGAAAATCAGGCAATGCCCTGGTTGGCCACGTATTTTACAAGGGTCCGCTTGGCCATGGGTAATAGTGTTTCTTCAAGCGGAAGCTGCAGCTCGGCTTCAATGACGTAAGTAGCAGGGTTTGGCAGCTTTTTATGATAGCGGATCAGGTCACTTTTGATGTTTTCAAAGGTATTGGTCAGCGTTTTTTCATAGGAGCATACATAGCTCGTATAGATGCCGCGATACTTTTCAGTGCTCTGTTCAAATATGCTGATCTGGTATTCGTATACCTGCGTTTCACTGGTGCCGCCGTTTTTCAGCAGGATATAACCTTCAGAAGGGTTGAGCGGCATGATGCCAACGGGTGCAATGTGCAGGTTGACTTCAATCATGTCGTATATTTTTTTGCCGTCGGCAAGATACTTTTCAAACTGGGGAATGGAGAAATCCACAATGTTCTCGATTTCCTGCATCAGCTGGTCGTCGGCCAGGATCTTTTCATAAATCAGCCTGAAATTGCTCAGGTCGGCGCTGCTCATCCTTTCGGGAAAGCTGTCGTAAAGACTTTTTTTGTTTTCCTTGAGGGCCACCACATTTTTATAGTGTTCAATCAGCTCCGACAGGGAAGGGTAAAGCCTGGCCTCGCCGAAATGCTCGCTGACCTGCTGCAGGTAGGCCAGCAACAGGTACCTTTTATATTCAAAATCAATAAGCTTCTCAGTGATCCAGTTTTTGCTTAACGAGGTCATATATGTTTATAAAATGGTTGAAATATAACAATGAATGTACGAATAGTGACCTGAAAGTTTTAGCAATTTTGGGGCAATTATTACAGTACACCTCAAAATACATGCCGCCACCTGACCGACAGTAACAACGGCTAAAATAAACGAAAATGATAAATAACACACTGAAATTTTTAGTTATGCAGTTCAAAAACGTCATCAAACCAGTCATTTCTTTCATGCTGCTTGCAGGAGCGGTCAACATGCAATCATGCATACCCGCACGTCAATTTGATGATATGAAGGGCAAATCGGAAAAACTCGAGTCGGAAAACGCCAGGCTTCGGGCTGAAAACCTTTCTTATGAAACCAAAAACAAGGAGCTGTCCATCACCAATGCCGATCAGAAGAAAAGGATGGAGCAGCTTACCGGTGATACGGCCGATATGGGCCTCAAATCGCGCCGCATGAGTGAAATGTACATGAGGCTGGAGGACTCCTATGACAGGCTGATCAAGAACAATGAAAAAATTAATGCTGATGCTACCCTTGATAATAAGAAGCTTTTGCTGATGCTTGAAAACACGCAGAAGGACCTGATCAAAAAGGAAGATTCACTGACTAAGATTGAAAGCATGATGATGAGGAAGCAGGACAGCCTGAATGCCATGAATAACACGCTGAAAGAACGGGAAGCCCGGCTGCTTGAGCTGGAACAGATCTTAAGCAGAAAAGATTCCACCGTTAAAGCGCTGAAGAATTCAGTGAGCGAAGCATTGCTTGGTTTTGAAAATAAGGGGCTGACTGTTACACAGAAGAACGGTAAGGTGTATGTGTCGCTCGAAGAGCAGCTCCTGTTTGCTTCAGGAAGCACCGTGATTGATCAGAAAGGCGAATCGGCTTTGAAGCAGCTGGCAAAAGTGCTGGAAAAAAACACCGACATCAATGTGCTTATTGAGGGACACACGGATAATGTTCCCATCAAAGGCGGAGCGATCAAAGACAACTGGGATCTGAGCGTGCAGCGCGCCACCTCCGTTGTAAGGATCCTTGTTGGTTCAGCGAAATTAAACCCGGTGAGGCTCACTGCTGCCGGCAGGGGCGAGTTCCAGCCTGTTGACACAGGATCATCGGCTGAAGCCAGGAAAAAGAACAGGAGAATTGAAATCATCCTTACTCCAAAGCTCGATGAACTGCTCCAGGTGCTTGAAAACAATTGATGCCCGGTTTATACCTGGCAGCTTTTAATTTATTGTCTATGACACGGTGATGTCATGAACAGCAAAACGACAATGGATCTGAAAAGAAATTTTTTTATCCGTCATGCTTTTCTCATTGCCGTGCTCTTAACTTATTTTGTCGCCGGCGGATTTTTATTTTATTTCACCGCTTATTACACCGATTACCTGGACACTGTTTTTTATCTTCACATCAGTGAAAAATACGCACATGGGAATTTTTATGATGCGATAAATAATTACTGGTCGCCGATGATTTCCTGGCTGCTGGTTCCTTTCCGGCTTTTACAGGCCGATCCCATGGTTTCATTTAAAGTCCTGCAGCTGCTTACCGGAGCAATGACCCTGTACCTGTCGTTTGAACTTGCGAAAAAGCTGATTGGGGAGAACATTCAGGCAAAGATTTTTATGATCTGCCTGATCCCTGTTTATCTCAGCTATGCTTTGTTATATATGACGCCCGACCTGCTGTTCCTGACCACGCTGCTTTTGATGTTTCTTCAGCTGCTAAGCATGGCAGATAACATAACCGGTATTTCAATCAGGCAATGCGTTTATGCCGGAGCCACGGGGGCTGCACTTTATTTTACAAAATCATATGGCTTACCTTTTTTTATCACTGCCATTTCTTTACCTGCAATTATCCTTCTTTTGAAAAGTAAAAAAAACGAAAGAGGCTTCATTTTAAAAAAATATTTCATTGCCTTGTCTGTATTTTTATTTCTTGCCGCCGGCTGGATGTTTTGCTTAGCTCACAAGTATGGATCTTTTTCAGCCGGCTATGCTTCAACTTATAACTTCAGCCTGCTGGCGCCGGGCAGGTATGAGCCGGGGCAGCCGTTAAAGCATCCCATGTTCGGAAACGGTTTAATGCCTGTGGAAGCAGGTCATGTAAGCATCTGGGAATCGCCTTCAGTCATGGAGTCCAAAACCTGGAGCCCTCTGGAAAGCAAATCAAATGCGGCTCATTTTTTACATATCGTATCATTTAACTGGGTGAGCTTTTATTATTTTATGATCAGCCGCAACACAGGAATGCTGTTTCTCATTACCCTGCTGATCTATTTTATTTTTATCCGGAAACCATTCAGCAGGATGACCATGCCTGTAAAACTGCTGCTGGTATGGATGATTATTTTCACGTCCGGATATTCCCTTGTGTTTTTTATGCCCCGTTATATCTGGATTTGCAACATACTCATGATCCTGGTCATGATCACCCTCTGGAAGCAGCTTGTCGCGGAAAAAAAATATTTACGTTTATTGGGTGCGGTTTTCCTTTGTCTTGCGTTTTTTCTTGAAATAAAAAAACCAATGAAGGAATTATTGTTCAGGCATGATGCTCCGATGCATATGCAGGAGCTGGTCAGCGGGTTCATACATCCTGTCAGCGCCTTAAAAACATCTTATGCCGGCAGCATGCAGCTTCCGTTAATCATACGCAGGATAAAAAGCCTGGAATTACCGCCGGGAAATGCAGCAGGCATTGCAGCGGACGATCCGGTCCGGTTTTCATATACGCAATCGTTACTCCTGTGCATGTACACGGGCATGCCATTTTACGGGGAGCTTCCGGTTAACCTGCAGCAACCGGCATTAATTAAAGCGTTGCGTCAGCACCAGATCCGTTATCTTTACACCTGGCAGCAGACTGTTCCGGTTCCTGTGGATAACCGGAAGCTGCTTGTGGATCCTGTTGCAGGATTTACCTTAACCGGCGTCAACCCATGAAATACCTGCTGCTGATTGTTTATTTCATACTGCTGAACCTGTCATGCACACAGGCATTTTCACAGAAAATCCTTACCCTGAACAAGCCCGGCTATCCCAACAGGATCAGGTATTACGAAAACCAGGAGATCAGCTTTAAGCTCAAAGGCGAAAAAGTGGTGCATACGGGCCTCATCACGCAATTAAACGACACCATGTTCCTGCTCAATACTATTTTTCCGGTAAAGATCAGCGACATTACCATGGTGGTCGATTATAAAAAAGGTGCAGGAGCCCGGTTTTTCAGCAAGGTAACCCTGGCAGCCGGACTTTTATACCTGGGGCTTGGTGCGGCCAACAGCCTGATTTTTGGCAGCCCGCCGGGTGCTGAGGGAAGGTTTCTCGTAGTGAGCGGAGCGCTCATCGGCACCAGCTTCCTGTTAAAACCTTTTTGTGTGCGCAAATACAGGATCAATAAAAACAGGTATTTAAAAGTGATTGATGTAACGATTTGAAATCCATTTGTCAGCGTTTTTTCTAATTTTGCAGCGCTTTAATTATTTTCAAATTAATACCTGTTGGAACCCAAAAGACATTTAATCACCGCTGCATTGCCTTATGCCAATGGACCGGTACACATCGGGCACCTGGCCGGATGTTACCTGCCCGCTGATATTTATGTGCGTTACCTCCGTGCCACTGAAAAGGATGTAAAGTTTATCTGCGGATCAGATGAGCATGGAGTGCCCATCACCATCAAAGCAAAACAACTGGGCATCAGTCCGCAGGATGTGGTGGACAAGTATCACCACATGATGAAGGATTCGTTCGCCCAGTTCGGGATTTCTTTCGATCATTATTCCAGGACCTCAGCAGCCATACACCATGAAACTTCTTCTGAGATTTTTAAAACACTGTATGATAAAAATGTTTTTATTGAAGAGGTGACGGAACAGTTTTATGATGAAGAAGCAAAGCAGTTCCTGGCCGACCGTTACATCGTAGGAACATGTCCGCGTTGTGGTTTTGAAAATGCCTATGGTGATCAGTGCGAAAACTGCGGATCGTCGCTCAACCCTACCGATCTCATTAACCCGAAGTCGAAGCTTAGCGGAAAGGCACCGGTATTGAAACCCACCAGGAACTGGTTTTTACCGCTTGATCAATACCAGGAGAAGATCACCACCTGGATTGGTTCGCACAAAAACGACTGGAAACCCAATGTGTACGGACAGTGCATGAGCTGGCTCCAGCAGGGTCTCCAGCCGCGCGCCATGACTCGCGACCTCGACTGGGGCGTGAAGGTCCCTTTGCCCAATACCGAAGGCAAGGTGCTGTATGTATGGTTCGACGCGCCTATCGGTTACATTTCGGCAACCAAGGAATACTTTGCTGCAAAAGGCCAGCCTGATGAATGGAAAAAATACTGGCAGGATAAAGATTCTTCCCTCATTCATTTTATCGGCAAGGACAACATCGTTTTCCATTGTATTATTTTTCCCGCCATGCTCATGGCGCACGGAGATTACATTGTACCTGCAAATGTTCCTGCCAATGAATTTCTGAACCTCGAAGGAGATAAAATTTCCACTTCACGCAACTGGGCCGTCTGGCTGCATGATTACCTCGAAACATTTAGCGGCAAGCAGGATGTGCTGCGTTATGTGCTTACTGCCGCTGCACCTGAAACCAAGGATAATGATTTTACCTGGAAAGATTTTCAGGCAAGAAACAACAATGAGCTCGTTGCCATCCTTGGAAATTTTGTAAACCGCACGCTGGTGCTCACGCAAAAATTTTTCAACGGTCAGATCCCTTCGCCGGGTGAACTGACTGACAGCGACAGGCAATGTCTTGATTCACTTAAAACTTTTCGTGAAAAAATCGGTGAAAGCCTCGACCGTTTCCGTTTCCGGGAAGCGCTGGCCGAGCTGATGAACCTGGCCCGTACCGGAAATAAATATCTTGCCGATCACGAGCCGTGGAAGCTCATCAAAACCGATGAAAAAAGAACGGGCACCATCCTGTATGTTTCCAATATGATAACGGCACACCTGGCAGTGCTTGCAGCACCATTCCTGCCGCATTCGGCTGAGAAAATGCGCAAGATGCTGAACATGGAAAACAGAAGCTGGATGAAGCTGGAAACGGAATTGCTTCCTGCCGGACATCAGCTTGGTGAACCTGCCTTGTTGTTCGAGAAAATAGAAGATGATATTATTTTAAAGCAGGTCGAAAAATTGCATGAATCAAAAGCGCTTTCGGAAGCGGCTGCTGCTGCCGAAAAAAAGGCCGAAGCCATCAAGGAAGAAACGACGTTTGATGACTTCAGCAAAATGGACCTGCGTGTAGGGACCATCCTGGAAGCGGTGAAAGTGCCTAAAACCGACAAGCTCCTGCAATTGCTCATTGATACGGGAATCGACCGCCGTACGGTGGTTTCCGGGATAGCAGCCTGGTATGAGCCTGATAAGATCATCGGCAGGCAGGTGGTGCTGCTTGCCAACCTGGCACCGAGAAAAATAAAAGGCATCGAATCAAAAGGAATGATCCTGATGGCTGAAGATGCATCAGGCAAACTCAGCTTTGTAACATCCGTGGACCAGGTAAAGCCCGGAAGTAAAATTTCATAATAGGGCACCTCTATAAACCTCTTATACTGCGTTGTGCAAAATTTTTAAAATCCTCATTTACGCATTAGTAAACTCCGGTTTTAAAAATTTTGCACGCCTTGTCTAAGAAGGTTTCTAGAGGCACCCTTGGATTTGTACATAAAGTAAATTTTCTATAATAAGAACATTTTAAATTCAGAAAATCTGTTAAAAAGTAGTGGTTAATAGCTTTAACCGTTAAATTAAAGCTTTAACAAGAAGTAACGGTCAGGATAAACGACCATGCCCGCCCTTCACATATTCTGATATGAAAAAAACAGCCATTGTATTACCTGTACTGATTTTATCTATTATGAAGCTGTTTGCCCAGGAATTATATATTCCCCGAAACATCCAGCGGGCCATCGATAAAGGGACACGCACGCGCCAGGGTGTGCCCGGGTTAAAATACTGGCAGAACTTTGCACACTATGATCTGAAGATCACATTCAACCCTAAAAATCTGCTGGTTTCAGGAACGGAAACAATTACCTATGAAAATAACAGTCCTGATTCACTTCGCAGGATCGTGATGCGAATTTATCCGAACTATTATAAAAAAGGAGTTATGCGCGACCGCACCATTGATGTGGCAGATGAATCGGATGGCGTAATTATCGACAACCTCACCGTGGGCGGCGAAGTGCTGGATGTTTCAGCGCAAAGCAGTGCCGTCGTAACAGATCAGACTATTATGGTGATCCGTAAGCCTGTTGGCCCGAAGCAGAAAATCACGCTGGAGGTAACGTGGCATTATACGTTAAACAAAGGATCGCACAACAGGATGGGTCAGGTGGAGGAAGGGTCGTATTTCCTGGGTTTCCCATTCCCGCGCATAGCTGTTTATGATGATGCCAATAGCTGGGATGTCAGCCAGTATATGGGCCAGGATGAACCATATTTCGATTTCGGAAATTTTACTGCTGAAGTCACCGTGCCGAAAAATTATGTGGTATGGGCAACGGGTGAACTGCAGAATGCAGACGAGGTTTTTCTGCCTGCCATTGCTGCAAAGCTGAAATCCGCCCTTGCATCCGGCCAGGTTACGGAAGTGATCAGCAAAGCGGAAGCGGATGAAAAAAAGGTAACTGCAAAGAACAAGTGGAACACCTTTAAATTCAAGGCTTCCTATGTTCCTGATTTTGCCTTTGGTACAAGCGACCATTACATGTGGCAGGCAACGGGACTGCAGGTTGATGCAGCCGGCCGGCGGGTGCTGGTGAACACGGCTTTCAACCCCAATGAGAAAAGCTTTTACGAAGTGCTTGAATTTGCCAGAAAAACGATCGAAGTGATGTCGTTCGACTTCCCCGGCGTGCCGTATCCCTATCCACACATGACTGTTTTCCAGGGTGCTGACCAGATGGAGTACCCGATGATGGTGAACGATAACCCGATAGCAGACAGGACAGAGAGTATTGCTTTGACGGACCATGAAATCATGCATACCTTTTTTCCATTTTACATGGGCACCAACCAGACCAGGTATGCCTGGATGGACGAAGGCTGGGCGACCATCGGGGAATGGTACATCAGTCAGAAAATCGATACCACCATCGTGGATCTATATGGTGTTGATGCAACCAGGCACATCCTGGGTACGGAAGATGATTTGCCGCTGATCATCCCCTCCAATCAAATGAATGAGCAGACCTATTTTGTAAATGCATATCCCAAGCCCGGTTTCATCCTGCTATACCTGAAGGACATGCTGGGTGATTCGCTTTTCCGGAAATCGGTACAGGCGTATATGGATACCTGGAACGGCAAACATCCGTTGCCGTGGGATTTTTTCTATTCCATCAACAGGGCCTGCAACCAGAATCTTGACTGGTTCTGGAAGGCCTGGTACTATGATTATGGTTCCGTGGATCTGACGGTTACAGAAGTAAAGAAGCAAGCAACGGGTTACGACATCGTCATCACTTCCACCGGGAACAAGCCAGTTCCTGTATATGGTGAAGTGTTTTTTGATGACGGTTCTACGCAGCATTTCCACGAAACCGCAGCCATCTGGGCCAAAGGAAACAGGACGTTTGTGCTGACCGTTACGGGCGATAAGGAAATCAATAAGGTCGTCATTCACCACAGCTATGTGCCTGATGTGAATGAAAAGGATAATAGCTGGAAGGCGGGGGAGTAGGTTATTACAGCACCGGCACTGGAAATATGGACATAAATTTTATAAACCGGGAAAATCAGCTATTTTTGCGGCCTGAAAACAGGAATGATCTGTATTTGAACCTGGTCTCGTAGTTCAACGGATAGAATAGGAGTTTCCTAAACTCTAGATGGCAGTTCGATTCTGCCCGAGACTACCACTTTTTTAATCGTACTTTATCAAATATCATTGAAAATGCCTCTTTTTACTGATTGTACAGCAAACTCAATAAAGTGAGATTAAGTTGAAATAACCAAAAACTGTCCCCCATTTACTGCCCCCCGATTGTTTTTAGCAGTACCTTAGTCAAGAACCAGTAGTAAAATAGGTAATATGATGAGTCGATTTTTCTTATTAATCGTATTCTTCTCCCTCTCTTTAGTAATTTGCAAAGGGCAGAACTTAGTGCCTAATCCAAGTTTTGAGGATACGGTTTACTGTCCTACTACTCTAACTTTGATAGATGCTGCTGCTGGATGGAGTTCCGGTAATGCCATTGGTACTTCTGATTATTATAATACCTGCTCACCACCTGGAATTGCACCTCCAAATACATTATTCGCATTTCAATATCCATTTACAGGAAATGCTTATGCAGGAATAATTCCAGTAAATTACCAACTTGCATTTCCAGACTACAGAGAATATATTGTATCACAGTTAATAAGTGCATTACAGCCGGGGACCAAATATTTTGTTTCATTTTATGTTAATAGAGGATACGGCATTCAACAACATTATATTTTAGCAACAAACAAATTTGGTGTGCTTTTCAGTACAATAGCATTTGGAATTTCAAATCCGGCACCGGAAAATAACTTTGCTCATGTTTATTCTGATAGCATAATTACTGATACCCTAAGTTGGACACAGATAAAGGGTTCTTTCATAGCAGATTCAGCCTATCAGTATATTACCATAGGAAATTTTTTTGACAATGCTCATACTGACACATTAAATTTTGGTGATACAATTGCATATAGTTCATATTATTTAATTGATAATGTTTGTGTTTCTTCTGATTCACTTATCTGTTATACAAATGTGGGGATTGATGAGGTAAAGAATAAGGAAGAAATTATTTTGTTTCCAAATCCTTTCACAAATACGATAAATATCACAGCTAAAGAAACCGGTTTGGTTGAAATAACTTTATTCGATTTAACATCAAGAAAAGTATTAATTCAATCATTTAAAACTTCAACAGTCCTTAATACAGAACCGCTTGCCAAAGGGCTTTACATTTATGAAATAAGAAGTAAGGATAGGGTAATCAAGAAAGGGAAAATTCTAAAAGATTAATTCTGCAATGAAAAAACAAGTTTTCTTAATCATCCTTTTTCACATTTGCGGGTTTTGCAAGGGGCAGAATTTAGTGCCGAATCCGAGTTTTGAAGTTTACGATACATGTCCAAATTATTGGGATCAATTATATCTGTTAAATAACTGGACAAAGTTCAATACCGGCTCCCCTGATTACTACAATTCCTGCGATAATTCAAACTTTGCCGGGGTGCCTAACAATATTACGGGGTTTCAACTTGCCGCTTCCGGTCAAGCTTATATTGGCGTAGTTACATATACCCTGTCAGGAGACAGCATTTCGAGTTATAGAGAATTTGTAGGAAACGAATTAATTTCTCCTTTAGTCATAGGCACAAAATATTTCGTCACGATGAAAGTAGCTTTAGCGTTGGGAGATACTTCCTTTTTAAAATATTCAAGCAATAGCCAATGTGTGCTGTTTACTACCTCACTATATACTGTGCTTCCGTTGCCGTATAATCCATTACCTAATTTAAATTTTGCACACTTACGAAATCTTACTATAATAAATGACACTGCTAATTGGACAACATTAAGCTGGACTTTTATTGCAGACTCTTCCTATCAGTACATTGTTTTGGGTAATTTTTTTAAGGATAGTTTAACCAATGCATTTTTGGTTAACACTTCATCATCCGCGTGGGTACCAGAGGCGTATTATTATATTGATGACGTTTGTGTTTCAACAGATTCCCTAACCTGCAATTCAACAGTTGGAATTAAGGAATTGTCAAATAGTGAGAATATTTCTGTTTTTCCAAACCCTTTCCAGGAAGAATTTCAAGTAACTTTTAGTTCAAATCAACCTGTTTCACTTACTATTGTTGACTTTACCGGGAGAAAAGTATTCAATAAATCGTTTGTTCGTTCAACTGAAATCAATACATCATATTTTTCAAAAGGAATTTACATTTACGAAATGAGAAGTAACAATGGAATAATAAAAACCGGTAAATTAATAAAGGATTAAATGAAAGCGAATGAAACGTCCTCCGGTCAGGCAGGGAAATGTATTATCAGATATTCACAAATCTGTGTCTTTCTGTGAAATTGATCTGTGTTAATCCGTGAGAAAAAATGACTTCCAAAGACTATGGACCCTTTAATCAATAAACGCGCTTTCAAAGTACTGTTATAAAGTGTTACTGCTCAGCACTAACTGCAGGCATTTTTCTTTTTAAAAATATAATTAGCATTCCGCCGCTTTAGCGCGTATCTTGTAAAAATCTCTAACCCTCCTCCCGGTTACCGCTTTAAAAATTTATGCTGTGGATAAACCAGATTCAGGCATAGGGACCAGGTTAATTGTTCCGGAGTTACAGCAGAATACGCGATTATTGTTAAACAAACTATTCCGTATTCAGAAGCAGGAACAAATGCGGTATTTCCTTTTGCAAATTGCGGTTTTCTTTTAAAAAATCTGAATCCAACCAGCAAAGGGTGACAGGTCAGGGGTTAATCAAGGTTTTGATTTCGGGGAAAGAAATTACGGGATATACACATGGCCTGACTATGACAGGAAGGTTAAGTATCCCTGTTTCGCCGCAAGTAGTCCGGCTTTCTGTTCTTTCAGGAAGCTGGTATCAACGGTCTTAAATATAATTCAACCAGTATTAAAATAAAAACGGAATGTGTTTTTCAGCCAGTGCAAGTTTTGGAGCAGGCATTGTGCTATCTGTGATCAGTGTTGCATCAATTATTAAAGTGCAATCACCATCGCAGGTTGCTTTTGCATCCATACCGCTGATTTTTTGCATTCAGCAGAATATCGAAGGTATTTTATGGCTGATCATACCCGGCCAGGAATATGCAGTATTACAATCCATATGCACCCATGCTTTCATATTCCTTGCACAGATCCTGTGGCCCGTGTGGGTGCCGTTTGCATTAATGAAGCTGGAAAAAAATAAAAAAAGAAGAAAAATACAGCAGGGAATGTTTTGGACAGGATGTCTGCTGGCGCTATACCTGAGCTACTGTTTGCTGACCTTTCATGTGGAGGCAACCATTGACGGGTATCATATTTCGTATAAGCAGGACTATCCGAAACCCTTCAGCCATAATATCGGGCTGGTCTATATACTTGTCACCATCGCCCCGCACTTCGTTTCAACGGTCTGGAGGATGTGGATACTGGGTTCGGTTATTTTAATTTCTTATGTTATTACCACGGTGCTATACGTGGATTATATCGTTTCAGTCTGGTGCTTTTTTGCTTCCGTGATAAGCCTGGCGGTTTTGGCCATTATGAATGAAATTAGCAGGCCGGATGAAACATTTCCGGAAGTCACTGATGATGCGGAGAAGGTTATAGTTTCGTAGCATTCCGTGTTGGGGAACACAGCAATGGCTTTTTTATATCGACGTCTCCCCCGAATCAATCCTGATCTGTGCGTACACGACTTTTATTTCTTCGAGGTTTGCCTTGGTGACGGGCTTGTTGATGAATTTCTTTACAGAGGTGAAACGGTCGGCGCGGCTGTGATCAGATAAATCAAGGGAGGAGGAAAGCATGATGATGCAGCACTGGTCCCTGAAAGACTTTGGCATTCGTTGCAATTGTTCCAGGAATGCAAAGCCGTCCATCTGCGGCATTCGGATATCAACAAAAATCAGCTGTGGCAGCTTTTCGGGTGTGCTTTGATGCTGCTCCAGGTATGCCAGGGCATGGGTTGCCATGTCAAACTCGAGGACGTCTTTTGCAAAATGGTTTTTCCGGATCAGGTACACGGCCACATACCGGTCGATCTTTGTATCGTCGATGATCATGACCCGTTCGAATGTGAAGATTTCTGCAGTCATCATTTTTTTCGTTTATGCAAGACGTTACTACTGGAAATACAGGTTGGGAATGTGCAGGCAGAACTCCGTTCCGATGCCGGGCTCTGATTCAAGCTCAATGGCGCCGTTCAGCTTTTCAACGGTCTCTTTAACCAGGTACAGGCCGATGCCCGACCCGCCGGAGTTTTCAGCCACGCGGTAAAACATGTCGAATATTTTCTGATGCGATTCCCTTTCAATGCCAATGCCATTGTCTTTGATCACAATGCTCGCTTCCGAATCCGTGGTTTTAACTTTGATCTGCACAAAAGGATCCATGTTATCAGGGTCCTGGTAACGGATGGAGTTGGAGATAAGGTTGTTGAGCACGGCGTTCAGCTTGCGCTTGTCGGAACAGAAAGGCCGTTCCGCCCTGATGTCAATCAGGATATCCACAGGCCGTCCCTGATCGCCCATGTACCTGAGGTTTTTGGTGATGTCGTCAAGCATTTCTTTGAAGTCGATCTCTTCACCTTTGATCTCGGTTTTGGTGTTGCGCGTGTAATCGAGGAGGTCAAGAATAAAATGATCGAGCTTGCCGACGCTTTCTTTCAGAAGCTTCATGTGATGACGCACCATTTCATCATCCGATTCGTCTTCCGTGATCTGGATGATGCCTGCCATTGATTTAAGCGGGGCGCGCAAATCATGCGAAACACCGTATACGAATTTGTCCAGCTCCTTATTGGCTTGTTGCAATTCATCACGCTGCTTTTCCTTTGCATGCAGCAGCCCGATGTCAAAGCTCTGCTCCACATTTTTCACGGTGTAATTATTGAGGTGGTACGACCACAGTCCGCAGATGAAAAAGATGCACGTGGCCAGCAGGATATGGATCATGAAAGTCTGCAGGTCCATGTAATCCATGGAAGTGAAATAGATCTTGTCATAACCCATGAACTGCAGATAACCAAATATGGCATGGTGCATGAAAACGGTGAATGCAAGGGGGATCTGCAATTTCCAGTTCTGGTAGGTGATCAGGATGGCGCTGCCGATAAAGGCGATGAAATGCATCTCGAACAGGCCGTGCATCTGGTAAACATACATGGCCATGAATACGGCGAATACGGCGCTGAGCACATACTGGTACAGATCGGAGCCGGGCAGGATCTTCCGGGTTGCATAATAGGCAAGTAAACACATGCCACCGATCTCCAGGGCAATGGTCCAGGTGTCATAAAAGCCGGCAAAGATCAGTCCCAGCAGGAAGAACCCGGCTAAAAAATAATTCATCATCAGGTCCGACCTGTGCTTCATCTGCAGGCGGAAAGCATTCAGGTGTTCTTTTCTTTCTTTGTTTTGTATGTCGCTGACGTGTTGCATAAAATTTAATGCGGTATCGGTGTTTATGGCCCCGCCTGGTTTCAGGCCGGAGCCGGTGTTTGATTTAATAACTGTAAGTATATACGATAAAACTATTGATAAAACTGGTTCGGGATCTGAATAATGAACCTGGTTCCGGATCCCGGAACAGATTCCACTTCAATGGTCCCTTTCAGCTTGTCAATGGTCTCTTTCACTATATACAGTCCAAGGCCGGAGCCTGTGGACGCTTCTGAAATGCGGTAAAACATCTCAAAAACTTTTTGCTGGTATTCTTCGCTGATGCCAATGCCATTGTCTTCCACAATAATGGTGGCCATGCTGTCATTGGTTTCAACAAGCACCTTTACCGTGTGCTTTTTAATATTGGGATTGATGTAGGTAACGGAGTTCGACAGGAGGTTGTTGAGAATGACGGTGAGCCTGTCTTTGTCAGAGCAGAACGTGGCCGACCCGCGTATTTCCGTGCTGATCTCCACGCCGTTCTGTTCACAGGCTGCAGGCAACCCGTCTATCACTTCATCCAGCAGCGTTCTGAAATGGATGACGTTCCTGGCCAGGCTGCAACGTGCATTCTTTGAATAGGCAAGAATTTCGGAAATGAAATGGTCAAGCCTGCCGATGCTTCCCTTGAGCATATCCATATGGTCGCAGATCAGCGTTTCCTTTGATTCGGAAGCAGTAATATCCACAATGCCAAGCATGGATAGCAACGGTGCGCGGAGGTCGTGTGAGATGCTGTATACGAACTGGTCAAGCTCCTTATTGGATTTCGTTAATTCGGCATTGGTTTTTTCCAGCGCATCCTGCTGTTCCTTCCTTTGCGTGATGTCGCGGAAATTGGTAACGATGGCATTCACGCCATCCAGCGTAAGCAGGTTGGTGATGGTGCCTTCCACCCATAAATAGGATCCGTCTTTTCGTTTGTTCCTGATGATGGGACCGGCAATCGGAACGGAAGGGCTCATGAGCACTTCCGTCATCAGCTTCTGGTAGGCATTTGCATCGATCGGATGAATAATGTCGAGGGCGCGCATCTGCATACACTCCTCAAAGCTGAATTCAAAACGCTTTACAATTTCAGGACTGACATAGGTAAATTTACCTGTTGCATCCATCATGCTGATCATGTCGGCGCTGTTCTCAATCAGCGAACGGAACTTGCGCTCATTAGCCAGCAGGGATTCTTCGGCCAGCTTCCGCTCGGTGATGTCAACGCTGATAGACAGATATTGATAGGGTTCATTGTCTTCGTTCAGGAAAGGAACGATGGTGGTATCAACCCAGTAGTAGGATCCGTCTTTGGCTTTGTTTTTAACTTCATTTCTCCAGACCTCACCGCGGGAAACCGTTGCAAACATGTTTTCCATAAAATCTTCTGAGTGGTAACTGGAGCTTAATATGCGGTGATCGCAGCCGGTGAGCTCTTTGGCCTTGTATTTTGAGATCCTGCAGAAATTTTCATTGGCATACCTGATAATGCCGCTCTGGTCGGTAATGGCAACAATGAGCGACTGGTCAAGCGCTTTTTTATAGTCTGCCGTTTCACGTTCACTTCTCCTGAGCTGATTTTCGGTGTAGATACGCTTGGTCACATCACGAAGGATGCCTTCATGAAACATCGGCTTGCCATTTTCATCGAGGATATAACGGCCGCGGTCTTCGACCCAGATCTCATTGCCGTCTTTTTTCTTCAGCCTGAAAACAGCGCGGCCTTCGGCGTTATCCTGCTGCACAGCATTGTCACGGTCGGACGTATTGAAATATAATTGTGATTTGATATCGATCGACAACAGTTCTTCTTTGCTGTCATACCCAAGCATTTTAACCATGGCCGGGTTGACATCAAGAAATTTTCCCGAGCCTGAGCTTTTATAAACACCGTCGAGCATCTGTTCAAACAGATCCCTGTATTTGCTTTCACTCTGTTGAATGGCATTTTCAGCCTGTTTCCTTTTGGTGATGTCGCGGTAATTGGCAACGATGGCATTCACACTGCTGTCGGGGAGTAAATTGTTAAGTGTCCCTTCAATCCAGATGTAATGGCCGTCTTTGTGGAGGATCCTGACCTGGAACGGGAATGGAACAAAAGGGTTTTTTTCAAGCTCGGCGAAAAGCTTTTCGCATTTTTCAAGGTCGTCCTGATGAATGTGGGTCCAGATTTTTTTATTCAGGTTCTCTTCCGGCAAAAATCCTGTCATTCGTTGCACGGCGGGACTCACATAAATAAAGTGATGGCTGGCATCAGTAAGGCAGATGGCATCTTCATTATTTTCGATCAGGCTCCTGAATCGTTTTTCACTGGACTGGATAAGCTCCTGTGCATGTTTTTTTTCCGTGATGTCGCGGATAAATCCGATAAAGGAATAATTGTTTTTTACAAAGGACGGAGAAATGCTGAGTGATATGTCAAACTCCCTGTTGTTCCTGTCCACAGCCCGCACTTCGGTAGTCTTGCCGCTCACCTGACTTTTTTTAAGCTGCAGAATTTTTCCCAGGTGCTCTTCATGTGCATTGCGCAGCCGCGCCGGGATGATCACTTCTGAAAGTCTTTTGCCCAGCACCTCTTCCTGTGTCCATCCGAACAGGTTTTCAGATTTGGAATCCCACCGGGTGATTTCCCCCTGTTCATTGAGGATGATGATGGCATCGGGAGCGGCATTAAAAATGGCTTTGATCTGCGCTTCGCTTTCCTGCAGGCGCACTTCGGCATTTTTCCTTTCGGTGATGTCGGATGCAACACCGTCGGTTCGCACAAGCCTTTTGTTTGCGTTTAGCGTGGGAGTTATCTTTGTTTCAATCCAGCGGATGTCGCCGTTTTTATGCCTGATCCTGTTTACGTATATAACGGAGTGCCCGTTTCGAAGCTTCTTCTCCTGTTCAGCGACAATTTTCCTGTCCTCTTCCAGCACGATTTCTTTCATCAGTGACGGACTGGTGAAAAAGTCTGTTGGCGTATAACCATACACTTTATGACAGGCAATGGAGATCTGCAGCAGCTGGCGGTTTTCCACGTCGACCGAAAAAAACACTTCGTCAATATTTTCAAAAAGCATGCGCAGCTCCTGGTGCGCCATGGTTACCTGTTCCGATTCTTTTTTTAAATGGCCGTTCAGCTCCACCATTTCCCTGGAGCTCAGTTCCAGCGAACGCTCAATCATTTTCCTGTCTTTCTCATGATGATCATAGGAATCACTGATGATCCTGAAAAGCTCTTTGAGTTCAGGCGAAAGCTTTTCGGGGCCACCCAGCGCTTTCTGGATCTGCCGTAACAAAAGTTTATTCAATGGTGTGTTGCGTTTCAACGGGCAATAATTTAATCAGTAACAGCTATAAATCATGATTCCGAAAATGTGGTAACGGTCATGGTCTGGTTATGTAATTCACACTTCACCTGGTTTAACAGCGGTGCTATCTCTCCATAGGAATAAAATCCTGATATGGCGGTGTCGGTGCCGTAGATGCTTCGCACCACTTCCACTTCTTCTTCGATACGCTGATCAAGAACGATCTTGCGTCCCACACAGGAGATAAGCAAAGCCAGGTCAGGTTTTTTCAGGATGTTCTTCACGCTGTTCTGTGCTGCATCGGAAGCGCCTTCAATCAGGCGGTCGATGTTGGCTTTCATCAGCCTGGCATAGGAGCCTTCAGGCATGTTACCGGCAAATGTCACGCTCCTGTCCTCTTCATTGATACCCAGGATCGTCCTGACAACGGCATCATTGGAATTGGCCATCCTGATGCTCAGCGGGAAAATCAATCCTGAACCCGGAAGCTCCCGGGCGCTTTCACCGAGATACATTTTGTAAATATCCAGCGCAGGCTTTCCGTCGAGCTCATACAACACATTTGCTTTGGCGCGTGTGATGAGTCTTTCAGGACCAAATGAATCCCAGCCGCCGACGCTGCCGTAACTGATGGAAAGGTTGTGTCCGTAAAATCCGACGATCACTATTTTACCTTCGGTTGGCGTTTCGTTGAGGCCTACCAGTGTGGATTTAAACCTGGTTCCGTCACCTGCAAGTCCGCCCGTGATGATGGTGCCTTCCGGCAGATGTTGCTGAAGCCCGATGACCATTTCACTGCCGTTAACCAGTTGGCCGTCGGCGATCACAAAAACATTTTTCAGCTGTGTGGTATCCAGCATCTTTGCAAGTGCACGGCCCGCTTCGTAACTGTTGGCCATTTCTTCAATCCGTACCACTGCAGTTTTAATGGTGGTTTTTTCGAATGCAATGGCTGTGAGCGAAACCGTTTCATCACTTACCTGGGTGTCAAGGATTTCGCCTGAGGTGGTATTCATCAGAATGTGGGCGTTTGGATAACATTTCCTGATGCCGTCGTAGAGGTCCTGGTTTCCTAACAGTGCGGAGCTTCCGAAAGCAATTACCAGGTCATAAACTTCCGCTTCTACCTGGTCGTTTCGGAATGTTTCCCAGCCGTTGGAATCCGAGTATTTTTTTTGTTCAATTTTCATTTTTTGGGGGTTTAAAATGATGGATGCTCCCGGGGTATGAATGCGGGAAAAATGCAGTACTTATTACTGCGGTAATGGTAAAAGGTTACAGTTTTTTCAGGGCTTTTCAGCTCTTTAAGTTATAAAGTTGGAAAGTTGGAAAGTTGGAAAGTTTTGATGTAACGATTAATGAGCGTCAGGCCCATAGAGGGCGTTTAGTGACGTTAGGCCAGCAGGCAGTGACCTGAAATCATTCCATCATTTTCCTGATCTCCTCATCAAAAGCGGTAAATCCCAGTGCTTTTGCCTTCTTCCAGGAAGTGATGGCAGCCTGGTCAAAACCAAGTGAATAGTAAGCAATGCCTTCGTTGTAGTAATAAACGGCCTTGTCAGGATTGGCAGCGATGGCTTTGCCGAAATAGATCAGCGCTTTGTTATAATCCTGCCGGTGGGAGAGGATGTTGCCTGTGTTATTGAACAGTTCATCGCTGTTATAGCCGAGCTTTTCTGATAAATAATAATAATACAAAGCGCTGTCGCTGTTGCCGGATTTTTCGAAACAGGAACCTAAAATGAAATAAACATCCATGGCTTTTTTGTTGACAGCAACGGCCTGTTCCAGATCTGCAATGGCTTTGGAATAATGGCGCTGCTCCATATACAGCGTGCCGCGCAGCTTAAGCGCATCAAAAAAAGCAGGCTTCTTTTTCAGCGATTTGCTGACCAGCTCAAAGGCGGCAGCTTTATCTCCAAGATAGTAATGGCAGGCAGCCATGAGGTATTCCGCTTCCTCATCGCCGGGTTCCATTTTATCGAATGCCTGAAAATCATTCAGCGCCAGCCTGTATTTTTTCCTGTTGGCCAGGATAACGCCGCGTTTGAAATATGCATTCACAAAAGCCGGATCAGCTTCCAGGGTTTTCGTATAGCACTTCAGTGCATTTTCCTGATCACCTGCATTGTCGTATTGCTTGGCCTGTTTGTAAAGATCTGCTGCTGTGGTTTGGGCGGAAGTATTGAAAGCAGAAAAGAGGAAGAATAAAAAATAAAGATTGATGACTTTACTTAACTTCATAAGATTGCCCTACAGGCACTGAAAAATCTTGAAATCACCTCGTTAATTTTCAGATTTTTATTAAAAATCGCAGCCCCGGAGGGAATCGAACCCCCACCAAAGGTACCGGAAACCTTCGTTCTATCCATTAAACTACGGAGCCGAGTTTTTTTTGATGGTGCAAATATACAACTCCGGAAATTAATGGGTTTAAAAGGCGCGTATGTAATTGGTCAGCAATATTGAACATCTTAAAACATTCGACTTTAAGCTTAAAACTCCCATTGCTGCGATGAAATACAGACGCCAATAAGATAAACCCGGTACAGCGGGCCTGCAGCCTAACAGAACCACAACAGCTTGTTTCCAAATCATCTCCCAACTCACAACTCATAACTCCCAACCAACATACCGTAAAACAAAAACAGGGAACTAAAATGGTTCCCTGTTTTGTTTAGTTATCGTTTACTGATCAGTTCTTATCCCACCAGACCTTGGTCGACTGCAGGTCGGGGCCCTGTGCGCTGATGGCGGCGGCATAATTTCCGCTGTTAAGGGTTTGCTCATCCACGCCATATTTCATTCTTACAGGGATGTCGTCTCCTTCAAGAATACCGTCGGCAGGCTGCTGGAGCACGCCAAAGTCGAGGCGGCGCCATTCGCACCATCCCTGGATTCCCTGGTTATATAATGCGATCCATTTTTGCTTGCCAACCGGGAACTTCCACTGATCATTCGCAAATGAAGCGATTGCTTTTTGTTTCACATAATCAACAGAGTCCTGTGCAATGTAGGCATCAATCTCCGGCTGGGTGGCAGGAGTGCCATTGAGGGTGGTCCAGAATTCAATGCTTGCAGCAATGCCTTCATTGTATTCAGTCTGCGCATCGCCGCTGGTCCATCCTCTTTCAATGGCTTCAGCCATCATAAACTTAATCTGTGCATAATCCATATAAATACCGGGATTATTATCAGCCAGCACCAGCGCTGAGCGTTGTGAAATGTTTTCATTCGGCGTGGAAGCTGCATTGGCATCGCTGAGTCCGTAAACTTCACCCACCCAGTCGCCGTTGGCTTCAGTAGGAGCAAAATAAGCTGGAAGGCGCGGGTCCTGAACGGGATGGCCCATGGCAGCATCGCTTACCAGGATATTCAGCAAAATGTTGCTGGCTGCGTAATCGTTACGGCCGTTGATGGAATTGTCGTAAAAAATGGGATTGTAGCTGGTGCCTGTTTCATAAGGAAGCAGTGCATTGTCAGCATTGGAGGTGAAAGCGCCTGCAGCCAGCGCTTCATTAAAGGCCGCAGTTGCCACGGCACCGTTGGCATCAGCCATCCTGATGGCCAGCCGCATCTTGATCGAGTTCGCAAATTTCGCCCACTGATCCATATCGCCGCCATATATCATATCCCCTGCAGGGCCAGGCTCTGAAGCCTTGATGGTGAGCAATGCAGTGTTGATCTCTGCAAGCAGACCGGTATAGATATCAGCCTGTCTGTCGTATTTGGGTGTGCGGGTTTTTTCAGGATCCAGCGTTTCGCTGTATGGAATGTCGCCCCAGCAGTCGGTCATATTCTGGAACAGCCATACACGTAAAATAGATGCCACGGCGATCTGGTTGTCGGGATCACCATATTTTGATGACTTGTCCCTGTCGTTGGTGCAGTTGTCGACAATCCGTTTCAGCTCAAGCAATCCGCCCACATTTACCAGGGCATCATTTCGTCCGCCTGAATAAAATACGCCCCAGTAATCATTGGTTACCGTTGTACGGAACAGGTAACGGCTTTCATTGGTGTACTGATTGGATGACCAGTATTGCGCCAGCTGGTTGCCTACCTGTGCGCCCCACCAGGTATCAATGGTATTGTCCATGATACCCCTTTGGGCACCGGCCAGAAAATAACTGTTGGGTACGTCTTCCGGGTTGTTCGGATCGTCGTTGATCGATTCAAAATTCTTGGTGCAGGAGCTGCCGAAGAAAAATGAAATGAAAGTCAGAATCAGGATATATTTTTTATTTTTTTCAGATCTAGTTTTCATGTCTGTCAGGTATTAAAATGTAAAACTTAAACGTAATCCGTAGGTCCTGACCGGCGGCAACTGCCCGCCTTCAAGGCCCTGGATGTTATTGCTTGAAACAGCCGACTCCGGATCAATATTGGGAACGTGCTTGTTGAGTATGGCAAGGTTTCTTCCAAACGCTGAAATGGAGCAATCCTGCAACATGATCTTTTTAAACCAGCGTTGAGGCAACGTATAGGTAAGTGTTATTTCACGAAGCTTCATGTAGGTTGCATCGTATACATCAGCTGCGCTGACCACATAACCGCCATCGAGGAAAAAGTGATCCACTGCGGCAATGTTCATGGTGTTGGGCGTGCCGTCTGAAATTGGATTGCCGTTTTCATCCACACCGGTCTGCTGAACACCTTCCAGCACAAGCCCGTTTTCGCGGATATCTCCTTCGGCAGTTTCCTCCAGCGTACCTGAATATTTTCCCCAGGTATTGGTAAGGGAGAATAATTTTCCGCCTTTCTGGAAGTCGATCAGCATGTCAAGCCGCAGGCTCTTGAAGGTAAGCCAGGTAAAGAAACCTCCCGTAAAATCAGGAAGTGTTGAACCGAGCGGCACTACAGTGGCAGTAGTGGCATAAGAACCGGTTGACTGGTCAATGATGTGGTTTCCATTTGCATCATAAGCATAATCATAACCTACGATCTGACCGTAAGGCATGCCGGGACGTGCCTGAAAAGTAACGGAGAAAGGAGCATTTTCAATTAAAAGACTTTCTGTTTCTTTTCCATTTTGATCCACATAAAGCTTTTCAACCAGGTTGTCGTTCTTGGCGTAATTCATACCCAGTCCCCATTCAAATCCATTTTTGGTCTGGATAGGTGTACCTTTCAGTTGCAGCTCAATTCCTTTGTTGGAGATCTCGGCAGCATTGTAGATTTTGGCATCGAATCCGGTTGCAGCTGACTGCTGAACCGGGAAGATAACGTCTTTGGAAAGAGAATTATAATAAGTGAAATCAACAGAAAGTCGCCGGCCCAGGAATGAAAGTTCAGTTCCAATCTCCCATTGCCTGGTTTTCTCAGGTTTCAGATCGGGGTTGTTGGAGGTGTTTGGTGTGACGGCTGTTGCAAATCCTGCGAAGTTATCAGTAACCAGCGGCCTGGTGCTTCCGGAGGTATAAGGAGGAGGATCAATGGCCGTTTGCGACCAGCTTGCCCTTACTTTTCCATAGCTGAGCAGTTTCAGCTTCAGGAGCTCTGAAAATACGAAGCTGCCGGTAATGGAAGGATAGAAATAAGAGTTGTTTTCAGGAGGCAGGGTGGAGCTCCAGTCATTTCTTCCGGTTACATCCACATATAAAAACCTTCTGAATCCAACTGATGCACTTGCATAAAGGGAATTTCTGCGCAGCTTCTCGGTAAAGGGATCCGACAGCAGGTTTGCGTTGGAGTTGGTCAGGTTGTAATAATTGGGAACATTTAAACCTCCCTGGGTGGTGGTGAAGTTATCTATGGTATGCCTGTCCTGCCTGTTACCTCCGATGAGGGCGCTTAAATCAAAATTCTCATTGAGCGAGCGCTGGTAGCTTAAGATTAATTCATAGTTGTTTTCCGTGTATTTGATCACTTCTTCCGAATACTTGGAAATGGAACTTGCAACGGCGCTGCCCACAGCAACTCTTTCCTGGCGGCCTTCATTGTAACGGTCTGTTTTTACGGAGCCGGAAAGGGTAAGGCCCTTCGTCAGCTCATAAGAGAGGTTCAGGAGTCCGTACAGGCGGTCGCGCTGGTCGGTTTCAAAATTCTCGTAGCAGGTCCAGTAGGGATTGTCCCAGTAAAGGGGTTGCAGTTCGGTCTCGGACTGAAGATTCCAGGAACGCTGGGTGCCATCGGGATTTTTATAGTCCTCCAGCTGACCCATATCGAGCTGCCTTTGCCACCACTGGGTAAAATTGGAGCCCAGGTTGCTGTAACCGGTTTGAGGCCTTGCTTTACCGCGGCTTGCAATATAGTTGGATGAAATGGTCCAGGAAAGCTGTTTGGTCAGGCTATTGGTGATGGAGAAGTTGAACATATCCCTGTTGATTCTTGAATTGGGAATTGTGCCCCTGTCGGTAAACTTCGTATAGGCAAAGCGGAAGGAAGTGTTTTCATTACCACCGTCGAGTGCAATCTGGTTATCGGTGGAGATGCCTGTTTCAAAAAAGTCTTCGATGTTATCGGGATGCGCTGTCCAGCCGTATTGTTTATTGTAGTTAGGCATGGATGGTATGTAGCTGTCCCACTGAAAAACCGGCTGGCCGAGCATTTCAGGTCCCCAGCTTCCGTCGTATTCAAAATTCGACCGCAGGCTGTCGGTGTGGAGGTTACTCGTAATGAAATCGGAGCTTGCACCTCCGCCGTACCTGTTCTGGTATTTGGGTAAATAGGCAACCTGCCGGAATGAAATGCCGGAGCTGATGTAAATGCCGATGGGCGAACGGCCCTCCACTTTTTCCCTTGGAGTTCCTTTTTTGGTAGTGATGATAACGGCTCCGTTTGCTCCCTGCGTACCATATAAAGCTGTTGCAGAAGAACCTTTCAGGATGTTCATGGTTTCAACGTCATTCGGATTGATATCCTGCGCTGCATTACCGTAGTCATAGCCCAATGCACCCCTCACCTGGTCGCGTGTTGCGAAGTTGCTGTTGTTGATGGGTATTCCGTCTACCACGATCAGCGGCTGATTTTCATACAGAATGGAGCGTACTCCCCTGAGCAGGATCCTGGAAGAGCCGCCGATGTTGCTTGATCCGGTAATGGTAACGCCGGCTACACGTCCCTGCAGGGAATTGATGAAGTTGGATTCTTTTGCAGTGGTGATTTCCGCTCCTGTAACCCGCTGTGCGGCATAGCCCAGGGATTTTTCTTCCCGTTTTATACCAAGCGCTGTCACCACCACTTCACTGATGTTCTGGACATCGGCGTCAAGGACTACATTAAGGAGTGTATCAGTTGCGCCAAAGCCAACGGTTTTAGCAATGTAACCGATGCTGGAAAAGGAGAGGGCAGTATCGGAAGCCGATACCTGTATCCTGTAATTCCCGAAAACATCCGTATTAACACCTTTGGTTGTCCCGGGAATCACAACGCTGACGCCGGGAACTCCTTCGGGATCAGTGGGAGAAGTGACCTTTCCCGAGAGCATTCGGTCCTGCGCTTGCAAGCCCAGGCTGAATAGCATTGTAAAAATGATTGTAGTGGTCTTTTTCATGGTTTTATATTTTGATTTAAAACAATTCGTAAGACAAATGTCAACCAATCACCAAACACCAAACATCAAACACCAATCAACCAGTCACCAGCCTGCTGCCATATAAGCTGCATGCATAAATGTTCAAAAAGGGTAAGGAGAAACACGTAAAAATCCGTGCCAGCGCACCCCTGCGTAAAGAACAGTCAATTCAACTATTAAACTATACGAAAAAGAACAACATGCAATGCCTGATTATATATCACAGCAACTACGCAAATATACTATTTTATATATATCAATTAAAAATTATCAGGTTAAAAAACGGTAATAAAAAAAGTCCGTTACCCGGGCAGGATTACAAGGATCAGTCGAGGGAAATCACATGTGATGTCAGCGCTCGGACGCAACAGGGACCGATATCAGGGGGATAATTTTCATTTTTCAAGGAAAGATTTCAGCGTTGCAAGCTTTTTCGCCCAGTATTGCTTTAACTCACCTGCATTTTTTGCGTCCGGAATTTTAAGGTGCTGCACCACAACCTGTGATTTGTCCTTACTTTTTAAATAAAAATCCACGCTCAGGCTGGTTTTCTGATCGCTCCAGGTAATCCTGGCTGATTTATCAGGCGTACACTTACGGATAATAATTTTTTCATTCAGCCATTTTTTGCGGATGGATTCATCGGTCCACGACTGGTAAAGCGTTGTTATGGGGACATCTATCGTTTTGCTTACGCTGACCTCAAAATCTTTTTCTTTTTGTCCGCGTTCTTTCAGCTTCCTGTCCCATTCATAAGAAGTAGCCAGCAGGTTCTGGTTCCAGGTACCGAGCGGTTTTAATCCGTTTGTTTTGCTCACAAGCTCAAAAATGCCTGCATGCTTCATTTTTTTTGCACCCATTTTGTCGAGCAGTGCAAACCATTCCTGCATGGTTTTTTTTGTTTTTTCCACCACCAGCTTATCGGTAATGATGGCCCACACGTTTGTTTTTTCAGTCATAACAGAAGTCCATTTACAGATGAGCATGCAACTGCCTGAACGAGATTTGTGCGTGGGCTCCCTTTAGGGAGGAAGAGGGTGAGGGCGGGCATTGTACACCATTCTTCGATGGTTTTTTTTGTTTTTTCCACTACCAGCTTATCGGTAATGATAGCCCGCACGTTTGTTTTTTCAGTCATATACAGAATCCCTTTTTAAAATTGAAAAGGAAGATTCAAAAATAATAATTGTTTGGACAGGTAATGAGATGGGAGTTTTTAGTGATTAAGTGGGTGCAGAGGAATAATATTCAAAAACAGTTTGCATGTCACATCATGCGGGGAGTACATTCTGCCAGGTGTGTGAATGTTACGAACATACGACCCCTTCAGGGTCGAACATGGTGGATGATGTTACTGCTATAAACATGTGACCCCTCCGGGGTCATGAATTGCAGGCCATGAATGTGCACTCGGTTTATGACATTGAATCCAGTAACACTACTGAACGGTTAGAAACATTCTGTTCCTTCAGGGTCGAACATGATGGATGATGTTACTGCTATAAACATGTGACCCCTCCGGGGTCATGAATTGCAGGCCATGAATGTGCACTCGGTTTATGA